>Ga0256826_1000053_pt1 | contig 52773 bp, 44 predicted proteins | sample CV79metaG_FD_185975 | JGI IMG/M metagenome (GOLD analysis project Ga0256826, IMG submission 185975) | Hydrothermal vent microbial communities from East Pacific Rise, Pacific Ocean - CV79 | ecosystem: Environmental > Aquatic > Marine > Hydrothermal vents | place: Pacific Ocean: East Pacific Rise...
ACGAAAAAATTTCAAAGTTGAACTTTTAGATTATCAAAATGGCGATGAGGTAGGAATTAAAGATGCTTCAATTTTGATAAAAGGCGAAAATGCTTACGGCTATTTGAAAGTTGAAAATGGAATCCATAGACTTGTGCGAATCTCCCCTTTTGATAGTAATGCGAAACGACATACCTCTTTTGCTTCCGTTATGGTTTCTCCTGAAGTTGATGATAATATTGATATTGTAATTGAGGATAGAGATATTCGAGTTGATACATATCGGGCAAGTGGAGCAGGTGGTCAGCATGTAAATAAGATTGAGAGTGCAATCCGAATTACCCATATTGAAACTAATGTAGTTGTTCAATGTCAAAACGATAGAAGCCAACATAAAAATCGAGCAACCGCTATGAAAATGTTGAAAAGTCGTTTGTACGAACTGGAACTAGAAAAACAACAAGCTGAAAAAGATGGTATTGAAAAAAGTGAAATTGGCTGGGGTCATCAAATCCGCAGTTATGTTATGCAACCTTATCAACAAGTCAAAGATAGTAGAAGTGGAAAAGCATACTCAAATATTTCAGCTATTCTTGACGGCGATTTAAATAAAATGATTGAAGATGTTTTAATCAGTTCAAAATCATAATAACACTATTGTAAGAGGTGAGATTATCAGATAGAATCCAATAATCTCATTTTCAAATTTAGACAACTATTTAAATATAGCTTTATATAAAAGAAGTTTAATTAACTCTTTATCAACTTGATAAGCTTTTAGATCAAATTTACTAATTTCAACTCTATTTTTAAGAATCGTTACCTCATCTTCTGTTTTTAGATCGCTTTTAAAATAGTCATAAGTTATTTTATAAAGACTTTGATAATTTTGAATAAGATCTTCTGTATTTTTAACTCTTCTATCAATTGATTCAAGTTTAGAGATAATTTTATTATAGATATTTTTCTGAATATCAGTTTTATCTATCAATTCAGACTGTGTTTTAAGATGGATAACTTTTGCAGTTTGAATTGCATCATTAAAATTAAATCCTATCGGCACACTAACTTTAACACCATATCGATATGAGTTATGCTCCTCTGGAAAGTTAAAACTATCTTCATATTGAAAACTTCCATAAACTGAAACTTTTGGAAGAAAGTTCGTGTAAGCTAATTTTTTCTCAATTTCACTTTGCAACACAATCTTCTTCTGAATATCTAAATCTATATTTTGATTAATAAATTTTTCAAGGGTAAAAAGTGGAAAATTTGGAACTTTTATCTTTTCATAACTTAAATCTGTAATATCTTTTAGATTTGAGATGAGGTCGATACGAGTTTGAATAATTCCCTCTTTTCCATTTTTTAAACTATTTAACTGAATCATAGACTCATCTAAAATTGATATATCTATCATTCCATTAATAAATTTATCTTTCTGATTTGTAATCAATATATTTTGATTTTTGATTGTCAAATTTTGCTTTTTAATCTCAATATCCATTTTACCAATCTGTAAAACAAGGCTGTAAAGATTAAAAATTAGATCCTGCTCAACTTTATCAAGAACAGTTCTATTTAGAGTTTTATAAAGTTTTCCCTTTTTAATCTGCCAATATATTCCACCACTTCGAAAAATATCTTGAGAGATTGAAGCTGTAAAATTTGCAAAATCATCACTAACTCTATCTCCTTGAGGAAATTTCTGATTTGGAGTATCAGACCAATTATATGAACCCTCAAGTCTAATATTTCCCCACCATAAATTTTTATAGAGATCCCCTTTAAGTTCAGATTCCTCTCGTTGATTTTCAAGTAAAGTTTTTTTAGACTCTTTTAAAAGGTCTGTATTAGAAAAAAGAGGGAAAAAGAGAGCTAAAATAAGAGATATAATTTTCATTATCTAAACTCAACTTTATAGATTTCACCAAATTTAGCTTTTCTTGGATCTCTATTTTTATGGATTAATCTAACTTGATAAGTTGAAACTCTTCGACTATCTTTAATTTGAGAAACTTTTTCAATTTTCCAACCTTTAGATTTTTTACCATTTAAAAAAATTGATTTATCTCTAATATCTACAACCTCATCAGCAGTTACAAATAGATCAAGACGACTTTTAAAAAAATCATAATATTCAAAAAGTCGTTCTCCAAAATTTACATATTCAAACTCATCTACATAAATTTTACCAAGATAACTTTTTGAAAGATAAAAAAGCTTTTTTTCCCTTTTCACTTTTTGAAGTTTTAACTCCATTTCAGTAGATATTAGAGATATTTTTGTATCAACAACAGAAAGTGTTTCACTATTTAACTCATACTTACTAATTTGACGAACTCTTGATTTACTTCTCAAATTTTCTCTTTTCAGAGATAGAACCTCTTTAATAGCATCAATCTTTTTTGTTAAAGCTTGAATCTGAATATCTTCATTTTCCGTATCCACTTCTACAATTAGAGAACTTTTTGATATAAATGAAAATTCTTGATTTAAAGCTATGTTTTTTACAATTCCTGAAACTTCTGCTTCAACTGTATGTGTCTGATATGGCTTAACTTCTGCCATATAATAATCTGCATTTAAACTTAATGAGATTACTGCCAAAAATATTATCTTTCTGATTTTTTGTCCTTTATTTAAATATATTTCGGATATTAAGCATCCATATTTAGAGCTTGTTTAATCATATCATCTCCAGCTTTTAAAGCTCTTGAACTTGCATCAAATGCTCTCTGAATTACCATTAACTCACTTAAAGCTTCTGCATTATTAATATTTGTCTCTTCAAGATGATGGTCAAAAATTAAACCCTCTTTTGTGATAATGTCACCAGCTTTATCTCGATAAAAAAGAGCATCACCGCTTAAATTATTAGCATCATAATAACTACCTCCAACATCTTGAAGTCCTTGCTCATTTCTAAAATGATAAACGGCAACTTTTGCAACTACTGTTTTATATCCATTATCAAAAAAAGCAACTACATTACCATCTTGAGAAACACTATAATGATTTAAGTTTCCTTCAGGTTCGCCATTTTTAGAAACTGAAATAGTTGCAGTAGCACTATCATTTGCTTGGAGTCCAACTGCACCTTTTCCAAAATTAAGAGTTATTGGAAGTCCATCATTTGAAAGTTGAGGAACAGTTGATGAGGTTATTTTCCCCTCTCCATCAAATTCTAACACACCACTTTTTTTATCAAAAGTTACATTTCCAGCACTATTTTTAATAGTTGCCACAACTTCCCAACTACTTCCAACATCAGGTTGAACAGAAGATTTTTTTAAAGTTACAGATAAACTATTCTCTCTATTTGTCGCTGAAACTAAAGATGCCGAAAAACTCTTTTCTACCTCTTTTGTTCCAACATTTCCTGAAATTGATACAGTATCCGTAAATGATTTTGGATATGTTAGCATATTTGGAAGTTGTAATTTTTCCTGATTAGTAGGGTCTCCTGTTTTAATATCTGTTACAACACCTAAAAGTTTATTTTGAGTTGCATCTGCACTAATTACAATATTTCCTGCCATCTGCCCAGTTAAATATCCACCAGTTTTATCAACAAGGAATCTTTCGGAATCAAAGTTAAAACTACCATTTCTAGTGTACATAGTAATATCATCTGCATTTTTAACTCCGAACCAACCATTTCCATTTATTGCCAAATCGAAAGTTGATTCAGTTGTGGTTAGAGAACCTTGCTCTTTTGTCATAGCAGCTATATTCATTTTTGAACCGTAACCTTTTTGGCTACTTGCAACTCCAAGAGATTCAGCAGAGTTCATCGATTCTGTAAAAAGTGTTGAAAATTCAGGTCGTCTCGCTTTAAATCCAGCAAGATTTGAATTTGAAAGGTTGTGAGCCCAAACATCAATTCCTGCTTGATAAGTTTTCATTCCCGATAAAGATGTGTAAAAAGTAGCATTCATAATCTATACCTCTTCAGGATTGAAAATTTCTTTAATTGCAGAAAGAGGAACATAAGTGCTACCCAACTTAAATTCAGCTTCATCTCCAATAAATCGAACAGCCTCAACAGGATAAACACCAAAGTTAGCTTCTCTCGAAGTTCCACTTTCAGTTGTATAAACAGCTTTTATTGTGTATTGACCATCTTCAAAAGGAGAACCAGATTCACTCATTCCGTCCCAATGAAACTTATTTACACCTTTTGCTAGACTCTCTATATTTAAATTTTCAACTACAACTCCTTGAGAATTGCTAATTTGAATCTCACCACCTTGAACTGATTCAGGAAAATATATCTCAAAATCAACATCTCTGCCATTTTCAAGAGAAACACCAGTTCCACCAGTATTTGCCATCTTTCCAATAGAAGATATGGTTGAAAATTGAGCACTACTACCCATCGCTGTACTTAAATTTGCTAAAGCATCATTTGTATTTTGAGAGGCTTCAAGAGTTGCTAAATCTGAAGTTTGTTGAAGAATCTTATCTGTATCTTGAGGACTTGTTGGATCTTGATTTTGTAATTCAACTAATAGAAGTTTTAAAAAATCATCTTTTCCTAAAACAGATTTGTCTTCACCTATATTTTTGCCGTCAGTTCCGTAACTATTGAAAGCACTTTGAACATTAAAATCTGTACCTACTGCCATTTTATTCTCCTAAAAAGATAATCGAGTATTTTGATATTTATTAAAATATGACTTAGCTTATCATCTTTCTGCTATTTAACCTTAGATATAATTTTGTAAAAAAGAGAGTCTGTGGAAAAAACTATTAAAAATGTTCTAATAATTGGAGCGGGTGGTCGAGAATATTCAATCGGTTTAGCTATAAAAAAGGAGAAACAAATTGAAAATATCTATTTTTCAAAAGGAAATGGTGCAACTGAAAACTTAGGAATAAATATAGATATTTCAGATTTTCAAGAATTGGCAGATTTTGCTATTGAGAAGAAAATCGATTTAACAATTGTTGGACCTGAACAACCTCTTGTTGATGGAATTGTTGAAGTTTTTCAATCTCACAATTTAGATATTTTCGGAAGTTCTAAAGGTGCATCTCAACTTGAGGGTTCAAAAATATTTATGAAAAACTTTCTAAAAAAATATAGTATTCCAACTGCTCGTTTTATTGAAACCTCATCGCTCGAAGATTCTTATAAATTTATTGAAACTTTAACCGCTCCAATTGTTGTAAAAGCTGACGGACTTTGTGGTGGAAAAGGTGTGATTATCGCTCAATCACAAGATGAAGCTAAAAAATCTGCTGGTGAGATGTTGAGTGGAAATCTTTTTGGAGATGCTGGAACAAAAATCATTATTGAAGAGTTTTTAGATGGTTATGAACTTTCTGTGTTCGCAATAGCTGACGGAAAGAACTATAAGATTCTTCCACCTGCTCAAGATCACAAAAGAATCTTTACAGGTGATAAAGGTCCAAACACAGGTGGAATGGGTGCTTATGCTCCAACTCCTTTAAGTGATGATATTTTGATGCAGAAAATTGAGGATAGAATTATTAAACCAACTCTTGATGGAATGGCTAAAGATGGAAATAGTTTTACGGGAGTTCTTTTCGCAGGAATTATGGTTGTAAATGGCGAACCGATAACTTTAGAGTTTAATGTTCGTTTTGGTGATCCTGAATGTGAAATCTTGATGCCTCTAATTGAAACTCCAATTACAGAGATTTTATATCAAGCAACTCAAGGAAAACTTGATAAGGTTAATATTCAAATCTCTAAAAAAGTTGCAGTTGGAGTTGTGATGGCATCGAAAGATTATCCTTTCAAATCTTCCACACCTGCTGAAATTGTAGTTGATAAGATTGTTCATCAAGATCTAATTGAAAATACTCATATTTCGTATGCTGGAGTTTCAAAAGAGGAAGATAAACTTTATGCAACTGGCGGAAGAGTTTTAGTTGCAGTTGGTTTAGGGAATAATATTCAAGAAGCAAGAGACCGAGCATATATGCTTTGTGGTCAAATCCATTTTGCTGGAAAACAGTTCAGAACAGATATTTCATATCAAGCTCTTTAAAATTCAAAATAATGGGACTGACTAAATATAGATTATCTAGTCAAGAATATTGTCATCTTCGTGCTTGACACGGAGATTCACTTTAGTTTTTATTCTCTATTCAATCAATCTCCAAAGAATAATATTCAAGATTATTCTATATTTATTAAAAAAGTGCTATTACTTTTAGCTAAAATCTTAAAAAATATAAGGAGATTGATTGAATTCGATTATAGAATTTTTTATCGTCAAAGCACGATTAAATTACACATTGATGGTTTTTATAACACTGCTTGGAATCGCAAGTTATATGTTTATGCCAAAAGATGTTTTTCCACCTGTCAAACTTGACAAAATAATTATTGCAGGTGGTTATGCGGGAACAAGTATTGATATACTTGACAAGATGGCAGTTACAAAGTTAGAAGATGAATTACGATCTTTAACTGGTGTTTCAAAAATGGAGAGTTCTGTAAAAAATAGCAGATTCACTGTAACTTTGACTTTGGAAAAAGGTTCAGATGTCGAACAGGCATTAAATGATTCTAAAGATGTCATCTCAAATGTCAAAAGGTATTTTCCAACAGATATGGACGAACCGATTGCTAAGTTGATGGAGATGAATATTCCAATTATTGCAGTTGTAATATCTTCACAAACTGAAACAATCGATGACCTCATCAAAATTGGTAAAGATATTAAAAAAGAATTTACGACAATTGAGGGAGTCTCAAATGTAAATCTATATTCAGAAAATGATAGAACTTTAGAGATTAGATTAGATACAAAAAAGATTGAAATGTTTAATCTGAATAAGAAGTTACTTATCTCTGAACTGCAAAAATTTTCATATATCTACCCTGCTGGAAAAATTGAAGAAAAAAATCGTATGCTTTTTATATCAACTTTTAATGGACAGAGAAGTGTTGAAGATATTTTAAATGTTCGAATGAATATTAATGGGACTATTATTTTCTTAAAAGATATTGCTGAAATTAGTAAAAAATATAAAGAGAACAATGTTTTAACTAGATTTAATGGAGTTCAAAATGTTGAGATGGGAGTTTTCAAAAATGAGAATGGCGATGCAATTAAACTTGCTGAAAATGTTAAAACTAGAATTTTAGAGATCTCTCAAAAATATCCAACTATTCAAATTGATACATATAATGATGCTTCTAAAATTGTACGAACTCGTTTAAATACTGTTGTTTCAAATATTCTTCTTGGAATTCTATTAGTTGGTCTCTCTGTTTGGATTATGATAAATGGTCGGTTAGCTTTTGTTGTAACAATTGGAATTCCTACGGCTTTACTAATTGGAGCTTTTATAATCTACTTTGCAGGTTTTGCAATTAATATTGTAACTCTTTTAGGTGTCCTTTTAATTCTCGGAGTTTTAGTTGATGATGCTGTTTTAGTTGCTGAAAATATTCAGAGACATATTCAGATGGGTGAAGATAAATTAAAAGCCTCAATTACGGGAACAAAAGAGGTTTTAATTCCTGTTTTAGCTTCAAGTGTAACTACGATTTTTGCTTTTATTCCGATGTTAGCTTTAAGTGGAGAGATGGGTGCATTTTTGAAAATGATTCCTGTTGCAATTATCTCACTTGTTATCGCTTCACTTATTGAAAGTTTTATTTTTCTACCACTTCACTCTTATCATATATTCAAGGCGGGAGCTAAAGAGTTAGATTGGACTCCAGCAAATAAAATTTATCATGCAATTTTAGGTTTTGTAGTTAAAAGGTCAAAATGGCTAGTTCCAATTTTTCTAATTGTAATTTTAGGTACAACTTTTGCAACTATGAAAACAATGAAGTTTCAACTTTTCCCTGAATTTGATTCAGATAAGATGTTTGTTCGTGGAAATTTCAATATAAATTATAGAGTTGAAGAAGTTGCTGAAAGTCTTAAACCGATTGAAAAAGCTATTTTAGGGTTAAAAGATGAACTTAATATAAAGTCGATCTCACTTTTAGCTGGTTATCAAAATACAACTTTAGGTGGTGTGGTTGTCAAACAGAATGTGTTTGATATTTTTATTGAACTTGAACCAAAAACACCTCAAAATTTTATTGATGAATATATAACTCCACTTTTATCTCCAAACCATTATGGATTTGGCGAACGAAATATAAATGTTGAAGTTATTGTTGAAAGGTTAAAAGAGGAGTTAAGCAATATAAAAGTTGAGGGACTTGAAGAACTATTAATTGTTCGAGATAAACCAAAAGTAGCCAAATCTGATATTGAGATTCAACTAAATTCAAATAATGATGAGGTTCTTAAAACAGCTATTGCCAATCTGAAAAATGAGATCTCAAAAATAGATGGAATTGTAATGTTAGGTGATGATGCTCAAGAGGGAATTAAAGAGTTAAAACTGAAACCAAATAATTATGGTGAATCTCTAGGATTTACAGAGGGTTATTTTGCTCAAATCTTAGCTCCATATTTTTTAGAGGCGGAGATGAGTCGAGGCTTAGGAGATGAGGGAATTATCCAAATTGTAACTCGAGCTGAAACTTTAGATAGTTTAGATATGTTAAAAAGATTCGAAATTTCAACTCCCGACGGAAAAACTCATATTCAACTTAAAGATGTTGCAGATTTTAAAATTCTTGAAAGTTTTGATTCTCTCTATAAAGTTAATGGAGTTCCAGTAAAAACTGTTTTTGCAAATGTAAATAATGGAATTATTACTGCTGGAGAAGTTTTAGAAATCCTTGAACCTACTATGCAGATAATACGAGAACAGGGAATCCAAATATATCTAAAAGGTGAAAGAGAGCAAAATGATAGAATGAAAGTTGAAATGGGAACAGCTTTGGCAATTGCGATTTTTATGATTTTTATGACTCTTTTAATTATGTTTAACTCTTTCAGACAAACTTTGATTATTCTTTCTGTAATTCCTCTGTCAGTTTTAGGAGCTTTAATTGGACACAAAATTATGGGAATGAATCTATCGATGCCGTCAATGATTGGAATTTTAGGACTCGCAGGAGTTGTTATAAACAATGGAGTTGTTATGTTGGAATTTATCCGAAAAGCTACAAACTTTGAAGATTTATTGCATCGAGCTTCTTTAAGACTTCGCCCAATCATAATTACATCTTTAACAACTTTTATTGGACTTTCAACTCTAATATTTTTTGCGACAGGTCAAGCTGTAATTCTTCAACCAATTTCTGTATCTTTAGGTTATGGTCTTCTTTGGGGAACTGTTTTAAATCTTATATATCTTCCATCTCTTTTTGCGATGATGAACTATAAAAGATTAAACATTAAACAAAATATAGTTTTAGAAAAACCTATTATTTAAATATATATTCTCTAAAATTAGTTTAGAAATTCTTATTTTTCTGATCCTCTTTTTGCTATATTATAAAATAGTGTTTAACTTAGTTTTAAGTTAAACACTATGATCACTTATATAATAATATTATTATTTAGTGTAATTATTTAGATAAATTAACCTTTTGTTGTGTGTTTGAAGACTCCATCAAATTCACCCTCTGGAGGAGTTTCAAGATAATGCTCACATCTTTCAATGTACATATCATAAATATGAAGATTCGTTTTATCGTCCCAAGAATTTATATCTTTAAAGATTTCAAGAGCTTTTGTGAATTCAGCCTTTTTATAAAGTTCAATTCCGTGATGATATTTTTCAAGTTCTTCAGCTAATCTTTCTCGCGAAACATCAAACATATATTTACCATCTAAACCACCTTCAAAATCATGAATTTGCCAAATTTCAATCGGTTCGCTTTTACCTTTAACTGTAACTAAATCTAAGAATCGATAGATATATTTCTTATCATCTAATCTGTCTTTTGTAAAGTTTGAGATATTACATTTTGAGTTATAGAATTTACAAAGAGATTCAAGTCTTGCACCTAAATTTATAGGATCGCCAATTGCGGTATAATCGCTTCTTCCAGATGAACCCATTTCACCAACAACTGCATCACCCGTATTTAAACCGATACCAATTTCAATAGGTTCTTTTCCCATATCTTTTGCCATTTTTACAGTATTTACAAATCTCGGATCAGCTTTGATTTTTGCATTAATCCAATCACAGGCGTGAAGTTGTTCCATTGTCGCAACTACTGCTTTATCAACATGATTTTTAACATCGACTGGTGCATTCCAATAAGCCATGATGGCATCACCAATAAATTTATCAACAGTCCCTTCATGTTTCATAATTATTTCAGTCATCGGATCCATATACTCATTTAAAAACTCAATTAGAGTTTTTGCATCTGGCATACTTTCTGAAATATTTGTAAAGTTTCGGACATCAGAAAACATAACTGTAATTTCACGATTATGTCCAACCATCACATTTGAATCAGGATTATTTATTAAATCCTCCATAACGGCAGGAGAAACTTTCGAAGCAAATTTACCTTTGATTAATTTTTTCTGATTTTGTTCAAAAAGAAGATTAAAAATCATTAAAATAATAGTTGTTAAAATAAGTGCTATAAATGGAAAAAGAGTATTTAGCATTAAACCATCGCCAAATATAGTGTTATAAATTCCATAAAATAATCCTGTGATAATTAATGGAAGTAGAATTAGAACAAAATTAGCGGATAAAATATTAAATAAGATTGTAATTACGAAAACTATCCCAAAAATCATAAAAACATCTAATCCTTCAATCCATGATGGTTTAAATAGAAAGTCTCCTGTTAAAATATTATCAATTACTGTTGCATGAATCTCAACTCCTGGATAAACACTATCAAGAGGAGTCGCTCTAATATCGAGCAAACCTGAAGCTGATGTACCAATTAAAATTAATGCATTTTCAACATCTGATTTATTATAATCTCCATTATAAATATCTAATGCAGAAATATATTTGAAAGTTTTTCCAGCACCTCGGTAATTTAATAGAATTCGACCATATCTATCAGTTGGAATAAATTTCTCACCATAAGAGATTCCACTGATTCCATTTGAGTTATATTCAATAGAAACATTTTCACCGCCCGTAGCAAGTCTAACCATTTCAAAAGCTAAAGATGTGAAAACCTCATCATCATATTTCATAACTAGAGGAACACTTCTAATAATTCCAGATTGATCAGGTGTATTATTAAAAAAACCACTTGAATAAGAAGAATCTTGAATATCAGGAATATTTAGAATAATATCTTTTGATGTGATCATGTAATCATTATCTTCTGTTAAACCATTTTCGATAAATGTAGCAGGAATTTCAGGAACATCTTTTAAAATAAACTCTTTTGTATTTAGATTAAAAGTGTAACCTAAAACTGTTGGAGTCTTAGCAACTACTGAACCAAATATCTCATCATAATTTTCATAATTATCACCGTCAAGATTTAATTTTTCAGCAAATTTATGTGGAGAAGTTTTATCTTCTTCGGGAAACATAATATCCAGACCAATAATTCCTGCTCCTGCATCTGTTAGCTTTTCTATAACTGAAGCTAAAACAGTTCTTTCCCACGGATATTGACCAAAGTGTTCTAAACTTTTTTCGTCTATATCTACAATAATAATTTTATTTTTCGGCTCAATCGTGTCCCGAAAAGTAAAAAACATATCCCTACTTTTATTCTCCATTGGAATATAGTATTGAGGGAAAACTAGATAGATGCCTATCAGAAAAAAACTGATAGGAAGTGCAAATGAAAAGATACGAATTATCTTTTTTAACATATAACCTCTTTATATAATTTAAGCAAAATGCTTTTTATATTCTACCAAAATAGAAACTAAAACTATTTTTGAAGTAGATCTCCGTATCAAGTGCGAAGATGACGGGGTTATGTCATTATCGGGCTTGACCCGATAATCTCTATTTAGTCAGTTCCTCTAAAACGAGTTCAGAATGACCGTCACCCTAAATTTTATGAATGCACTAATTTATGTACTTAAAACTATTTTTGAAGTAATTCTCCCTCATACAGAAATTGTGATGGCTCAAAATGTCTAATTTTTCTTTTTTCATCTCTTTTAGATTCATCTCGTTCAGCAAAAGACAGATATAACTTCTCTTCAGCTCTTGTAACAGCTACATAAAAAAGTCTTCTCTCCTCTTCAATTCCACCATTTTGAGATGCCAATTTTGTATTTGGAAATCTACCGTCCATTAAATCTACAATATAAACCTCTTTAAATTCTAAACCTTTACTTGCATGAACTGTTAAAAGATTTACTCCCTCACCTTTTGTAGCATCACTTGATCCGAGAATCATCGCATTTAAAAAGTGTTGATGCTCTTTATAATTTTTAGATAATCTTTTAATAAGTCTAGCTCTCTCTGTAATTTTTTCAACCGCATCTTTTTCTCTACTTTTACAATGTTCTCCATTTGGAAGTTTTGAACGGGCATTTATTAAAGTTTGAGAAATATATCTATATATGTATCCATTTGCAATTAAAGTTATTGCAGATTCAGGAGATTTTACATGTTGAAAAGCATTCAATAATTTTCTAAGTTCAAAAAGAAGTTTAGCTCCATCTTCACTTAATCTCGGGTGTTTTAAAATTGGATTTGCTAAAAACTTATCTGGAAATTGTAGATGTTTAAATCTTGAAACCGCTCCTAATTCTTCAAAATAATTAGATAGAAGAAGTTGAGAATTTGCTCTGTTATTTTGAAAAGGATTTGAAACAATTGGATCTGGAGAATATAAACCTCTATAAATTGATCCATTTCCCAACTTTTTTAATCCATCAAAAAGCTCTTTTGCAATTGAAGATCCAACACCTTTTGCATATTCTATTATATGAATAAAAGCCATCATATCTCTCTGATTTACTAAAAACATATATGTATCTAAAAGAGATTTGATCTCTTTAGTTTCAAAAAGACCTTTTCCACCTCGCCTTTTTGATGGAATTCCAATATCTCGTAAAGTTGCTTCAATTCCATCGGCAGAACTATTATTACGAAATAAAACAGCTATTTTTTCTAATGGAGTATTTGTCTTTTTTATCTTGTCTGAAACCCCTTTATATTGCTCAAAAAGTTCAGGGAATTTTAAAAGTTTTGGATAAATATTGGGTTCAGTTTTTGTAACTTCTAATCTTTTTTCATAAAGCCGTTCATTTTTCTCAATTACCAAATTTGCTAAATCTAAAATTGGTTCAGTTGAACGATAGTTTTTTGTTAAAGTATGAACTTTTGCATCATCAAACCTCTCTTGAAAGTTTGCAATAATTTCAATGTTAGCTCCATTAAAAGCATATATACTCTGATCATAATCTCCAACACAAAAAAGAGATTTAGGATTCAGTTCTGTAATTACAGAATCTTGTAAAAGGTTTGTATCCTGATATTCATCAACTAAAACCTCATAATAGTTTGGACGATATGTTTTTAAAGTTTCTCTCATTTTTAAAAGAAGATCGTTAAAATTCATAAATCCTAACTCATTTTTAATCTCTTCAAACTCATCTATAATATCTTGATAAACATCAGAATATAAAGAGTGTTCTTCCCGATTTTCGTCAATCCAATCTCCAAAATACAGTTTTAACTCAATATTCTGATAAAAATTATAAAGTTCATAAAGGTGTTTTGAGCTATATGGAGAAGTTGCTTCAGAAAGCATGGAACTAAAATCTCGTTTATCATAAACTGTTCTAAAAAGAGTTTTTATATCACTTTCCTGTTTTAACAGAAGTTTAGGATTAATTTTTTTCAGATGTCGATAGCTGACAGAGTGAAATGTTCCCGCTTCAATTTGCTTTGCAATATATGGAGATAGAATTTTTGAAACTCTATCTATCATCTCTTGAGCAGCTTTATTTGTAAAAGTTAAAAGTAGAATCTCATCAGGTCTAATATTTTTTTCTCTGATGAGGTAAGCAATTCTACCTACAATTGTAGAAGTTTTTCCAGTTCCAGCAGAAGCAATAACTAAATTATGCCCAGCTTTTGCCGTAGCTGAACGATATTGATTTTCATTTAAATTTGATAAAGGCATTTATCGAATATTATCTTTTATTTTAATCTCACCAGTTAATGAGTTAAAAGAGATATATCTTCCAACCTCTTTTCCAACTTCAACAATATCAACAGCAATATCCTCTTTGTCTAAAACTTTTTTAGCTGATTGAACATTTCTAATTCCAATTGGTAAAGTATCAATATTAAATCCTCCAATTGTTGCTCCACCTATAATATTAGCAATTAGGTTTCTTTTATCACTTCCAAGAGATATAAGTTTTTTAATTAGATCTTCAGTTCCAATATTTCCATATTTGCAACTTTTAACTCCAATTCCACTCCATTCAGGTTCTAAGAAATGGAGTAAGCCTCCCATCTTTTCCACTCGATCATAAATTGTAATAGCCACAGATGAACCAACCATCGTTACAATTTCCGTAGGCTCTTCTGCAATAAAAATCTCCTCTGAAATAATCATCTGTTTATTCACATTAACCCCTTGTTTTGATTTAGTTATTATAAACTATTTAAAAGCCACTAATAGAAATATAAAATTTATTAAAAAGATTTAATCTCTATATTATCGATCCATATACTATCTTGATATTTTGATGTGCTACCATCTTTGCGATACCTCCATTCAAAGATATGTTCTCCATTACTAATTGGATATTCAGAGTGACTCCAATCAACTAAACCAGATTGATAAAACCCTTTTCCGTCAATAAAAAATAGCATCTCATCACAACCCTCCTCTGAAGAAATTTTATAATCAAATGAGATTTTTGAACCCTCAAAATAGCCTTTTAAAATAATTGAAGTTTCCTGATTATCTTGAACTTTTCGATTTGTTAAAGAGACTCGTCCTCTATCTTTTGATATTTTCCAACCTGCTCCAAACTGTTTAAAGTCTTTAGGTATCTCACCATTTTGAAAATTGAATTTTGTATCTTTATAGATTCCTAAAAGAAGAGGAAAAATTGTATCAATACCATTTACAATATCGGTAACTAGAAGTTTTGTTCTGCCAACATAATTTCTATTAAAATTTAAAATTGCTTGAGATGTATCAGAAACATTTATTGTTAAAGATGCTAATCTTGGGTCTAAAATTCGCCAATTATATATAGGTGTTCTATCAACCCATATACTTTCTGCATTTAAAATCAGTTCTTCTCCCGATCTTATATCCCCAATTTTACCAATTTTAATATATGGAACTATATGTTTAAATTGTTCTGAACTAAATTGAGCTTCTAAAGTTCCGTTCTCTTTCTCATTTGAGTTACCATCAATTTTTAAAGTTAAAATATGGTTGCTATTACCTCGTAAAGATGCCCGTTTTTGACTTAAGTATTGGAGAAGATAAACACTGTTTCCGTAATTATTAATTTGTGAAAAAATTGATGTAAGAGGTTCCTGAAGTTGAGAGTAATCGTCAAGAATATAGTTTCCACCTAATCCTATAAGTTTTAGAGTATCTTCATCAACTCTACTTCCAACTCCAATCGTATATATAGCTTTATTTTCAACTAATCGTAAAGTTTCATTAATTGAAATTTCAGCTGATGAATCCCTATTTTCTGTAATAAGAATTAGAAAACCTTTTTTGACTTCTCTATTTTCACTATCATATAGAAGACCTGAAAGCCTTGCAACTGTTCCATTTATATTTGCAGACACTAAACCTTGAGAATCCTTTATTTTATAAAGTGAATTTAAAAGTGTTTTTCTATCTCCTGTAAAATCTTGAACTAAAAAAATATCTTCACTAAAAGCAACTATCATCACCATATTTTTACTATCAACTCGAACTTTACCGTTTTCTATTAAATTTTTAAGAGTTGAGATGATATATTGTTTCTCATTATTTGATACAGATTTGGCAATATCGATTGCGATTATCGTTTTAGAGATATAAGGTTTATCTACACCTTTTTTTAATTTCATAAAAACATCTTTTTTTATTAATCTTTCGCCATCTTCATATATGGTGATCTGACTCTCTTTTATATTTGGAACTGGTATTTTTTCTTCATCTGTTGCTTTAAAAAGTATATTGATAACTGATGGTTCTGAAGAATTAATATCTATCGGCTGTAAAGAGATATATTTTCCTCTACTACTGCACCCAAAAAAAATAGCAACATATATTAAAATTGAGATAGCTAACCTCATCATATTTCTCCTGATTTGACAAATTTATAGTTATTCTATCTTTTCTCTCTTTGTAAAAGTAAGCAAATTCTATAACCTAATTTCATACAGCAATTAATCTCTTAATTAGAAAACCATAAATTTAAAAGGACTATTTTTTACAAGTTCGATATTTACTTATTTTATCGGTTACAAAACTATATTTCTGCTTAATATTTTATGCTTATCTACTCTATTCTGATTTATCTAAAAAATAACAATATAATTTTATAAAAATGGAAAATTGTATGGAAAATAAACAGCAAAGAGTATTTATATATGCTTTTCTCTCAAGAGTTTTCACAGATGTTTTAGATAAAAGTTTTATTGATGATTTTTCTAAAAATGAAGATCTATTAAACCTAATCGGAAAAGAGACAAAAGATTGGTTTAAATTTCATAGTTTAGATCATATTGAAGATGAGTTAAATATAGATTTTAGTTCAATGTTTCTTCTTCACACTCAACCGATTGAATCATTTGTTTTAGATGCAAAACATGAAGCTTTAGTTGGTTTGCAAAATCCAGTAATGGCATTCTATTTTCAAAATGGATTTGAGATCGATATGAATCAAACTGATATTTTAGCTCCCGATCATTTAGGAATTGAACTAGGATTTATGCAAACAATTATATTTCGAGATGAGTTTCAATCACAAAGAACTTTTTTAGAGGAGCATATTCTTAAATGGGTAATCCCATATCTTCTTGGAATGAGAAGTATGGCAATAACACCTTTTTACAGAGATATTTTTGATTTTACAATTGAATTTCTAACTTCTGATTATCATAATTTAGGTGAGGCATCAGTTTGAGTTTAATATCTTATAAAGCTGATAGCTGTATTCGTAATGCTTATTTTCATAATAGTTGTTCAGACTGTATCGATATTTGTCCAGAAAATCTCTTTTCAATTGTTCAAAATAGAATTAAATTTGAATCTGAACTTTGTACATACTGTTCAGCTTGTTTAGGTATCTGTCCAACTGAAGCTATTGAGATAGAGAACTTTGATCCAAATCGAATTGCACTTGAATTTCAATTTTCAAAAGATGATAAATTAAATTGTAAAAATATGACTCAATGTTTAAGTTCTTTCAGTTCAGAACATTTTACAACTATGGCTTTTAATCGAGATAGTCTCAAGCTTGATCTTTCGCTTTGTTCAGATTGTAAAATTGGTGAATTGGAACAATCTATTCGAGATAGAGTTGAAAATTCAAATAGATTTTTAGAAAGTGTTAAATCTAAGAAAATTGTTCAAATTATTGATGAAAAAGTTAAAAAAAAGATTGGAAAAAGAGAGTTATTTAGTAAATTTATTGGAAAAGCTACGGATAAAATTTTGATTCCAGATTCTGAAAAGGATAGAATTGAAAAAGCTCTATTTAAAGGTAGAGATATTAAGAAAATGCACCCAACTAAACAGAGGATTTTAGTTGATACTTTAAAATATAGTAGTGAATTTGAACAAATTGAGACTGTTCCAGCTTTAAACTCATTAGTAAATTCTAAAGAGTTTGATAAAAGTTGCACAAATTGTGGAGATTGTATTCAGTTTTGTCCAACTGATGCTCTATTTTACTCTTCAGATATGTTATCAATTTTTATCAATTCAGCTAAATGTATTGGTTGTGAAATATGTCATGAAATTTGTAAAGTTGATGCAATCTCAAAAAGTGAATCTTTAAATATTGTAGATTTTCTACGACCAAAAGAGTTAATCTCATTTTCAATGGAAACATGTACAGAGTGTAAAACACCATTTATCAAAAGAGATGATGAGGTTATTTGTGAAAGATGTATCGATTTCACAACTAATTTTAGTTCGATGTTGAGTTTAGCTAGAGATATTTGATATTATTTTCAGTAAAGAGAGAAATATGGTAACTTTTGAAAACCCTTTTGAAGAGTCTGAATTAAGTAATGAAGAAAAGATAGGAAAATTAACTTTTAAATTAAAAGATCTTTATGGAGCAAAGCTAGAAAATTATATTTTTATTAGAGGAGCTTTAGATCACGATGAAGAGTTAAAGGAGATGTTTTTTGATGAAAATCATATTCCTGAAGATTTTAGTAAGAGATTTATAGAACAACATGAAAAAGAGGTTGAATATTCAGATGTTCTAAAAAAGATGTATGAATCTTTATCGGTTGAAAAACCAACAGCTGAAGCTTATCAAATGGTAAGTGAAGCTTTAAATGATGAATATGTAAAAGAGCGATTTGAAAGTGATCTATATTTTCCAAAAAGAGAGAGAAATTTATTTCTTCATCTTGAATTTCTTTTTAATGAAGATCCATCAATACTTTTACATGAGATTTTACCCCGATTAAAAGGGGTAAAAACTAAAAATATGTTTAATCTTTTAAGATTTAATATTTTTGATACAAATTGTGAAAAGAGCTCTAAAGAAGATGATGAAGAAAATGAAGATCTATTTAAAGAGTATCTAATATTTTGTGAAAAATGTATTGAACAACTTTCAAGATTTGGAAATATGAGAGAAAATAATGGAGTTTTCACCTTTGAAAAGATTGAAGATGGAAAAGAGATTTTATTTCAAATAACTATAAAATTACTAATAACTTTTTTTGATCTTAATATGTCAAGATATTTAGATATTGAGATAATTAAAGAGGAGTTAGAGTTATTAGAGATTATTGAAAATGGACATAAGCTTATTGAGTATGCTAGACGAGTTAAGAAACCTCTTCCAGATATTAAAGATGCTAAAGAGTTAGTTGAAAAATTGGAAAAGATGGTAATCTTTATCTCACTCTCTGATGAGATTAATCTTATCTCTCAAATTAAAGATAAAAAATTAGTTGAGCATGGAAAAGAGCTAATCTCAATTATTCAAGAAGCTCATGAAGAATCTTTAATTGAACATTTTAGAGAAGCCAAGATAAAAATTTTTGGAGAGATTGAAAATAGTGAATCTGACAAAGAGAGTGATAATTTAGAAGAAGCACAAAAAGATAAAGATTCAGATAGCGATTCTGAAAATTTAGACGATTATATTGTTGAACATGAAACAGTAACCTCATCTGAAGATATTGAAAAAGCAGTTGAATCAATTAAAACGATTCAAGAAAAAATTAAAAGTATAAAAGATGCTAAAGGTTCTAAAACAGATAAAGTTGATAAATTAATTCAAGATAGTAAAAGGGGAGAACCATATTACTACAAATATATTAATAAAATTCTCTATACTTTGAAATTCTTTAGATTCAATTCATCGATTTTAATGAAAGAGTTTTTATCTGAATGTAATCGAAAAAATGGTTATACATCTTTAAGAGATGATATTTTTAACAGTTACAAATCTGATAATGAAACAACGGTTGATATCTATCTTCAAAAGATATTTGATGAACTAAATGATATTCATCAAAAACAGTTTGCAGGATTAAAAAGATTTGAAGATGGTTTTGAACTTTCAAAACAGATTAACTCAATTCTACTAACTTTAACTTCAACAACAAAAGAGTTGCGAGTTCATCATGAGGTTGAAGAGTAGAAAATAAAAAAATTGATAAGGGCTTATTAAATGGAAAATGAATATCTTAATAAAATATCTTTTGAGACAATTAAGGTGCTCAAAGATTTAAATGTAGATAAGGTATTTCAAAAAAGAGAGACTCTTAAGATAGCAGTTACAGGATTAAATAGAAGTGGTAAAACTGTATTTATCACATCTTTAATTAATCAACTTATATCTGGAAAAAGGTTAAATAATAAAACAGATTTTATCGCAAAAATTATCCCTTTAGAGGAGAAAGATGTTAAAGAGTTTGATTACCGTTCTGTTTTAAATGGGGCAAGAGATGAAAATCCAAAATGGCCTCAATCTACAACAGCAGTTTCAAAAGCAATTCTTAAACTTGAGATAAAAAGCAAAAGTTCATTTTTTCCAAATAAGATTCTGTATATTGAGATTATAGATTATCCAGGTGAATGGCTTTTTGATTTACAGATGTTTAATAAAAATTTTGAGGATTGGTCTGAAGAGATGTTTGCTGATATAAATCACTCCTCAAAAAAAGAGTTTGCTAAAGATTGGCAACATGAACTTAGTAAATATGATATTTACGGTTTTAGTGATGGTGCAAGTGATAAAAAGATAGCTGATAAGTATCGAGATTATCTTAGAACAATTCACGATATGGGATTTTCAATTATTCAACCCGGACGAAATATTCAAGGTGGAAATATTAAAGATTTTTCAACTCTCCTATTTTCCCCTTTACCAAAACCTAAATATATAAATCCTCATGAAGACTCAATATATAGCAGATTTAAAAAACGATATGAGCGATATATTTTAGAGATTGTAACTCCACTTGCTGAAAATTACTTTTCTCAATTTGATAGACAGATTGTTTTAGTTGATGTTCTTAAATCACTTCAAAATGGATATGGTTCTTTTATAGATATGACTCATGCAATTAAAAAGATAATTGAGATATATAGTTATGGAGATCAAAGCTTTCTTAAAAGTATGGTTGATAAACGAATTGATAGAGTTCTATTTGGAGCCACAAAAACAGATTATATCGCTTCATCGCAACATGTAAATTATCAAAATCTTTTAAATACAGTTGTTGAAGATGCAAAAAAAGAGTTAAATATTCGAGGTATTGATACAAAAAGTATCATTTTTTCATCTGTTAAAAGTACGGAAGATGTTGTAAAAGAGTTTCAAGGAAAAGAGTTAGATTGTTTAAAAGGTTTGGTTACGGGTTCAAAATATCCTACAATTGAATATTCTGGTGAGATACCTGATAGATTTCCTGATAAACAGGATTGGGTGGAGGGAAAGTTTGATTTTCCAAAATTTGCCCCAACTTCATTTCCTGATCGAGATATTGATGCTGTACCTCATATCAATATGGATCTAATAATTGATTATCTAATTGGAGATAAACTTTAATTGGAACAGTATCTCATTATTTTAATAGTCATTTTTATTTTATATCAAACATTTAAAGCGAGAGGTTAGTTAAGTTGCTAACTTACACTTTTAAACGGTTGCTATTGATAATTCCAACATTAATTGGGATTATCACTTTAAATTTTTTTATCATTCAATTCACTCCAACTGGACCTGTTGAACAGATGATAGCTCAACTTCAGGGGCATACTTCATCAAAAATGGATCAAATTTCAGGAGTTAATCAGGATTTAGTAGAGGATAAAGATAAATTTGGAATCGATGCAGAGTTACGAGCAGAAATAGAGAAAAGTTTTGGATTTGACAAACCGATATTTGAGAGATATTTTGATATGTTAAAAAACTATCTTATATTTGATTTAGGAGATAGCTATTTTCACAATAAGCCTGTTTGGGATCTAATTATCGAAAAAATGCCTGTCTCAATATCTTTAGGAATCTTATCAACTCTTTTAATATATTTTATATCAATCCCTTTAGGAGTATTAAAAGCTGTAAAAAACGGTTCAAAATTTGATATTTATACTACAACAATTCTAGCAATTGGAACTGCCATTCCAACTTTTCTATTTGCAATTTTTCTAATTATAATATTTTCTTCAGGCTCATTTTTAGAACTATTTCCAATGAGAGGTTTAGTTTCCGATAATTTTGAAAGTATGAACTATTTTGAAAAAATAGCAGATTGGATTTGGCATTTAACTCTTCCTGTAACAGCTCTTGTAATTGGTTCTTTTGCAACAATGACAATGCTTACAAAAAACTCATTTCTTGATGAGGTTGAAAAACAGTATGTTGTTACCGCTCGTTCGAAAGGACTAAAAGAGAGTGATATTCTCTATAAACATGTTTTCAGAAATGCTATGCTAATAATTATTGCTGGTATCCCATCTGCAATTATAGGAATACTTCTTACAGGTTCAGTTCTAATCGAGATTATATTCTCTCTCGATGGATTAGGTTTATTAGGTTTTGAGTCAATTTTAAATAGAGATTATCCAGTTATCTTTGGCACTTTATACATCTTCACTCTTATCTCTTTGATTGTAAATATAATCACAGATTTAGTTTATAGATTTATAGATCCTCGAATAGATTTTGAAACAAGATAAATTCTCTGCTAGAATTATCATTCTCGTGCTTGACACGAGAATCTATTGCAGTTTTACAAAAAATATTTTTATCAGTTGTAGTATGTAATTCATTCCGAACATCTCAATATTCTGATATGCTTTTCAAGTTATTTCCAAACTTGAGAATTTCGAATTTCAAGTAAGTTTTGATAATATTAAATTGTAAAAATGTCAGAAACTCTATATTCGATTTGATAAAAAATTTCAGAGAACTCAACTTCATAATTTAAAAGCTATATTTTTTACATATTTTAAAACCTCTTTTACAGTTTTAATCTTCTGAAAATCATCAGCCAAATTAACAAAAAAATAGAGATCTTGAATTTACATCTTTTAGATAATTTTCAAACTCTTTGACTGTCGAACCAATTAAAGTTCAATTAAATTAGAAGTGGCGATCTCATTATTTAGTTTGTGTTAAGTTGTATAATAATAATTAAAGTTGATGATTTTTAAATTTGAGACTAAATAACTGATTTACAAAACTGATGTTACAATTTTTAATTACAAATAAGGGGAAAATTTGAAAAACAGTCTATATTTTGATGAGGTGTCATCTGAAAGTTTTATAAAAGAGACATCAATTGAAACAGGATCGGTAGGATTCTATAATCTGCCTGAACAGAAAATTGATAAGATTTTAGAGTTTGCAAAAAGTGTAAAACATAAAAATGTTGTTGTAATCGGAATTGGAGGTAGTTCATTAGGTGCTGAAGCAATATATAGTTTTTTAAATAGTAAAAATCATTATGATAAAAAACTTCTATTTCTTGACACGACTGATCCAATCGTTATTGAAAATAGACTAGCATCGATAGATATTAATTCAACTCTATTTATGATTATCTCAAAATCTGGAACAACTGTTGAAAGCATCTCAATATTAAAATATCTTGATGAAAAGAGAAAATTTGATAGAGATAATTTAATTGTAATTACAGATAAAGGTTCGCCTCTTGAAAAATTTGGCGAAAGTAGAAATCTTAATATATTTCATATTCCAAATAATGTTGGCGGAAGATATTCTGTTTTAAGTGTAGTTGGACTTGTACCACTAGCGGTAATTGGAATCAATATCAAAGAGTTGTTAAAAGGGGCAAAAGAGTTAAAAGAGAGATTTTTTTCAGAGAAAGATAACCATATTTTGGCAAAAAAATCTACCTATTACTCAAAAATTTCTGAACAGTATAGTTCAAATTGTCTTTTCTCATATTCAGAAGTTTTCAGAGGTTTCAATAGTTGGTATGTTCAACTTTGGGCAGAAAGTTTAGGTAAAAAGCAGATTCATTCAACTATGAATGTTGGTTTAACTCCAATTGGATTAATTGGACCAACTGATCAACACTCTTTTCTCCAATTAATTATGGAGGGCAAAGCTGATAAAACAGTAACGGTTTTAAAAATTAAAGATTTTGGAACTGATATTTCTGTTCCCGATATATCTTTACCATATCTTGAAAAATTAGATATTGCAAATAACATTAAATTTGCAGACCTCATCAATCTTCAGGCAGAATCGACAATTGAAGCTTTGGATAAAATTGGAGTTCCTTTAGATGTTATAACTCTTGAGTCAATTGGCGAAAAATCGATTGGCGAACTAATATATTATTATGAACTTTTAACGGCACTTGTAGCTCGGCAACTTGATATTAATGCTTACGATCAACCTGGAGTTGAGTTGGGTAAAATTATTTTAAAAGATAAGATGGCAAAAAGTTGAAAACAGTTCTCCTTTCCATTTTAATATCATTGCTTTTTACTTCTTGTTATTTTACAGATTTTAGTGGAATTAAAACAAACAATTTAAATGAGAGAGTTTTTGAAAATTCTGCTCAAAACTCAATATTAAATAGATATGGAAAAGTTGAGGCTGACATAAAAGTTATCTATCTTAGCGATATAAGTTCAAATTTTAAAGATAGTGATGTTTTCTTACTTTCCATCTATTTCTTTGATAGAAAGATAGATGGGCTTTCAAGTGTAGATTATTCTATTAAAATGAATGGAATTCGACCTTTTAAAATAGAGGAGATAAATCCAAGAAGTAGGATTATCTCTCAAATAAAATTACTAAACCCTTGGTTTAATAACTATATTGTCTATTTTAAAAAAATTGAGGTTAGCAATAAATTTGTTATCTCTTTCGGATATAGTCGCTTTGGACGGGTATCGTTAAATCTGATAAAAGGTGGTGGAGAGTTACGGGATTACCCAACAATCGTCGATACACTATATAATTAGCTAAAACCTTTTTACCATATTTTCGAGTCTCATAAAATGAGAGAGTCTCCATACTTAAAAAAGGTTCAAACTCACCTTTTGAGAATGAACCAGATTTCAACATTCTTCGAGTAAATCCACCTCCGCCATTATAAGCATAAGCGATAAATAGAGGTGAGATAAATTGCTTTTTTAGATCTTTCAGATGATATATTGAATATTCCAAATTTTTGATTGGATTGAACATATTTTCAAGTTCAATCTTCTCATTTTTTCGTTTAGCTATATCTTTAATCAGAAAGGGCATTATTTGCATCATTCCTAAAGCATAAGCTGTTGATATAGAAGATGGAATAAATCTGCTTTCCTGTCTTGCAATCGCATAGATTAAAGCTTTATCTTTCACTTTTTGACTATTTAGATATTGCTGATATGGAGTAGGAAAAGATTGTTTTTTAAATTTATATCCTCTCTCCATAATATAAAAGTAAGCTCCAGAATTTTTATCGGTTTTAAAAAAGTTTGCAAAATCAAGAAGTTTTTTTCCAGTCTTATCCTCTTTTTGATATTTTAAAATCTCTCTTTTAGTTTTAATCCAATCAAATGGATTTGAAATATCTATCTTTGGAGAGAAATTAGAATTAAAAGTATAAAATTTTGTTTGATATAAAATATTTGAAGCAAAACCCTTTTTTAACTCCTCTCTCGCATAAATTGTATAGATATTTATATCCCAACTTGTTAATAGAATATTGAGGTGACTTTTATCTTTTGTTGTCAAATATAACCAAAATGATGCTGTATCTTTATCAATTTGATACCAACTATTCTGTTTAGCTAATTTTAGAAATCTAATAGCTTTATCTTTTTTTCCATGTTTAATTAGATTAAAAGCTAAAGCAAACATAGTTTTAACTCGAATGCTATTTGATGGTTGAAGTTTCAAAATAGATCTTCTCAATGGTTGAAATTTATCACTGTAAGCTAAAATATTTGCCACGAACCTCTCAAACTTTTTTGGATATTTAGTAAGTTTCTGCATAAAAACTATTGACAACTCTTTATTTATCGTTTTATTCGCCCTAACTTTTGAACCACCATAAAGAAAAATATTTAAATATATCTCTGGATTTGCATATAAAGTTTTTTCAATATCTTGAGAATAATAAACAGCTTTTAAAAGAAGAGATAGATTTTTATCTATTTTATTAAATTTCTTGATCAACTTTCCAACACTTTTACCCTCTAAAAGATAAACTCTTTTTGGAGTCAAATTTTGTTTAACACAATCGATCGGGTGTTTCTGATTTAAAATAGATTGAATTGAGAGGATTTTACATTTTTTATATTGAATCTGCTCAACCCCTCCCCGTTTCTTAAAAGCTTTTCTAATCTTTGTCGTTTTTCGATAAACTTGTTTATACACCTGTTCAGCACTCTCTTTTGAAACCCAAGATTGCTGAAGAAATTGCCAGATATAGAAATCTTTAGCTATGCTCTTTGGATAACTTTTAATCTCTTTTAAAGATATACCTCTTCCAGAAAGCATAAAAGTTGCAATTAGTATTAAAAATAAAGTTCTTAACATTTTTACTCCAATTTATAAAATATATATTCAAATTGTAGCAAATTGATAAAATTTGATATTTCTAATTTAAAACTAAATATCTCTTTTATATTCCGAAAGATCTAATTTCCAAACTTTTACTCCACAAAAACGATCTCCCTCTGGACATATTGGATAGATTTTTTGAATAGCTCTAACACCACAAGGTGGTAAGAGTTTTTCAGAACCATCAATTTGCATATCTAAAAGTTTTTCTACCTGACTATATACAATGTCATAAATCTCCTCCTGTGCATTAAAACATAGTCTCATTTGAGCTTTGTGATGGAAGCTTGTCCAATCATTTCTCTCTACAATTTCAATGAGGTGTGAATTTGGGAGAGAATATATCGATTCAGAAAAACCTATCTTCTCTCTCTGTTTTGCAAAGAATCTATAACTATCTTTAATTGATTTAATATAGATTTCTAAAGCTTTTGGGACTTGATTTAAAATTTTTGGAATATAGAAATCTTCTTGAAAATTTTTCTCTAAAATTGGTCGAATTGCAGGACTTTTTCTATGTCTCTGATTTTGAGCATCAGCTGAAAGTGAAAGTCTAATATAAGATGAGAAACCTCCTAATATTCCCTCATCAAATACCATTTGCGAATTTCTCATAATTCCAGCATGATTTTTATTAACATCAAAATTTAAATCTCCAACAATATCAAAGACTAAACCTTTTTTTCTGTATCTCTCTATTTTACTTTCTGAAAAAATTACCCTCTCTTTTTTAGCAAAATCGATAAGAGGTTTAAGGTTTTTATCCATAACTAAAAGATTTTTTTCTAAAATTTCAGCAAATTCTTTTGCTTCATCTTCAATTTCAGGGAGAGATAATGCTGTTGAGATATACCTTAAAATTGTCAAAATATTTACAGTGTGATAGAGATAAGCTTCAGTTCCTTGAGGTAACACATATCTAGCGATCTCTTGAGCTTTTTTAATTGCATCTTTTTTTCTAAATTTTGGTAAAACATCTCGAATTGGATTTTCTAACAGTTCTATCAATTTTTTATATTCATCAAATCTTTCTGAATAGAAATCTTCCCACTCATCTTTTTCACCTTTTTTAGGGAAGTGCATATTTTCAAGAGAAACTTTTGCATATCTTTGACTAACTTGTTCTGAATTATAGATTGAGTGAGAGTGGAGAATCCGCCAGATGAGGTGACGACTCACTCCTGAAATTAACATTGTAATGTGAGTATGTTGAAGAGTTGTATGATGACCTGATTTAAATATAGAATCTAACAGATAAGGTTTTCTTTTCCAGTCTGTACTTTCTTCAGGTAAAATAATCCCTTTTGAGGAGTAACAAGTTCTTGCAGATGAAACTGCTATATCTGTTGGCGACATATTAGATATAAATTCAATTTTCAATTTTTCAACCTATTTTTTCAGATTTTACCAAATTCTACTTATGATAAAACCTGAATATATGATTGAAAAAAGAGACTAGTTATCTAAAAGCATCTTTTTGGTAAATATCTTATTTGCCATTCCATCAAATTTTCTAATTTCAAGTTTGTCAAGAACCGCTTCAATTGAATTTAAAACCCAAGATATATCGGAATTATTTATTAAACCCATATTGTTGATTCTAAAGATTAAATTTTTAAGATGATCTTGACCACCTGCTACATTTACACCAAAATCATTTTTCAACATTTTTCTAATTTGAGGGGAGTTTTCTGTAAAAACAGTTGTCATCGCTTTTGATGGAGTTTCAGGATATATTTTTAAACCCAAACTTTCAATTGCAGAAATAACTGCATCACCTCTTTTTGCAGTTGTCTGAAAGAATCTATCAAAACCAATCTTTTCAATATCTTCAAGAATTGCAACAAGTCCAATTATTAAAGTTGTCGGGGCAGTGTAAGCTGTTGTGTTTTTTCTTTGACTCTTGATTTCAGATGCTAAATTAAAATAGAAACCTTTACCATTGCCAATCTTTTCTATTGCTAAATTACTTAATCCTAGAATTGCTAAACCTGGAGGAAGCATAAAAGCTTTCTGACTCCCTCCAATTAAAGCATCAATATTTGAAATATCAATATTTTCAACACCCATTGCAGTAATTCCATCAGCAATAACTATAATGTTAGAGTTAATCTCTTTAACTTTTTTTGCAATCTCTTCAATAGGATGTCTTAAACCACCAGCACTTTCACTAATTTGAATCGCAATTGAATCGATAGAACTATCATTTTCAATAGCTTGAATAATATCATCAACTTTTGCTGGGGTGTTCCACTCATATTTAAGTTCAGTATAATCTATATTATGAGCTTTTGCAATTTTCCCAAATCTCTCGCCAAATTTTCCAGCATTAATTGTTAAAATTTTTGATGAAGTTAGATTTGTAACAGCACTTTCCATTGCACCTGTTCCTGAAGAGGCTAAAAGAAGAACCTCATCAGTTTTTAACATTTTAAAAAGAAGTTCTCTAGCTTTTTTAAAAATAGCTTCAAATTCAGGAGTTCTATGGTGAATTGTTGGTGTTGCCATACTTTGTCGAATATTTTCAGGAACTGGTGTTGGTCCAGGAGTAAAAAGTAACATAAGAAAAATCCTTTTTCTGAAATCTTATCTAAAATTATAAAACAGATTGTTCATAAGAATAACTATTAGGTGTTACAATTCTGTAAAAAACAGAGTGAGATTATGAAATATAAAAGAGTTGTAATAAAAATTGGAACAGCAATTTTGACCAAAAATGGAAAATTATCAAAAAAGAGAATACTAAATATCGCTGATTTGGTGATGAGGTTAAAAAAAATTGGAATTGATATTATTCTTGTATCATCAGGAGCAGTTTCTGCAGGACATATAAAATTGCAATTGGATAAAACTAAATTAGTAAATCGTCAAGCATTAGCCTCAATTGGACAAACATATCTAATGAGTATCTATCAAAAAGAATTTTATAAATTTGATATTACAATCTCCCAAGTTCTTTTAACTCGAACTGATTTTGATTCAAGAAAACGAAGTTCAAATATTAAACAGACAATTAATGTGTTGTTAAAAAATGGAATTTTACCAATTATTAATGAGAATGATTCGGTAGCAACTGATGAACTTGTATTTGGAGATAATGATCAGCTTTCAGCTTATTCAACTCATTTTTTAGATGCTGATGTTTTAGTTATTCTTTCAGATATTGATGGATATTTTGATAAAAATCCTCACATATATGCAGATGCAAAAATTAGAAAATTGGTGCAAGAAATTAATGATTATGAATTACTTCAGGAAGTTTCTCCAAATAATGAGTTTGCAACTGGTGGAATTGTAACAAAATTAAAATCAGCTAAATTTTTAATGGATAGATCTCAATCGATGTTTCTATCTTCTGGAATTAATCTTAAATTTGTTGAAAAATTTATAACAGGTCAAAGTTACAAAAAAGGGACTCTCTTTAAATCTAAAATATAAAAAATACAAGCTTATTTCAGAGTCATAAACAAACTAAAGTTATGGTGAAAAGTAAAGTTCTATAAATTTTTATAGTGAATAATTAAGTAATTACTAATTAAATATGGTGTTGAAACTTAAATTGATAATTTTTTCAATCTTCCCTACAATAGGATATTGTAAATTTTAATAATGCCATTTTGACCATATAGAAATAAAAAATATTTCTCTTAATTGTCAAGTTTTCTTAAGAAAAATATTTAATATTTATAGTTTATATTTAGGAGAGTTAAATCATCATCTGCAAACTTTGAAAAGCATTAAGAAATTCTCTTTTAAATATAAAAATCATAGATGATAAAACTGCAATTAGAACAATAAATCCTATTCCAATCTTAATTGGATAGCCAATAACTAATAAGTTAAATTGAGGCATAGTTTTCATTAACATTCCAAAAATAATATCACTTAAAAGTGAAAGAGCTAAAATTGGAAATGCGATTGCTAAACCGATTGCAAATAGGTTTTTAAAAGCATTTATCAGATATTCAAAAATATCGGGAGTCATAACAAATCCTCCGAGAGGCAATTCAACTAAAGATTTATGGATAAGTAAAATCATAGAGTGATGTCCATCAACTGCAAAGAGAGTCATAATTGCTAAAAAACCTAAAAACTGACTTATAACTGGCATCGATATTGAGGATTGATAATCGAAAACTGTCGCCATTGAAAATCCCATCATTAAAGATATTTGTTCTCCAGCATACTGAAGTGTAAAAATTGTTATATTTAGAAAAAGTCCTACAAAAATCGCAAAAATTAGTTCTGATAAAATAGCAACTGCAATCGCTAAAGCATTTGGAGGAATCTCTGGAGGAGGAAGTGAGAAGTAAAATATAAATGTCAGATACAAAGCAAATGTGGCTTTAACTTTCATTGGAATACTCATATTATTAAATATTGGCAAAAAAGCTAAAAGCGATGATATTCTTACAAAAAGCAGAAGAAAATTTATTACATAATTTTCATGAAAAAGGGAGAGAGAATCCAATTTTTAAAACTCTTCTCTATCTCTATTTTGATGATGAGGTCTATTATTATAATAATTTTGACTAATATTCTGATTCTGCCAACTTTCCTGCTGTTCAGATTTTTGATAATGGTTAAAATTGGAATCTTGATTACTATCTGTTTCAGGTTGTGTATGAGTTGGTTCTTGATTTTCACTATGTTTGCTTGTCATTAAAACCATTCCAATTGCGAAAGCTAAAGCTAACATGGAACTTCCACCGTAACTAATAAATGGAACAGGAATACCTTTCATTGGAATTATTCCAGTTGAACCATAGGTATTTATTAAAAGTGCTAAACCGATAATTAAAGCTATTCCTATATTAAAAAGAAGATATGAGCGATTTTCGGATCGATTAGCTACTTTTAAAATTCTTTGAAAGAGGACTGTAAATATTATAAATATTATAATTATTGCAAAAAGCCCTAACTCTTCAGCAATTCCTTCGAGAATAAAATCGGTGTGAGCTTCCGCAAGAAACCCATATTTAAAAATACCATTTCCTAAACCAACACCCCAAAATCCACCATTATAAATTGAACCTAAAGCTTGAGATATTTGATAGGGTTCAGAACCATCTTTTATCCCAATTATATTTGATAACCAATCAGGAACCCAAGTTTTAGCTAATTGCCACCAACTTTGAATTCTCTCTGTTCTATGCGAAAATGTGATGATAAAAATCAAAAATACAAAAGTAAATCCACCAATAATTTTTGCTATAAATCTACCACTTCCCCCAGCTAAATATGAAAGCATAATTAGAGTTCCACCTAAAATAACAGATTGTCCTAAATCTTTCTGTAATACAGTTATAAAAAATACAGATATAAGAAATATTACAAGATAAGGAAAAAATATAACTAATTCACTTTTAAATTTATGATTTTCATCAACCGTAACTTTTCTGGACATACTCCACGAAATAAAATAGACAAAGCCAATTTTAAAAAACTCAACTGGAGCTAAAGAGAAACCTAATATAGAGATCCATCGAGAAGCCCCTCCAATTGATGGAACAATTGATGTTGGCAGAAAGTTCATAATCACCATTAAGAATAGTCCGCCGAGAAACATTGTCATACCTATTTTATGTAGCCAATCTTTAGCTTGTAATCTAGAGAGAGTCCAAATTATAAAAATAGACATGATTGTAAATATTAACTGTTTTAAGACAAAATTAAACTCTCCAGCACTATATCGAACCATTAGAAAAGGGGTTAATGAGTAGGAGAAGACAATTCCTATTGTCATAAGTGTTATTACAGTAAAAAATATTACTTTATCTGGCATTTAAACTACTTCCAAAATTTTTGACTTATTTTAACAAATTATAGAAATAAATGAGTTGCCTAAAAAAGATAAAATATCTTAGCTTTATAACAATATTTCTGTAACTTAAAACTATTTGAAGCAAAAACCGATTAGAATCTCATTTTACTATTACATACGGAGGTCACAATGGTTTCAAAACTATTAAAAAGCAGTTTAGCAGCAACAGTTGCTCTAAGTTTAAGTTACTCTTTAGCTGATGCAAAACAGTTAGGTGCAGAGTTATGGGGTTCTAAGGGAGACCAAGATAAAGTTTTTATGGCAATGACAAAAAAGATGGGTGGTTTAGGATTTACAATTTCAGATCCACATCCACATATCAATGATGGTTATGCTCATAAATATGGTTCAACTACTTTAGATAATTTAGGCTTCTTCTCTTCAGCTCATGATGAAAATATGAGAACTCTTCTTGAGGATTACCCTGAATATGCAGGATTTACTCCTTTCAATATGCATATTTATAAAAAGAAAAGTGAAAATATAACTTGGGCTGGACATATTCGACCTGAAGTTATGTCAGATATTGTTGAGGTTCATGATATAAAAGCTAGAATTCAATTTGCTTCAGTTTTTCAATCTCTTGATAAATTAGTTGTTGATGAGATGAAACCAACTCTAGTTAAGAATATGTATTTTGATTCACTTCCTAAAGATCCGATGATGAAATTTGAATTTACTATCGATTTAGCTGATTATGATGATGATATGGAAACTTTCGTTGAGGAGTTCCAAGAAAATTTTGAGGAAACTTTTGAAGAAGCTGGTTACCTCATCGCAGGTTACAAAGATATTAAAGAGGTTTATGATGATTTAGAACAAGATTTTAAATATCCAGCTTTCTGGGTTTATAGTCTTTGCCATTTTCCATTCTCAAATGCAGTTTTCAACGAAACTCCTGAAGCTGGAATCTTTGCACCTTGTTCATTATATATGTATGTTGATGAAGATGAGAAAACTTTACATATTGGAATGCCTAAACTTGCTAACTGGATTAAAGTTGCAAATATCACAAACCCTGAACATATTAAACTTGTAAATGATTTAGATGCTGAAATAATAAGAGTATTTACAGAAGAGATGGAGGTTAATATAGTTGAATAAGTTAATCACTTTTTTAGTTGTAACAGTTTTTACAACTTCTCTTTTTGCTAAAGATGTTTCAGCATATTTTACTGGAAAGATTAGAGATGAAGCTACTGTTGTTAATACTTTAATCAATTCTGGTTTTGAAGTTATCGGTAGTTACTCAATTGATAGAAAAGGGAAACTTAAAACAGTAATTTTTACTTGTCCTACATTAAAAAAATTGTCTTCAGATAGAAACCGAGGTTTTTATGCAGTTGGTAAAGTTTTAATTAATCAAAAAAATCATGAAATTAAAGTTGCAAATCCTAACTACTTTGGACATGCTTTTTTACAAGATGATTATTCTAAAGATGTTCATAAAGTTACAACTAAACTTCTTTCAGCTTTTGGTGATTTGAAAGCTGATAATAACACTCTTGATTCTGATGATTTAAGTGATTATCACTTTATGTTTGGTATGCCTTATTATGAGGATATGATTATTGTAGCTCAAGGTCACAATCTTGTAAAAAAGATTAAAAACCCTATCTTCTCTTTAAAAATTGGAGATGCTACTTTAGTTGGTGTTGAACTTAAAAAAAGAACTAAAAAGTTTGTTAAAAAAGTTGGTGCTAATAATGGAGCTTTACTGCCTTATTCAATTTTAATTGAAAATGGAAAAGCAAAAATTCTTGATCCTAAATATTATTTAGCAATTAGTTATCCAAAACTTTCTATGAGTGATTTCACAAAAATAGCAACTGTTCCAGATGCTATTGAAAAAGAGATAACAAAACTATTTAAATAGTCTTTTGACTTACAGTCATCTTCATTGTTAAATATGAAGATGACAAATAAAATTATTTGAAAACTCTATTTTCTGTAACTAAATTTGAAAGAGTTTGGAGAACAGCTTTTAAAGTTTTACTACTATCTAAATCTTGATAACTCCTATTTTCATCTAACAGAATCATTCGATTTCCCTCTCGTAAAATTCCAAATCTTCTATTTATATCAAAAAGAGAGTTTGAAAGTGTAGAAAAGTGATTATCAAAATTTAAAATATCGATAATTGTTGGAAAAATATCAGTTTGAGTTCCAATTGTTTCTATTTTTTGAGGCTTAAATATATGCGGAGCATAGATAATCATTGGAATTTTAAAATGAGCTAAACCATCTTTTTTAACCCCAACTCCTTTTGCAATTGTGTGATCGGCAGTAATAATAAAAACAGTATTTTTAAACCAACTCTCCTTTTTAGAGTTTTCGATAAACTGCTCAAGTTGTGAATCAAAATATTTTAAATTATTCAGATAACCATTTATAGAGAAATCTTGATGAGGATATATCTCATATTTTGGATTTGGCAATCTACAAGGAAAATGAGTTGTAGCTGTAAAGCCAAAACTAAAAAATGGTTCTCTACTTTTGTCAATTCTACTTTTCATAAAACGAAACATATTCCCATCCCAAACTGCTCCAAAAGGGAGTGAAATATCTTTCTCATCTTTTTGAAAATTTCTCATATCTTCAGCTCCAAAGACCTCATCGAATCCTGCTAAGTTTAAAACAGTACCAATTCTAAAACTTCTTTTTTTTGAACCCTGCATACCAATTGTTGAATATCCGTTAGATTTTAAAATCTTTCCAATGTATGAAAAATTTGATAACTCAATCCCATAACCTAAATTTGGAAAACCTGTTATTGATGGAACTCCAGTTAAAATTGAGGTTATTCCCTCAATACTTCGCTGTCCATTTGCATAGAAATTTTGAAATGAGATCCCATCTTTTGCTAATTTATCAAGATATGGAGTAACACCAAAATTCTCATCGCCAAAGCTATCTACATATTTTGATGTTAAACTTTCAACTAATATAATAACAATATTATAATCTCTCTTTTCGCCAATATTTTTCATCTTTCTCTCGATTGGAAACTGTTTTGAGATAAATTGAGTATTTTCACTTTGAAGTAGATTTCTAGTTTTTTCTAAAGCTAAATCATCGCTCATAAATTTGTAGGATTCTCTTTTTTTACCTCGATATATTGAGTATAAACCATTTAAAGATAGATTTGCTGAAGCAATATTATCATTTACAAAAGCATCACTTAAACCAAACGGTTTTCCAAGAACTTTTCCTCGAACTCCTAAAAGTAGAATTAAAATAACTAAAAATAGAAATAATATATTTTGAGATAGAGGATATTTTTCAGAATATATCTCAATTGATAATATCTTTTTCCAAAATCTATAAAAAATGTAGATAACTAAAAGATAGATTACTATCTCAAACAGATAACTTCCAATAATATCTGTAAAAAAATCTAAATCATTAGAAAGTAGAAAAACCTCATTTGAAAGATGACGATTTACAAATGGGAAATATGCAATATCACCTAGATTTATTGTAAATATTCCAATTACAACTCCTAAAAAAAGATAACCGAAAATTTGTCGCCATCTATTCAAATATAAAAGAGGCAATATTAATATTACTGAAAATGTGAAAAGAGTGATAATATCAATTTTTAAACCGTTAAGAAATGATAAAATAGTTATCTCTAAATTTAAAGTTGAAAAATATTCAAAGTTGATGAGGTAAAAAAATAGTCTCTCAAATGAAAGAAGTGCTAAAGCTGATAGAATCAGAATTATTATCTGTTCTGTTTTTTTCAATATATATCCTTGTGAATTTTATAATATTTTGAAGTATAGATTGTTGGGACTGACTAAATAGAGAATAAAACTAAAGTAGATCTCCGTGTCAAGCAAAAAAATGACAATATTTTCTATTATCGGGCTTGACTAGATAATCCATCTTTAGTTAGTACCAGATAAAATTAGTTAGAGATATTTTTACTAATTTGTACAAAAGAGAGTGTTTTCTCTTTTGATTTTTTACCTTTACTTTTTTCAACTCCACTACTAACATCAACTCCGAAAAAACCGAAATTTTCTAATTCGTGTAGATTATCAGGAGTTAAGCCACCTGCAAGAATTGTTTTACTGTTATCTCTATTTTTAAACCATTCAAGATTTAATCGTTTTCCAGCCCCACCAAATTCTTCAACAAAAGCATCAATAAATCGATATTCATCTGAATATTTATCTAAATCTGTTTTAGTTTCAGCTCGAATAACTCTAATATATGGAATTACAAGTTTTTGAACCTCATCATCAGAAATATCAAAATGAAGTTGAGCAAGAGAGATTCCGCTAATTTGAAAATTTTTCTCAATGTTTTTCACATTTTCATTTACAAAAAGACCAACTTTTTCAATAAAAGGTGGAAGTTTTGAGATGATTTGAGCAGAATCTTTTGGCGAAATATATCTAGGAGATTTTTCATAGAAAACAAAACCGAGAGCATCAGCTCCAGCTTTAATTGCCATCTGTGCATCTTCTATATTTGTTATTCCGCAAATTTTAACTCTCATATCTATTTTTTGTAGATAACAACTGAACTACTATTTTTCTTAAAATACCTATTTGCAACATCTAAAATATCTTGTTCAGTTATAGATTTAACTTTTTCCTCAAAATTAAGAAGCGGTTTTAAGTCACCTTTTGCAAAATAAGTTCCAAAAATATCTGTTGTTGCTGAAGCTGATTCAAAACTATAAATAAAGTCAGATTTAATATTTATCTTAATTTTATTAAGTTCATGTTCTGAAACTTTTTTAGCTTTCAATTTGTTAATCTCTTTCCAGATCTCTTTTTCAACATCTTCAGCTGTAATTCCACTATTTGCAACTGCCATAAATATAAATAGATTTTCATCGATGCTTTCTAAATTATAAGCATAAACACTATTTACAAGCTCTTTTTTTAAAACCAGCTTTTTATAAAGTCTGCTACTTTTTCCACTGCTTAAAATTTCACTGATTAAACTAAGAACGGTTTGATCTTCATGTTGAAAATTTGGAATTTTGAATCCAATAGCAAAATATTCAACATCAGTCTCTTTATGAATTACAACTCGTCTTTCTCCCAACTGTTCAGGTTCTGATAACTTAACATTTGGCATAAACTTTGTATTGTTTTCAATAGTATTAAACTTTTTTTCAATCAGCTTAAAAGCTTGTTCTTGTTCAATATCTCCTGCAATTACAATAAAAGCATTTTGAGGTTGATAATATCTTTTATGGAAATTTCGAATATCTAAAATTTTCCAACTTTTTATATCGTTTATAAAACCTATCGGTGTCCAATGATATGAGTGGTTTGTAAAAGCTGTATTAAAAAGAGAGAAGTATAAAAGCCCAAAAGGAGAGTTGTCAGTTCTCCAATATCTTTCCTCTAAAACTACATCTCTTTCAGGTTGAAAATCTTTATCAAGAATTCTCAAATTTTGCATTAATTCAGCAAACAGACCTAATGATTTTTCCATATTTTCAGATGATGATTTAATAAAATAGTGAGTTAGATCAAAACTTGTTGAAGCATTATTTACTCCACCAAACCCCTTAACAATCTCATCAAATTCACCAGCTTTTAGATGTTTAGTTGTTTTAAAATTAAGATGTTCTAACATATGGGCAATTCCGCTTTTTCCCATAACCTCATCTCTTGAACCAACTCGATAAATTATATCTGTGCTAACAACTCCACTTCCATTTTTTAGAGGGATAACTATCGCTTGAAGACCGTTTGAAAAACTTTTCTCAAAATATTGTGGGATACTACTTGTCATTAAAAATCCTGTTAAAAAAAATAGTGTAGTTAAAATTTTCATAACAATATTATGCCCATATTTTTTGAAAAGTTTTACATTTTAGAAGATTTAGATCTCTATATCAATTTTAAAGAATTCCATAGAATCTTTCTGTTCTTGACTAAAACCATATTTTTTAAACTCATCTTTCTCTTTTGAGACCTGTTCAATAATTTTAGATTTGACAAAATCAAAAAGTAGTTCCCTCGCTTCAACAATATTATCTTTATCGATAAAACCTAAACCATTAAACATATATGGTTCATTTTGCTCAATTGCGATAATTGTTCCAACACATTTTTCCTCAAGTAGATCAACCATATCTCTATAACTGATTTTAAACTCAATACCGTGCCAACCTATATCTTCTAAAGCCGAATCTTTAAATTCATCTATTCCGTCAGAAGCTGAATCTTCATACATCGCTTCATCTCTATTCATCTCTAAAACTCGATTCCAAATATTGTTAAAAGAGATTGTGACAGTTACAAATGTAGCTTTAATTTTATAACCTTTTCCTAGAGGTTCAAGCTTGTTAAAAATATTTGCTTTACCTTTGAAAATATAAGCTTTATCTTTTTTAAAGCTAAAATCTATATCTCCATTAGCACCTATTCCAAACTCCTGATTTGAGTTTATAGCTTTTGCAAAAGCTGAATTTGAAACTTGAACCTCATCAACTAAAAAATTTATCTTTTTAAACATAAATACCTTTCTAAATCTATCTTCAAAAAGTAACTGAATCATCTGAAATTTAAGAATCTATTTTATTTTTAATAAAATTTTTAACAGATTTTAAAGTTTAGTTTTGGCAAATATTTATATCTTTATTAAAAGCAAATGTATAAATCATATTAAATCCACCAATTATAAATATCGAACTAATTAAGATATAGAAATTTGATGTCAAAATAGCATTGATAGATATATTAAATATTAAAATATATAGAACAGTTTTTAAAAGCCAAACTCTCCATATTTTCCGAATATCATCAACGGTTACATTTTTAATAAACTCTTTTTTTATATTACAATGTTTAGCTAAAGTAAATTTATGCCCCTGAATCGATATGTGAAACATCTTTTTAAAAGAGAGTATAAATGATATTGAAATTCCTAAAAGAGACCAAATCTGTAAATTAAAAAGAAAAATTGTTTGAATTGCATCAATATCTCTATATTCTGAATTAAAATATATTACAGCTAAAATTATAGAAGATATTAATATTCCAAAGATAGATGAAAAACTTATAATATAGAAAATCCAACGAAAATAGAATATAAGCCAAAATCTATAATTCAGATTATTCAATAATTTTTTCCTGCCCAACTCTATAAATTGCAAAATCATATTTCACAGGATCTGAACTATCAAACTCTTTTAGTTTTTTAGTCAATTCTAAAACTGCTTGTAAATTATAAGTTTTATATGAAAGTAGTCCTAACTTTTTAGAGATATTAAATGTGTGGGTGTCAAGTGGAATAAGTAGATCTTTTTTATCAACTCTTTTCCAAAGACCAATATCAAGATTATCATCTCTAACTAACCATCTTAGAAACAGATTCCATCTTTTATAGGCAGATGAGGTTTTGGGTTTTTCAATGTTAGGGATTTTTCCTAAAAGAAATTTATAACCATCTGAAGAATGAGGATAAATATTTTTTATTTCAATAATTAATTCGGTGATTCCCTCTAAAACAGAACTATTTTTTAAATAACCTTTTAGAAAAATATCCTCTAAGCTTAAGCCTTTTTTTGAAATTCTATTAAGTGCAATAAATATTGCGATAATATCTTCACTTTTTTGAAACCTATAATATTTTGAACTTAACTTTTTTCTAATCTCAACCTCATCAGAATCAAGAAGAGAGAAATCAAGAGAATCAAGAAATTTTACAATTAAAGAGGCTTTTCCATAAGCAAAAAGTGCTGAAATTAGAGCTACTCTTTCATCTCTAAATTTTTGAACAATAATAAGTGGATCAGGTTTATCAAAAGATAATTCAGTTGAAACATTCCTACTTTCAACCTCTTTATCTAAAAACTCTTTTATATTTTCAATCATAAAAACTTAATAATCTCTGTAAGATCTTTTTTCTCAATAACAATATTTGCTTTAGCTTTTAAAACATCTTTTCCACAAAAAGCAACTCTTGTATCCGCATAAGCAAACATACTTAAATCATTTGCTCCATCGCCAATTACAATTGTTTCAGATTCAGAAATATTTAAAAGCGATTGAACTCTTTGCAACATATCACCTTTGCTAAAGTCAAACATCATATCCCCTCCAACTTGACCTGTTAATATTCCATCTTTTGAGTGAAGAATATTTGAAAAATCGGCATCATATCCAAGTTGTTCTTTTCCAAAAGATGTCGCATTTCTAAATCCTCCACTAAAACAGATAACAGTTGCACCTCCATTTTTTAAATATGCAATTATCTCTTTTGCTCCCTTCATATATGGTAGGTTTTGACAAACAGCATCAACTTTTGCAACTTGTAACCCTTTTAAAAGAGAGACCCTTTTTGTTAAACTCTCAAAAAAACTTAGTTTTCCACTCATTGCTTCTTCGGTTATTTTAGAAACTTCATCTTTAAAACCTAACTCATCTGCTAAAAAATCTATTGTTTCACCGTCCATTAAAGTTGAATCAAAATCAAACACTGCTAATTTTATATCTTTTTTCAAATCTATTCCTATTAAATATTTTCTAAATTTTATCTAATATACGGGAGTTTCTTACAAGTGTTATAATTCCGCAAAGATAAAATTAGAAGATAATAAAAAAGAAGAGTTATGATAGATAAAGATTTTAATGAAAAGTGTGCCGTCGTAGGAGTTTTTAATTCAGAAAGTGCTTCGGAAAAAGCATATTTTTCTCTATTTAGTATGCAACATCGAGGACAAGAAGCTGCGGGAATTAGTAGTTCTGATGGTGAAAAAATGCATACAATTAAAGATAGAGGTTTAGTTACTCAAGTTTTTAACGAACAAAAAATTTCAACTCTTTGTGGGGATATTGCAATTGGACATACAAGATATTCAACTGCTGGAGATGATTCAATTCTTGATGCTCAACCTGTTTATGCTCGTTATGATTTAGGTGAATTAGCAATTGTTCATAATGGAAATTTTACAAATGCAAATTCTGTTCGTCAAAAACTGATAGATAAAGGTGCAATTTTCCAAACTCACATGGATACCGAAAACCTAATCCATCTTATTGCAAAAAGTGATAAAGAGGATCTTCTTGATAGAATTATTGATGGAGTTAAAAAGGTTGAAGGAGCATTTTCTTTAGTTTTTTCAAATAAAGATCAGATGTTTGCTGTTAGAGATCCTCATGGTTTTCGTCCTTTAAGTTTAGGAAGAATTATCAATAAAAATGGAGCAGATGGCTATATTGTTGCAAGTGAAACTTGTGCTTTTGATTTAGTTGGAGCTAAATTTATTAGAGATGTTAAACCTGGAGAACTTCTTATTTTTGAAGATGGAAAAGCTCCTAAATCGATGCAGATATTTGAGCCAACACCTCATCATTGTATTTTTGAATATGTTTATTTTGCTAGACCTGACTCAACAGTTTTTGGTAAAAATGTTTATAAATTACGAAAAGAGATGGGACGAACTTTAGCAAAAGAATCTCCAGTTGAAGCTGATATGGTTGTGCCAGTTCCAGATGGTGGAGTTCCAGCAGCTTTAGGTTATGCAGAAGAAAGTGGAATCCCTTTTAATATGGCGATAATGAGGAATCATTATGTTGGAAGAACTTTTATTGAACCTACTCAAAAAATCAGAAATTTAAAAGTAAAAATGAAACTTTCTCCAATGAGTGAAGTTGTTGGAGGAAAACGAATAATTGTAATTGATGATTCAATTGTTCGAGGAACTACAAGTCGTCAAATTGTTAGAATGTTAAAAGAGGCGGGAGCAAAAGAGGTTCATATGAGAGTTAGCTCACCTCCAACTACTCACCCATGTTATTATGGAGTTGATACTCCAGATGAAGATCAATTAATTGCTTCCAAATATGATGTTCCAACAATAGCAAACTATATTGAGGCTGATACTCTTGCCTATCTTTCAAATGATGGTTTGTTAGATTCTGTTGGGCGAGATCTAAACTATTGCAAAACATGTTTTGATGGAAATTTCATAATCAAACCTGAATAATAAAATTTAAATTTCAAATCCACTTTCTCTAATCAAAATTTTTCCTTTTTCTGAAAGGAGAAAGTTGGCAAACTTTTTAGCTAAATCTTTTTTATCTCCATATTTTGTTATTACAAAAGATTGTTGAATAGGCTTATATCTTTTTTTGTCAATTAAAATATAATGGTCTTTTGTTTTATTATTTATAAGTGAAAAAGCTACAATACCAATATCTGCTGAACCAATATCTATAAATTGAGTTGCTTGAGCAATATTATCACCTTTAACAATTTTATCTTTAACCTCATCATATATTCCATAATTTTTTAAAATATCAACAGCTAATATTCCGTATGGAGCGAGTCTTGGATTTGCAATTGAGATAAAATTTATCTCTCTATTGTTTAAACCCTCAACTCCACTTTTTAGCAGATCAATATTTTTAGAATATAAAGCTAATATTCCAACTGCATATACTTTTGGTTTTGAACTACTTAAATTTGAATCAAACACCTTTTTTGGATAAATACTATCTGCTGAAAAATATAGATCATATTTAAAACCATTGATAAGTTGAGCATAACCTTTACCTGATGACATTGAATATATATCTATATTAATATCTTTATAAATTTTTTGAAATTGGTTAGCAACTTTTGAAATAGCACTTTTTCCACTTGAAGCAACAAAAATTGAGAGCCGATTGGTATCTTCAAACTTTATATTTCTATCCTCTGAACAACCGATAAATAATAATATAAATGATACTACTATCAATTTCAACATAAACTTCTCCAAAAATAAATTTTCCTATTTTAATATAGTAGATTAAAAGTTTCCATTAATTGATTATAATTTTGTAAAAAAAGAGAGATAACAATGGATTTAGATATTAAAATCAGATCAGTAGATGAAATTGAGGATATTCTAGCTAACGAAAAAGCAACAATTATCTATTTCACTTCACCTAAATGTAATGTTTGTAAAACACTTAGACCAAAAATTATGGAACTTATGAAAGATGAATTTCCTGAAATGGGTAGATATTATGCTGATATTTCTGAAAATCAAGATATTCCAGCCAAATTTTCAGTATTTACTGCTCCAACAATCCTTGTTTTTTTGGAGGGCAAAGAGTTTTCACGGAAATCAAGAGCAATGAGTCCTGCTCAACTTGTTGATGAGGTTAAAAGACCTTACTCAATTATGATGTCATAGCAATGGAGTTTTGGAATAATATTTATAGCAATTTTGATCCAATAGCTTTTCACCTATTTTCTATTAAAGTTCATTGGTATGGAATCATGTATGTTTTAGCTTTAATATCTGCATATATGTTTGCAAAATGGTTGATCAAAAGAGACCAACTTCCAATTACTCGAGAGATGTTAGATGATTACTTTTTTTGGGTTGAAATTGGTGTAATTCTCGGTGCAAGAATTGGTTATGTATTTTTTTATAGCGACCATAAAGAGTATTACTTTTCACACCCTTGGCAGATATTTAATCCATTCTCAAATGGTGAATTTGTTGGTATAAGTGGAATGAGCTATCACGGAGCTTTAATCGGTTTCTTAATTGCTTCTTATCTTTTCTCACGAAAACATAAAATCCAGTTTCTATTTCTTTTAGATTTAGTGGCCATCTCTGTTCCAATTGGTTATATATTTGGTCGAATCGGAAATTTCTTAAATCAAGAATTAGTTGGTAGAGTAACAGAAGTTCCGTGGGGAATTTATGTGTTCGATTCACTAAGACACCCATCTCAACTTTATGAAGCTATTCTTGAGGGTTTAGCTGTTTTTCTTTTTCTATTTTGGTATCGAACTAAAACCAAATTTATGGGAGAGATGGCAATGCTTTATGGAATTGCTTATGGAACAAGTAGATTTATAGCTGAAATTTGGAGAGCTCCTGATATTCAATTAGGATTTATCGCTTGGAATTGGCTAACAATGGGACAACTTCTTTCTGGAGTTATGGTTTTAATTGGTATATTTGGTCTTTTATATTTTCATAAAATTAAAACTATCACAACTCCTAAAGAGTATTGGTAGATTTAAAATTTTCATATCGGGCTTTGACCCGATCATCTCTACACGAAACTTCACCTATTTTGATACAATTATTTTAGAAAAATTTAAGATTTGGAGTATCGATTTATGAAACAAGCTATTTTACTTTTAAATATGGGTGGGGCTAATAATTTAGATGATGTTGAAGTTTTTTTGAGAAATATGTTTAATGACAAACATATTTTAACTATGAATTCACCAATAATTCGATCAATAATAGCAAATCTCATTATTTGGACAAGATCTAATAGATCAAAAGAGAATTTAAAACTTTTAGGCGGAAAGTCACCTCTAATTGCAAACACAAAAAAATTATTAAAAAAATTGAATCGTAAAGAGAGAGTTGAAGCTGTTATGAGATATACAGCCCCTTTTTCTGATGAGGTGTTAAAAAAATTGAAAAAAGATAAAGTTGAGAAAATTATTCTTTTTCCACTTTATCCTCAATATTCAACAACAACAACTTTATCCTCATTCGAAAATGTGATTGAAAAAGTTTTTGAACTAAATTGGAGTAATGTTTCTATCTGTACAATTAAACCATATTTCAATGATAATAAATTTTTACAAATAACTTCTAACTCTATTTTAAACTCAATTAAAAATCAAAAAAATACAAATTTAATATTTTCAGCTCATTCTCTACCTCAAAAAATTATCGATTCAGGAGATCCATATCTTGAACAGATTGAACAACAGATCAAATTACTTTCTAAAATGTTACAGAAGTTTAAATCTATTCATTTAGCATTTCAATCTAAACTTGGACCTATTAAATGGCTTGAACCATCTCTTGAAACAAAATTAGAGGAGTTTAAAAATGAGGAGGTTGCAATTTATCCAATCTCTTTTACGATAGATAATGTTGAAACAGATTTTGAACTAAATATTGAATATCGAGAAATTGCTGAAAATATTGGGATAAAAAAATATTCTGTAATCAAAGCTTTAAACGATTCTGAAGAATTTGTAAAATTTATTTTTGATAAAAGTAAAGAGTAGTTTAATTCGAGGAGATCCCCGTTTTATATTTATTAATATGCAACCTAAATAATAATTTGCTTGATTAGATAAATAATCTAACAAGATAATTTTTAGCTAAATTAATATCAGCTTTTTTGATACAATTTAGATAGGCAAACTCTAAATATAATTTTAGAGAGCATATTTAAATATTTGGAGAATGTAATCAAAAATATAGTTTTTTATAATCAAGAAATAGATTTATCAACAGTTTTTAGGATTTATCCTGCTACTTTAATTGAGCATCAAAAAGTGCAAACAGAGATGTCACTTGAGTGGATCGAGCAAAATGAGGATAAAGTGAAGATTTTATCTTACCGTTTAATTTTTGATTATGATAAAAATAGAGAGCGACAAACAAAATTAGATTTTGATAATAGAGAAGATTTAATAAAAGCAATAAATGAGATTTATGAAATTATCCAAGACCGAAATTGATTCTATTGCAATTGGAAAATTTGATGGTTTTCATTTAGGTCATCAGAAAATTTTCCAAGAATTAACTAAAAATAGTGCAATATTAATTATTGACAAAGAGAAAAGCAGTTATATCATTCCTAAAAAATTTTTGACTAAATTTACAGATATTCAGATATTTAGGTATCTTTTAACGGATATTAAAAGTTTAAATGGTAAAAATTTTATTCGAAAACTTGAGAATGATTTTCCAAATTTAAAAAATATAGTTATAGGTTATGATTTTCAATTTGGAAATGGTCGAAATTGCTCAATTTCAGATTTAAAAAAATATTCAGATTTTAAAGTCAAAGTTGTTGATGAAGTTAAAATTGCAAATATCTCTATCCATTCAGGTGAGATAATCCGAAGATTAAGAGATGGTGATATTAAATTTGCAAATATACTTTTAGGACGAAAATTTGAAATTATTGGAAAACATATTAATGGTCAAGGGGTTGGTAAAAAAGATTTAGTTCCGACTATAAATATAAGTTATGAAAAATTCATTTCACCAAAAGATGGAGTCTATTTAACTGAAACTTTTTTTAAAAATAGACAATATTTTTCAATCTCATTTTTAGGAATTAGAGAAACCACAGATAGAAAATTTAGTTTTGAATCTCATATTCTAAATGACAATATTGATGAAAAAGATTGTGGTGAGGTTCGAACTAAATTTATAAAATATATTAGATCAAATAGAAAGTTTTCAGATTTACAAAGTTTAAAAATTCAAATTTTAAAGGATATTAAAATTGCAAAATATTATTTACAAAATTGAATATTGGATATTTTTAGTTTTTAAATATATTTTAACTAGATCTCCAAAATTTTTAAAGAGAATTATTTTGAATCTGCTTACATACATATTCTATTTGATTATTAGAAAGTATAAAAGAATTGTGCGAAAAAATCTTGAAATAGCTTTTGGTAAAGAGTTTTCAGATAGAAACTATAAAATTTTTACAAAAAAATGTATTCGTAACCTACTTGAAAATATTATTTCCGTAATTGAAAATATTGATAGAACGGCAGAGGATATTGCAAAAATTGTTCAATTTGAAAATCGTGAAATTGTAGATCAAATTTTACAAGAGGGTAAAAGTGTTATATTTTCATCAGGACATTTAAATAATTGGGAAATTTTAGTTACTGCAGTTGCTTCTCAAATCTCTACTGGGTTTGGAGTTGCTGAAAAATTGAAAAATAGTTATCTAGATAAAATCTTAACTAAAAGTCGTGAAAAATTTCGAATTACTGTAATTCCGATGAAAGGTGCTTTAAGAGGTCTAATAAAAGCTATTAAAAAAGATTTTCCAATTTTCGTGATTATGGATCAAGCTGTAAATATTGGTCAAGGAGTTGAACATAATTTTTTTAATTTTCCTGCAATTCATAGCGATATAAATCGATTCCTTTCTGAAAAATATGATTTGTACATAATTCCAACATATATTAGATTTGAAAATGGAGTATATAAAATAAGTTTCGAAACACCTTTTAAGTCTAAAGATGTTGAAAATAGCTTATCGAAAGAGATTAAAATTCTTGAAAATAGGATTTATAAATCTCCTGAAAGTTGGTTATGGTGTCATCGTCGTTGGAAAAATCATAAAGGGATATACTCTTAAATTAAAAGGATAATTAGATGATTGAAAGATTTTATATGAAAGAGAACCTCTCTTTTAAAAGTGTTGAATTGGAATTTAAAAAGGGTTTAATATTATTTACAGGTCCAAGTGGGGCAGGAAAATCTGTTTTAATGAACTCGATTTTAGGAACGATTGGTCAAAAAGATAGTACATCAAAACTTTCAGAAGTTATATTTAACCGCTCGATAAATCTTGATGATTTTGGAATTGAAAGCGATGATATAACCGTATTTAAACAGATTAAAAAAGAGAAAATTCGCTATTTTATAAACAGTCAAACAGTTCCAAAAAAGGTAGTTTCAAAAATTGGAAAACTATTTATAAATCACCTTAATCCTAGAGATATAACAGAATTTGACTCTGAAAATCTGCTTGAAATATTGGATATGATGATTTTATCAAAAGATAGTGAATATAAAAACCTTTTTCAAATATATCAAATTGAGTTTCAAGAGTTTGAAAATTTGAATCGAGCAATTCAAAGATTACAACTTGAAATTGATGATATGGCTCAAAAAGAGGAGTTTATAAAATTTGAAATAGCTAAAATCAATAGTATAAAACCTAAAGTTGGAGAGTATGATGAGTTACAACTTGTTAAAAAACAGCTGTCAAAGAAAGATAGAATTGAAAACTATATTCAAGAGGTTCAAGATGTTTTTGATAAACAGAGAACTCTAGTTGAAATCTTTGATCTGATGGGTTTAGAAGATGAATCAAATAAAATTGATGATTGTTTTGAGGATATAAAGTCTCAAATAGAAGATATTGAGGATAGACTTTCAGAACTTGATGAGGTAAATATTGAGGAGATTTTAAATAGAGTTGAGCAAATTTCTGAACTTCGAACAAAATATATCTCTATTGAAAAAGCTATTGAACATCGAGATTCAAAAATTGAGGAGTTAGATCGTTTAGCAAAATTACGAGCTGAAAGAGAGGAGCTTCTTGAAAACATATTTAAAGTTGAAAAGCAATTGATTATATATTCAACTCAAATTTCATCAAAAAGAGGTAGATATTTAGAGCTTTTTGAAAAAAATCTGAATGAATATTTAATTCTTCTAAATTTAGAGGAGTCTCAACTTGATATTCAAAAAGGAAAATTTTCAAAAATTGGCACAGATTTAGCTTACCTTAAAATTGCAAAAACTGATATTGAAAAATTAAGTTATGGCGAACAGAATCGGGTTCGTTTAGCTATTTTAACTTTAAAAACTAAATTTAATTCAAATGAAAATGGAACTCTATTTTTAGATGAAATTGATGCAAATTTAAGTGGAGATGAATCGATGAGAGTTGCTAAGGTTTTGAAAGAATTATCTAAAGTTTATCAAGTGTTTGCTATTTCACATCAACCTCAATTGACATCTCAAGCTGACCAACATTTTTTAGTAACAAAAGAGAGTGGTGAAAGTTTTGTTAAGCTATTGTCTTCTGAAAAAAGTAGAGCCGAAGAAATTGTTAGAATGGTCGGTGGCGAAACATCAAATCAAGATGTTCATCGATTTGCAATGAGCTTATTAAATAACTAAAAACATTATCATCTTTTAATTGGTTTGAAAATTGTCGGGTATAAATAACCCGACAATCTATTTAAGTAGCTTTTAAAAAGCTATTTTTTAATTGGAACAACCATCATATTATAATACCGTCCCTCAAAGAAAGGTCTTTTTTCCATAACACCAATATCTTCCATCATCTCCCAAACTCTTAAAAGAACACCTTTTCCAGCTTCAGGATTACCCATCTCTCGACCTCTTAGGAAAACTCTAAATTTCACATGAAAACCTTTTCCGATAAACTCACGAGCATGTTTAACTTTAAAATTAACATCGTTTTCAGCAATTTTTACAGAGAGTTTAATCTCTTTTACAACAATTGATTTCTGATTTTTTCGAGCTTCTTTCTTTTTCTTCTCTTCTTGATATTTGAATTTACCATAATCCATAATTTTAACAACAGGAGGTTTCCCATTATCAGCAATTAGAACAAGTTCTAAACCTTGATCTCTAGCTAAATTTAGTGCTTCAAAACTTGAAATTACTCCATATTGTGTTCCATCATCTCCAACACATCTAACTTCTGGAAATCTGATCTCTTCATTCATTGCCGGTCTATTTTTATCTCTGCCTCTACTCAAAATTGCACCTCTTTCATTTTATCTTCAACTAATTTTATAAACTCTTCTTCATTCTTCTCAAATCGTTCTCTTGCTCGTCTATCTCGAACTGCAACTTTTCGATTTGAAACCTCATCATCTCCAATAACAACAATCATTGGTACTCTACTCTTTTCAGCAACTCTAATCCGTTTTGCTAAAGATTCATTTTGATTATAAACTTCTGTATCAATTTCAAGATCTATCAATTTTGATGCCAATTCATTAGCATACTCTTCATGAGCATCTGCAATTGGAATAAAAATAACTTGAGTCGGAGCTAGAAAGAATGGAAATTCTCCAGCATAATGCTCCGTCAAAATTCCGATAAATCTCTCAAAAGAACCTAAAATAGCTCGATGAATCATAACAGGCTGAACCTTATTACTATTTTCATCTGTATAGCTAATATTAAATCTTTCAGGAAGATTGAAATCAACTTGAATAGTTCCACATTGCCATTTTCGACCGATAGAATCTTTAATTTTAATATCAATTTTTGGACCGTAGAAAGCTCCACCACCCTCATCAACTTTAAAATTAATTCCATTTTCAGTTAAAGCCTCTTTTAAAGATGTAGTAGCAATATCCCAAACTGCTTTATCTCCAATAGCTTTTTCTGGACGAGTTGAAACTTCAAGAGAGTAATCAAAATCAAAAGTTTTCATGATTTTATCAACAAATTCAAGAACTTTAATAACTTCCGATTTTATCTGATTTTCACGACAAAAAATATGTGCATCATCTTGAGTAAATTCACGAACTCTAAACAAACCATGCATCACTCCACTTTTTTCATGACGATGAACAACTCCATATTCAAAAAGCTTTAAAGGTAGATCTCGATAGCTTTTTAAAGCATGTTGAAACACTTTAATATGTCCAACACAGTTCATAGGTTTAATCCCATATTCCTGTTCGTCAATTGTTGTGAAATACATATTTTCACCATAATTTTGATAATGTCCGCTAACTTTCCATAAATCAGCCTTTAAAATCTCTGGTCCTCGAACAGGTTCATAACCTCTTTTCCGATGAGCTTTATAAAGATGATTCTCAAGTTTTGCTCTTAATTTTCCCCCAGCTGGTAACCAGATTGGAAGTCCTGCTCCAACCTCATCATCAAAAAAGAAGAGGTTCATTTGAGTTCCAACTTTCCTATGATCTCTTTTTTCAGCTTCTTGTAACATTATCATATGCTCTTTCAAAGCATCTTTTGTTGCAAAAGCGATTCCATATATTCTGGTTAGCATCTCACTTTTCTCATCACCGCCGAGATAAGCTCCTGCGATTTTTGTGAGTTTTACAAATTTCATATATCTTGTATGTGGGAGATGAGGTCCTCTACAAAGATCTTCAAATTCACCCTGTTTATATATAGAAACAGTTTCATCAGGAATTTTCGATAGAACTGCTAATTTGAGTTCATCATCAGAAAATTTTTCAAGAGCTTCATTTTTCGAAATTTCAAACTTTTCAATTTGAATCCCCTTTTTTGCTAATTGAAGCATCTTCTTTTCAATAATTTTTAAATCTGAATCTGTAATTTTTGATTCAGTCTTAAAATCGTAATAGAATCCCTCATCAACAACTGGACCAACAAAAAACTTAGCATCTGGATACAGTTCTTTAATTGCTTGAGCCATTAAATGAGCTGATGAATGCCTAATTACTTCAAGAGATTCTGGAGAATTATCAAAGATAATCTTTTCTCCATCTCGACCAACAGCGGATTGAGTATCAACAATCTGATTGCCAATTTTTAAAGCTATAAAATCTTCCAAAGAGGATAAAACCTTTTATTTAAATTAATGGATATATTTTATCTAAAAAATATGAAAACATAATTTATATTCATCTATTTCATTAAATTTTAAACTTGAATTTCTAAATTAACACTTTTCTAAATATTTCCCACCTTTTCTATCAAATATTTTTCAAATTTTTCTAAATTCAATTTTTTACTTTCTGTATTTGTGTTTAAATATATGTAGATATTATATTTGTTTAAATATCTGTTTTGATATTTTGGTTTTTCAGTACGAAATAACTTACCAAATTTAGAAAAAAGATCATCAATATTTTTGTTTTCCATCTCTAGAATAGTTAAACCAATTTCCACTTTTTGAGTAAAATACTTTGTAAAATTATTGTTAAAACTAGATATATCTATTTTATAGAAATCATCTAAAATATTTTTTTTATTAACTTTTATATTTCTATTTTTAGTTTGAATAGGGATACATTTCAGATCGTATATCTCTTTCTCAATATTTTGATGTGTAATAATTTTTTCCAGATTTTTAAGATTTTCTAAAGGAAATCGAAAACATCTCAAAATTTTTAAATCACAATTTGTAAAACTATTTAGAGAAAATTTATAGATATTTTTATTAGAATAGCCACCTTTTTTTCTATTATCTGCAATCCAAAAATCTAATCCATTTGTCAAAATTCCAATATCAGTTTTGGTATCTCCATTAAGATAAGTTGTTAGCTGTTCAAAATCTTTTAATTCTAGCTTTTTATTTAACTTTTTAGCCTCAAGTAGAAAACTGTTTTTAGATGTTTGAAATTTTATATCAACTCGTCTATTTGTTTCAGTTTTTTCCTCAAATATGATATTTTCACACACTCCAATTTTCCACTCCAAAAAATCAAAAATAGGTAAAATAATATGTACTATTGTTCCAGTTTCCGATAAATTATGTTTAACAACTTTATTAAGTTTTTCTAATAAGATTTCCATTTTTATAATCTTTTTGCATAATTGTAACAGATATATTTCTTGGACTAACTCAATAATATTTATATTAGTCACTCTTGATAATTGGCAATATTGTTATCTTCGTGCTTGATACGAAGATCTACTTTAGTTTTTATTTTCTGTTAGGTCATTTCCATATTTTGAGTAGGTGTCGGGATAAACCCGACAATAAAAGTTAGAATTATCTCTAATCCTCTTTGTGAATTACTTTTTCAAAAGTGTTAAAATATATATCTTTTATGTCTGAAATATTCATTGAAATATCATCAACTTCAAACTTATCAGAGTTTCCAACTTTTCCAATTTTTTCATAAACTAGACCAGATTTATGAGCCATAATTAAAAATTTTTCCTCATCTCTTTGTGAAATTTCGATAATTGCTCGAGAGAAAGTTTCTGAAAAAACATCAGTTTCCAATTCAGGTTTAACAGAGATTCCAAATCCTGTTTTTGCAACCAATTTTGCCAAGGCGATAGCTAAACCACCAACATTTATATCTTTAGCAGATTTCAGAATTCCCTTTTTATTTCCCTCAATTACAAGTTCCCAAAGTGCTAACTCTTTTTTGTAATCAATTTTTGGTAAAGTTCCTGAAACCTCATCGTAAATCTCTTTCAGATATAGAGAACCTCCAAATTCAGATTTTGTCTCACCAACTAAATAGATAAGATCTCCTTTTTCTTGCCAAACCGATGGAAGAACTCTGTTTTGATCATCATTAATTCCAACCATCGCGATTGCAGGAGTTGGAAAAATTGATTTGCCATCTGTCTCATTGTAAAGAGAAACATTTCCACCAATTACAGGA
>Ga0256826_1000054_pt1 | contig 52681 bp, 46 predicted proteins | sample CV79metaG_FD_185975 | JGI IMG/M metagenome (GOLD analysis project Ga0256826, IMG submission 185975) | Hydrothermal vent microbial communities from East Pacific Rise, Pacific Ocean - CV79 | ecosystem: Environmental > Aquatic > Marine > Hydrothermal vents | place: Pacific Ocean: East Pacific Rise...
GAATAGTTTTAAACTTATTAAAAAAACAACCTATCCTAGTGGTGCAACAGCAGAGTTTTATAAAATATAAAATATAATAGTTATAATTAAGTAAATAGTTATAATTACTTAATAAGCATGTTTAAATGTGTTATAATAAATTATGTTGTAAAATGTTGTTTTTATAAAAAGTTTTAGGAGTATTATGAATTTATGGTCTAAGATTATAAATAAGCCAGAAAAAAAAGTGCTTATATCTAACTTTTTAGCTTTGGGTATTGTTCAAGGTTTAAATTTTTTGCTACCTCTTTTGGTTGTGCCTTATTTGCTCTATACTTTAGGGATTGAAATTTTTGGTCTTTTAGCAATGGCGACAGCTTTTTCGAGTTACTTTATGATTTTAAGTGATTATGGATTTAACGTAACAGCTACACGAGAGATTTCGATTCATAGAGAAAACAGTGAAAAATTAAATGAAATTTTTTCTGCTGTTATGATGATAAAAGTAGTGTTAATGTTGATTGGTGTTTCTATTTTATTGTTAACTTTATGGTTATTTGATAGTTTGGCGAAGGATGCTCTTATCTATTTTTTAACCTTTGGAATGGTTATAGGAGAGGTTCTGTTTCCTATATGGTTTTTTCAAGGTATTGAAAAGATGAGATACATAGCTATTTTAAATATTGTGGCAAAACTTTTTTTTCTTTTGGCTATTTTGCTCTTTGTCCAAGTAAAAGAAGATGCTTATTTAGTTCCTCTTTTTAACAGTTTAGGATTTATTATTGTAGGTGCAGTGTCACTTTTTTATATGTATCGAACGTTTACTATTCGTTTTGTTTGGCAACCCTATTCTGTACTACGTCGATATTTTATAATGGGGTGGCATATTTTTCTTTCTAAACTAGCTGTGACTCTCTATTCGTCGAGTAATATTTTTATTTTAGGACTTTTTACCAATCATCTATTGGTGGGCTATTACGCTGTTGCGTACAAAGTAGTTTCAGCGTTGGTTGGTTTAGGAGATGTTGTTAATCAAGTGATTTTCCCTTATCTTTCTAAAAAGTGGATGGAGAATAGAGAGATTTATTACGGACTTTTTTATCGGTTTTTAAAGGGAATTATTTTAGGAATGTTCTTTTTCTCTTTTATTCTCTTTTTTACAGCCGAAGAGATTGTTTATTTACTCGCAGGTGAAGAGACAATAATAACCGTAGAGCTGTTGCAGATTATGAGTTTGTTTCTTATTATTGCTCCCTTAGGGGGACTCTACTCTCAAAGTTTTGTAACACAAGGGCAGAGTGTTTATGTGACCAAATCAACATTTTGGACACTGCTTGTAAACATGTTGTTGATAAGTATTTTAATTCCACTCTATGATGTGTATGGTTTAGCAGTTTCTGAAGTACTGGTCAAAGTATTTCATTTTTATTTGAATAATTTATATTTTATGCGTTTACGAAAGGTTGCAGAATGTGTGGCATAGTTGGTTTTTGCGACTTTACAAAAAGAAGTAGCAGAGAAAATTTATCAGAAATGATGAAAAAAATTGAGCATCGAGGTTCAGATGCTCATGGTCATAGTTATCAAGAGCTTTCAAATGCTGTTGTTGGTTTAGGGCATCAAAGGCTTTCGATTTTAGATTTATCTAATGAGGGTATACAACCTATGAGTTATGAACATTTGGAGATTGTTTATAATGGAGAGGTTTATAATTTTAAAGAGATTAGAAGTAAACTGGAAACATTGGGCTATGACTTTCATTCGGGGAGTGATACCGAAGTTATTCTAAAAGCCTACCACTGTTGGGGATTGGAAGCACTTGAAAAATTTAATGGTATGTTTGCTCTTGCTATTTTTGATAAAATAGAAGAGTGTTTAACGCTTATTCGCGATAGAGCAGGGGTTAAGCCTTTGTACTGGTATTGGAAAGACGGGCTCTTTTTATTTGCTAGTGAGCTAAAAAGTTTTCATGAACATCCCTATTTTCAAAAAAAGATTAACAGAGATGTTTTAGCACTCTATCTACAATACGGCTATGTGATGCAACCCTATTCTATTTTTGATTCAACCCAACAGTTAAACTCTGGACATATTTTAGAGTTTGATTTAAAGAGCCAACGAATAGAGAAAAAAGAGTATTGGTCTGTTGCTAATTGCTATAAAAAACCTCTTTTAGAGTTGAGTGATAATGAGGCAATTAATCAAACAGAAGAGGTTCTAAAAAAAGCATTTAATTATAGAATGGTTTCTGATGTTCCTGTTGGTGTTTTTCTAAGTGGAGGCTACGACAGTTCTTTGGTTACAGCTCTATTGCAAACAGATAGAGATGAAAAAATTAATACCTTTACAATAGGATTTAAAGAGAAAGGCTATGATGAATCCCCTCATGCCAAAGCTGTTGCGAAACATTTGGGAACAAACCATAATGAGTACTATTGCAGTCATAACGATGCCTTAGAGATTATTCCTAAATTGGCTGAAATTTACGATGAACCTTTTGCTGATGATTCAGCTATTCCAACGGTTTTAGTAAGTCAATTAGCACGAGAACAAGTAACGGTAAGCCTTAGTGCTGATGGTGGTGATGAGATTTTTGCAGGGTATGATGAGTATGCTAATATTTTAAAGATGCAAAAAAGATTTAATACACTGCCAAAGAGTATGAGAAAGGGAGTTAGCTCTCTTATGGGAACGGTATCGCCTTCTCATGTGCCTTTTTATAAACATCTTTATAATTTTGAAACGCGTTATGAGAAGATTCAAAATTTACTCTCTTCTGAAAATTCTGCTCAGATGTTAAAATACCGTTCTGAACACTTTACAGATGCACAGCTTGCTAATCTTTTAGCATTTTCCCCCAACTTTTTAAAAACGACATTTGATTCAAATGTCTCTGATATTAAAGATGACCTCTCTAAAATGTTAGCTGTTGATTATCAGACGTATATGGTAGATAATATATTAACTAAAGTAGATAGAGCCAGTATGAGTGTTAGCTTGGAGGGGCGTGAACCTTTCTTGGATAAAAATATTATAGAGTTTGCAGCACAACTTCCTTCTGCTTTTAAATATCGTAATGGAGAACAAAAATGGGTATTGAAACAAATTGCACATAAATATCTGCCAAAAGAGTTAATGAACCGTCCAAAAATGGGATTTTCCCCTCCCATTACAGAGTGGTTTAGAGATGAGTTAAAAAGCTATTTTATACACTATCTAAGTCGTGATAAATTGAATAAAGAGGGATATTTTAATACAAATGAGGTAATAAAAATGCGTGATGAATACTTAAGTGGAAAAAATATAAGTATTAAAAAACTATGGTCTATTTTGATGTTTCAAATGTGGCATGAGAAGTGGATGTAGAGATGTTAAAAGTTTCCTATAAAATGAAAGGTTTACCTTTAAACGAACTTTGGTTTGCTTCTGAAATAACAATAAGTACGGCAATGATGACGGCTTTATACTGTTATCGTCATACAGATGTTGATAGAGAAATCGTAGGGCTAAAAAAAGAGAAAAGATACACCCTCATTAATGATTTGACAGAAGATAAAGAGAAAATATTTGCTACTTTTGAATCAAATGTGCGTAACCAAATACGTAAATCTGAAAAGATAGAAGAGTTTACTTTTTCGTCGGATTATGAGAGTAAAGAGCTGTTTTTAGAAGCATACAAAGATTTTGCAAAAGCGAAAAACTTACCAATTATTAGTAAAAAATCTATTGATAAATATGCTGAAAATATTTTTTATGTCAAAGGATATTTAGAAGGTTCATTAACAAATATTCAAGTCTATCTGTTGGATAAAGAGAGTGGAATACTGCGTTTACAGCACTCTATCTCTACACTTTATAAGGAGCAAGATAAGAAGCGAAAAGGTAGAATAGGATGGATTAATCGTTATCTTCATTGGAAAACGATGTTGGACTTTAAAGCTTTGGGTTTTAAAACGTTTGATTGGGGGGGATATACAAACGACCCTAATTCTCCTTTGGCTGGTATTGATACATTTAAAGCCTCTTATGGTGGAAAGAAAGTCGTTCGTTATAATTATTATACCTTACCCTATTATGCATTGAAGGTTATACAAGAGAAAGTATTATTATGAAACGTCAAAAACTTGTAGGTATTATTCATGAGCTAACCATGGGTGGAGCAGAACGTATGATGGTTACTATTTTAAACCATTTTGTAGCCAATAAAGATGAAGTTCATTTAATTATTTTTAAAAATATTGGTACGTTAAAAGAGTTGCTTGATACGCGTATAATTGTTCATGATTTAGAACAGTTATCGGTTAAAAAAGGGATGGCTAAATGTCTGAAAGAGATTTATAAAATTAAACCAACGATTGTATTTTCAGGTATAGGACATCTTAATATTGCGTTAGCACCCTTTATTCCTATTATGAGACGTTTATTGCCACAAACACGATGGATTTCAAGAGAGACAAATATTGTTTCTCTTCAAAATCAAGAAGAGAAATACCCCAAGTTTTTTGACTACTTATACCGTAATATGTATAAAAACTTTGATTCGATTATTGCTCAATCCAAAGACATGAGAGAAGATTTAGAGAAAAACTATCCCTCTACACTTTCCCAACTTAGACTTATTAATAATCCTATTGATATAGAGAAGGTAGAGAAGTTAGCCTCTGAATCTATAGATTATCAATTTAAAGAGGAGATGATTACTTTAGTATCGGTGGGAACACTACGTGAAAGAAAACGACATGATTTACTCTTAAAGGCATTTTCTCGTTTATCTTCCAACTATAGGTTACTTATTGTTGGTTCAGGAGCAGAAGAGCAAAAGCTAAAAAGATTAAGCCGTGAATTAAACATTAATCATCGTGTAGATTTTGAGGGGCATCAAACAAATCCTTATCCCTATATGAAAGGTTCAGACCTATTTGTTTTAACCTCTGAACATGAAGGATTTCCAAATGTTCTATTGGAGTCTAACTCTTTAGGAACGCCTGTGGTTGCCTTTGCTTGCCCTGGAGGAATTACAGAAATTATCGAAGAGGGAATCAATGGTCTCTCTGTCACAAATGGAGATGTTGATGCCTTGGTTAAAAGCATTCTTGATGCAACCATGTTAAAGTTTGAAGCATCTCTAGTGCTAAACTCGGTTCAACGACGTTATTCAAAAGAGATTATTTTGAAACGCTACGAGGATGTTTTTTATGCATAGTGAAAAAAAATGCCCAATAGTATTTTTGATTAACTCTCTTTGTGAAGGTGGTGCAGAGCGAGCCATGCTAACGCTGTCTAAACGATTTGTAGAAGAGGGGCATTGTGTTACAATATTGGCATTGACAAAGAATAACTTCTATACGATTCCTAAAGGAGTAGAGATGGTTTATTTATCAAAAATGGACGATTCCTTGTCGGGTTTAAGAAAAATGTTCTATATGCCGTATCATGCATGGAAAGTGAAACAGTATGTTAAAAAACATAATGTGCCTTTGGTTCAAAGCTATCTTTTTCGTGCAAATTTTGTAAATTTAATAACAAGTATATTGGGTTCTAAGCAAGTTATTCAAGTGGTAAATCGTTCTGTTGTGTCTCGCTTTCTTAATGAAGGTCTTTCTGGAAAAATCAATCTTTTTTTTATTCGCTATCTCTATCCTAAAGCAGATATGGTTATTCATATCTCAATGCAGATGAAAGAGGATTTTAATAGGCATTTTTTTAAAAGAAAAAATGAAAAGGTTATTTATAATCCTTATGATATTGAAGCTGTGTTACGCCAAAGTAATGAACCTGTAGATGATTTTATATTTGAGAGTCATAAACGTTATATTATCACTGTTGGTCGTCTGATTCCATTGAAATGTTTCCAAGATGTTTTAGAAGCAATGAGCAGACTGGATTCGGATATTGAATTGATTTTATTGGGGGATGGTGTTGAACGAAACTCTTTAGAAGAGCAAGCAAAAGAGTTTTCTATCGAAAAGCGTGTTCATTTTTTAGGTCAAGTAGAGAACCCTTTTAAGTACATTAAAAAATCGGATGTATTTATCTCCTCGTCTTCGGTTGAAGGCTTTCCAAATGTTTTATTGGAATCAATGTTGTGTAAAACAATGGTAATTTCAAGCGATTGTTTAAGTGGCCCTCGTGAGATATTAGCTCCTAACAGTAAGAGTTCAAAACGGCTCTCTAAAGGTATGGAATTGAGTGAATTTGGTATTTTATACGCTGTTGGAGATACTGTTGCTTTGGTGGAAGCTCTTCGCAAAGTTTTGGCAGATGAGACCTTACTTCATCAGTACCAAGAGAGAGCATTTTTTCGAGCAAAAGATTTTTCTGTGGAATCTATTGCTTCACAATACAGGGAGGTACTCTGTCATGTCTAGAGGAAGTTTTACCATATCTTTAGATTTTGAACTCTTTTGGGGAGTACGAGCCAATCGAGAGTTAGAAGAGTACCAAGAGAGTTTATTTGGCGTTTATGAGGCTATCCCAAAGATATTGGTTCTTTTTAAAAAATATAATATTCATGCCACATGGGCAACGGTTGGATTTTTATTTCATAAAAATATAGATGAGATAAATAAAAATAGACCCGAAATTTTACCTCAATATATGAATCGACAAGTTGACCCTTATGTTTATTTGGATGCTTTTTGTCCTCCTTATTCTAAAGAGTTTTCTAAAATGCACTGTGCTTCAGAACTTGTTTCTTTGATTGGTTCAGAGATAAATCAAGAGTTGGCTACACATACGTATTCTCACTTTTTTACCTATGAGTCTTTGAAGAATCCTAAGGCATTTTCTGCTGATATGAGACAGGCTATTGATGTTGCTATGGAAAAAGGTTATACCTTAAAATCTTTGGTTTTTCCTCGTAATCAAGTTGATGCAGATTCTATAGAAAGTTTAGACTCCTTGGACATAACAAGTTATAGAGGCAACCCTAAGCATTGGGCTTATTGTGATGGGGATAAGCCCTCTAAGTCACTTTTTTTACGTCTGTATCGCTTAGTCGATACGTATATAAATATATCGGGACATCATACAAGTGTACCCATCTTAATAAAAGGGGTTACTGAGTTAAAAGCAAGCATGATGTTAAGACCTTATTTTGCTAAGTTGGCTTATTTAGAACCCTTAAAAATAAATAGAATTAAAAAAGCGATGAAGTATGCATCCCTACATGGTCAAAATTTTCATTTGTGGTGGCATCCTCATAACTTTGGAAAAAATCAAGAGAAGAATTTAAAAAATTTAGAAGAGATATTGCTCTATTTTCAAGAACTTCAAAAAAATAACAATATGCTCTCACTTACAATGGATGAGGTAAAAAAATATGATAATAAATAAAAACTCTATACAAACAGTGGCTATTGTACTCAATACATCATGGAATATCTATAATTTTCGTTTGGCACTTATTCATGCATTACGAAACGTTGGATACACCGTTGTTCTCATTGCACCAAGAGATGAGTACAGCCAAAAGTTAGAAGAAGAAGGCTTTTTATACTACGATATTAAAATGAATAATAAAGGAATGAACCCTTTTGAAGATTTATTGCTTATTCATGATTTTTATAAGCTTTATCGAAAAATAAAACCAGATATTCTATTAAATTACACTATTAAACCAAATATTTACAGCTCTTTAGCTGCAAAATGTTTAGGAATTCCTGTTATTAATAATATTACAGGCCTAGGAACAGTTTTTTTAAACAATAATATCTCTTCACATATAGCACGTTGGCTCTATAAAATTTCACTTTATAAAAATTCTGTTGTTTTTCAGAACAGAGATGATATGAGATTATTTGTTGAGAAAAAATTGCTTAAGGAAAAATCTGTAACATTGATTCCTGGTTCAGGTATTGATACAAAACGTTTTAAATCAAAAGAGAGAGTCTCTAAAAATAAGAAATTTACTTTTTTGATGATTGCACGATTGATAAAAGATAAAGGCATAAAAGAATATATCGAAGCGATACGGCTTGTTCGTCAATCTGCTAATTATAAAAATTGTACTTTTAAAATTTTGGGTTCGCTTTATCTCTCTAATCCAACAGCAATTTCAGGGCAAGAGTTGGATTCTTGGATAGAGGAGGGGCTTATTGAGTATTTAGGACATTCTGATAATGTTCAAGAAGAGATTGATAAAGTTGACTGTGTAGTGCTTCCTTCATATCGTGAAGGATTGTCCAGAGTTTTACTGGAAGCTTCAAGTATGGAAAAACCAATTATTACCACCAATGTTCCTGGTTGTCGAGATGTAGTCGACGCGGGAGTAAATGGTTATTTGGTTGAAGTAAAAAACAGTGTGGATTTGGCAGAAGCTATTTTGAAGATGGTTAATTTACCTACAGAAGAGTTAATCCGTATGGGCGAAGAGGGACGAAAAAAGGTAGTGAATAATTTTTCTCAACAAAAGGTTATTGATAAGTACTTATCTCTGCTTGAAGGGTTAAATTTTCAAACAACAGTAGGTTTTCAAAATACTTTTCAAAATAATTATAATAAACAGGTAACTGTGCAATAAAAAAAGTATAATAGAACAATATATCATAGTAAAGGTTCTAATATGAAATTAAAAAATATTTTGACAATGGTTTTATTATTCATTGTCTTGGGTACAAGATTGTACGCAAGTCAAGTTACGGTAGAGATGGATAAAGCTACACACACTACAGAAGAAAATTTAAATGTCAATGTAACGAATATGTTTGGTGATGAAAAAGATTGGATAGCTATCTATCCAAAAGGCAGTTCTAATGATTGGGAAAATGTAATTCATTGGAGTTGGACAGGTGGATTTATTAATGGTTCTATGACGTTTGATACACTACCTGTAGGAGAGTATGAAGTAAGGGTTTTTTTTAAAAACTCTTACAATCTTGAGGTAAAAGATGCTTTTATTGTTCTTGGTTCTGAAGTTTCAATGAGTACGGATAAACATCAATACACTGTTGATGAAGGGATTTCTGTAAATTTTGAACATATGTCTGGTGACAGTCAAGATTGGATTGCTATTTACCCAAAAGGCAGTTCAAACGATTGGGGAAATGTTATTGATTGGGAGTATACAGAAGGGCTAACAAATGGTCAAATCACTTTTGATGGATTAGCCTTAGGTCAGTATGAAATAAGAGCATTTTTTAGAAATTCTTATAATATTGAGGCTAACTCTTCATTTACGGTAGCTGATGGATTGGCTATTGAAACAGATAAAAATGAGTATAATGTTAGTGAAAATATTACAGTGAACTTTCAAAGTATGCAAGGGGAGATAAATCAAGATTGGGTAGCAATCTATCCAAAAGATAGTGATATTGATGGCTCTAATATTTTACTTTGGGCATATACAGATGGTTCAGTTAATGGTTCTGTAACGTTGGGTAAGCTACCAGTAGGAGAGTATGAAGTAAGAGCTTTTTTCAATAATTCTTATAATCTTGAAGCAACCTATGCATTTAAAGTTAAACACACTGAAGGTAACTCTACTGTTTATGAAGATGGAGAAAATGGTCTTTCTCCGAATTGGATACATGTAACAGGAGATTATGAGCCGATACATGTAGACAATGATGGGTTCAATAGTAATGGAGCTTTAGCATTAGTTACAGAGTGGGTATATAATACAACAAATCTTGCGTTATATTATCTACCTCTTGAGAACACAATGCAGAAAATATTAGAGATGGATATTGGTGGTTTATCCAATTTTCACATTCCCAATAAACCAGCCAATCAAATAGGATACATGTCTCATTTTGCTATTGGAGTGGGTATTCATACAACAGATGGAAAACGTAGAATGCTTTGGGATTCCTTTTTAAATCATCAGAATGTTGACCCTTACCGAACAACCAATGAAGAGGGAGGTAATGTTTGGTTGTATTACCCCTCTCCTGTAGAGCATGTTCGAGGTTTCTTTGGTATTGATATTCATCAGTGGGATCATTTCAGAGTAGATATTGAAACGCAGTTAAAAATACTTGAACCTGATAATGAAGTTATATCTGTGGACTATTTGTTTTTAACAGGTGGCTTTTTGGACAATATTAAATTGTCTTCAGAGTAATAAACATCTAAATTAATCTTTTTTGTTCGGGTGTAAACACCAATGCCAATGAAATAAGGAATTTTGTGTAGGGATACCCTTTATGGGTATCCAATATTTAGGCATTTGTGGACACCCACAAGGGGATGTCCCTACATAATTTTTCTTAATTCATTGGCATTGGGCTAAAGCCATCATTTCCGATGAGTTTTGCAAAAAATCTAATAAATAAAAAGTAAAAGATAGACCCATATACCTGTAAATCCTGTTAAAAAGATACCAATAAAAGTGTTGATACCTGCTTTTTTATGAGAGGCTGAAAATGAGCCTACGAGTTGACTCTTTTGATTTGCTCTGTAGGCTTCTATTAAAGTTCTTGTCCAAAAAACAAGAGTGATAACAGCAATAATAATATGAATAATCAGTACCCAAAGTGCATAGTTATGAGAGGTATTGCTCTCTTTCATAAAACTGTTAAATCCTCCTCCTAGACGAACACCATATTCAAAATATCCTACAACGACAATAGAGACAATAAAAATAAGGGTTTGAGTAAACGCATGCAGTTTATAAGATTGTCTTTTTGCCATTGTAATGGCAACTAAAACTAAAAATGGTAAGAGTGCTACAATGATAGTAACAAAATCCATAAAAAAAGGGGCTCGTGTGCCTAAGAACCCTGCTTGAAACATATAATCCATAATCTTTCCTAGTATTCAAAATTTTATTTTAAATATAGCAGGATATTCTTAATTTGACACACTCTATTTTAAGCAGGAATACGTAATCGTTGACCTGCAAATATTTCATCTGGGTTCTTTAAAATTTCTGGATTTGCTATAAAAATCTTAGGATAAGCATCAATATCTCCATACGCTTTTTTTGCTATTTTAGAGAGCGTATCTCCTCGTTGAACAATAATTATTCTCATTTCATTTGACCGTACGTAAATCTCTTGTTTGATAGCTCTCTCATAAGTTGAAGAACTTTTCTCACTAGACAGTAATGCTCGGTTTAAATCTTCTCGAAGTTGTATCTGTTGGTCTGTACTTTTTTTATGTTGTAAATTTGATACAACCACTTTGTTATAATGGTTACTCTCTTTGAGTGTTTTAGTAGTGATTCTATTTTTTTCAGCATTCAAAAGTTGCTTCTCTAAGGGAATTTCTTCTTTATGATTCATTTGTGCAAGAATAATCTCTACAATAAGAGCAATGTCTTTGGGACTTACTTCCTCCGTCTTTGCTATCACTCTATTTTCATTAGCTATTGAATTATCTCTACTCTCTTGCAGTTGAATACTTTTAGGTAATGTGTCTTTTGAAAAGACTGCTCTTGGAATCTTTTCTTCTGTAACCTGTTGAATACTTTGTGTTAGAACAGACTCTTTCTTCGTTGTAGAAAAGTAGTTGGCAAGATAGATGGTTAAAATACTAAGCAGTCCTAAGGCTAGAATAATAAAGCCAATCTTCATAACTTTCTGAAAAGAGAATTCATCGTGATAATCTTCTAGATTTGCCATCTCTTGTTTATAAGTATTGTAGTAAGTACTGTTGTTTTTATTTGAATTATAATACATCATTTTTCCTTTGTTCCTAAATGGCCTCTGTTGTGTTGGGCTTTGATTGAATTTTAGTGACAACTTTTTTAATAATAAATTTAAGCTCGTTATAGTTCATTGTTTTAATATGTCTATTGGCTTGTAAATTATTAACGACACTCTTTGTAATCGCTTTTGTAAGCTTTAAATGGGCAAGTTTTTTAGTACCAAATGCTGATGTTTGCATCTCTTTGATGTTTATTTCTTGTAGATGAGGTCTCTTTTGTTGGTTCTGATAACTCTTTTGTGAAAAAGCTCCGATAATAAATGTAGTAAGAATTAAGACAATAAAGAATAGAACATTTCGTATTTTTTCATAAGAATCACTTTGCTTTTTATCCTCTTTAATATATAGCTCATAGGTATTAAATCTCTGATGGTCATTAATTTTATGCTTAAAGTCATACATATATTACTCCTTACCATTATATTTAACTTTATTTGTTAAATAATAATAAAGTTTAACATAAATTAACTTAAAATATATTTTAACAATGAGGTTTTTTTTTATATTTTTGAGGATTTTTTTATAAAAAGAAGATTGTTCACGATTGAAACACATTGTAGAGATATACTGCTGGTATGAGAGTCGTGATATTCTCCTCAATATTTCCCAAATGACTCTCATAGATAGTTTTATATTTCATACTCTATAATTTCTTCAACTTTTCCCATTTTTCCTTCAGTAAGGAAAGGTATAAAGCTATCAAGTTTTTTTATTTTTTTCATAAATAAACTTCTTGCAAAACTAGGAAACGATGGCTTCAGCCTCGTCATGTTCGGGACTAAAGTCCAATGCCAATGAATTAAGCTTTTGAACTTGTAGGGACATCCCTTGTGGGTGTCCACACTTATCCCAATATTTGGATACCCATAAAGGGTATCCCTACAAAAAAGAATCCAAAATTCCTTAATTCATTGGCATTGGACTAAAGTCTCCGATTCCAAAGAGTTTTGCAAGAAGTCTAATGAAGGATTTATTTTTTGATAGAAGAGAGAAAAAAGTTATTTCCCTCCCCATCCATGCATTTTTTTTGCAATAAGAATCTCATAATTTTCAAATACATCTAAGGTACTGATAGCAACAAACAGATACTCTTCTAAAAAGCTCCACCACTCATCACTATTTTCTTGATTGTTTTTTTCTAAAAAAAGAACAAGGTGTCCTGCACTTTGGATATGTGAGTGAATATTTTTTGCAAAAAGTTTGCGATGTTCATCTGGTACGGTTGCTGTAACAAAGAGTACATCATACTGTTTAGCTAACGATGAATAGCGACGTTGATCCCATTTTATGCGTTTAATAATAGATAAACTATTGTTTCCATAAAGTTCTTTGGCTTTGGTAAAAAATACTTCATCTAAAACATTAAGTTGATATTCATGCTCTCGCTCTAAACATAAATTGCTTAATGCATTAGAGAATGCTTCTCCTCCATCTGAAAATTGTGACATTCTTAATCCTGGATGGTTAGGAATAATCTCTAAAAGTTGTGTAATTGATTCTGTTTCTAATTTTTTCATATTTTACTCTAGCTAAAATGTTCTAAAGTTATTATTGTATAATCGCTTTCGCTTTAAAAGTCACAAAAAACGTTACATTATTTTAGAAAATGAGGAGAAAACTTTATGAATAGAAAAAAAAATTATAAATCAGAATCAGAAGGTTATACCAAAAATAAAACTCTATCCATTGCAAGTTTACAACTTAAAACAGAAAAAAGCTATCAAGAAAATTTAGAGAAACTTCTTTCTATTATAGAAATGACTGAAGCAGAACTTATTGTTGCCCCTGAACTTTGCTTGACTGATTTTGATTATGAAAATTTTGAAAGAGTTGCAAGCTTTTATGAAACAGCTCTTTCTCAACTTTTAGAAGCTGTTTCTGATAAAATTCTTGTATTAACTATGACAAGAAAAGAGGGGAAGAACTTTGCTAATCAAGCTTTGGTTCTTCACAATCATCAAGTAGTTTATAGACAAAATAAATACAGACTTTTTACACTTGGGGATGAGACCAAATATTTTAAAGCAGGAGTTCAAGAGGAGATTAGTAAATTTACAATTAATGGTCTCTCTTATGGTATTTTAATCTGTTTTGAATTACGTTTTAAAGAGTTGTGGAAGCAGTTAGAGGGAGTGGATGTTGTTGTTATTCCTGCACGTTGGGGAAAACCTCGTAAACGACATTTAGAGGTACTCTCTCAGGCTTTGGCGATTATAAACCAAACATTTGTTGTTGTCAGTAACTCAGCTGATGATGATATGGCAAGCTCTTCAGCAATTATTTCTCCTTGGGGAGAGAGTTATATGGATGATAGTTTAGAGTTGTTAGAAAAAAATATTAATTTACAAGAGATAAAAAGAACACGTCGTATGATTAATATGAATTAATATTAATATCTTTCAATTCTATTTGTGTCTCTTTTTGTATCATGTATTGGGAATACTTTTTAGCCTGTTTATAATCTTTTAATGCAAAATAGAGTTGCGTAATATCTTGGTAGTTTTGTTGGGTAATGTCGTGTTCTTCTCCAAATATTTTTCGGTTAATCTCTAGAGCCTGTTTATAATAATTTATAGCTTCTTGAGTGTGTCCTAGTTTATCGTGTAAAACAGCTAAGTTACTGTAGCTAATCGCCATGTCGGCTTGCTCTTTTTTAATAATGTTTTTTTTAATTTTGATAGTTTTTTCAGTTAAATTAATAGCGGTCAATGTGTTTCCCATAGAGGCATAAACTGTTCCTAAATTATTATAACTTTCGGCTGTTTGACTGCTATTTGTCCCTAGGAATTTTTCACGAATTTTTAAAGCTTTTTGAGTATAGATTAAAGCTTTTTTGAATTTTCCTTGTTTCTTATAGATAAGTCCTAAGTTATTATATCCTGTAGCTGTATTTAAATTTTCTGTTCCAAGAACATGTTCTTTTATAAGTAAGGATTGATGAAAATATTGAAGAGCTAAATTATAATTAGCATCGATATAGGCATCTGTTCCTCTATTGTTTAAGATATTTGCTTTTTGAAGTTGCTCCTCTTTTTCCATAGAGAGCATCACCCCTGTAGAGCATTCTGTTGAGATATTTTTACTTGTACAGCCTAAAAGAGTAAATGATATAAAGAGAAGAAAATAAAGTTGTTGCAAAGAGCGTCCTGTATTTAAAAATAAATTTTATGATTATGTCCATTATACATTATTAAGGATAGAGTGATTATTCTTCCTTATTCTAATTTGTGATTATTATATCTAATTATCTTTTTATCTATCTTGTTAACTTTTTTTAATACCATTTTAGATAAAATTCTTTTTAATTGATAGGGTTAGAGTGGTAAGCTAGTGACAAAAGACAGACGGCAAGTTCAAATGGTAGAAGAGATAGATGCAGTTTTTAAACTCTATCCCGATATAAAAGAAGCATTTTATGAAGTAGATAGAGAACGTTTCGTTCCCAAAGGTTTTGGGCGAATGGCATTTAAATTAGATGCCCTTCCTATGCAACAAAATCAATGGATTTCATCCCCCTTAACGGTTGCAAAAATGACACAATACCTTCAGCTTGAGGGAGTTGATACGGTTTTAGAAGTAGGATGTGGTAGTGGGTATCAAGCAGCTATTCTCTCTAAACTTTGTCGTAGAGTCTTTACTATAGAACGTATAGACTCTCTACTAAAAGAGGCAAAAGAGCGTTTTCGTTCAGCAAAAATAAACAATATTTTTACCCGTTTTGATGATGGTCAACGAGGTTGGAAAAAATATGCCCCTTATGATCGTATTATCTTTTCAGCCACAGCCAATCATATTCCCAAAATTTTATTTGAGCAGTTAGCAGAAGGAGGCATACTGTTAGCTCCTATCGAAAAAAATGGTTTTCAAATTATTACCCGTTATTCTAAAATTGATGGAAAAATTGTTGATGAATCCATTGAACCTTGTCTTTTTGTGCCTATTGTTGATGGTCGTGTTAAATAATCTGTTATTTATTAATTTTTTTCATAAGTTTAATCTTTTTAATAAAATAAATATTATATAATAATAAATAATAAATAATAACTTCTTGCCCCTAAAGCTTATTGTTAACTTTTTTATTTTAAAAGGTATATTTCATGAAAAAGATATGTGTAGTAGGTTTAGGTTATATTGGTCTACCAACAGCAGCACTCTTAGCCAATAAAGGTTATGATGTCCATGGTGTTGATGTCGTTCAGAGTACAGTGGATACTATTAATCGAGGAGAAATTCATATAGTAGAACCTGAACTTGATACCTTTGTTCAAGCAGCAGTAAAGAGTGAAAAGTTAAAAGCAACACGTGTTCCTGTAGAAGCAGATATATTTATTATTGCTGTTCCTACCCCTTTTCATAAAGGATTTGTTCCTAATATTGATTATGTTGTCTCTGCTACCAAAGCAATAGCTCCTTTTTTAAATGAAGGTAATATTGTTATTTTAGAATCCACTTCTCCTGTAGGAACAACAGATAAAGTCGAAGAAATTTTAAAAGAAGAGGGGATTGATACCTCTAAAGTTTATATTGCACATTGTCCAGAACGGGTCTTACCTGGACAAATTATGCGAGAGTTGGTTGATAATGATAGAATTGTTGGTGGAACAACCGTTGAGGCTACTAAAAAAACGGTTGAGTTTTATAAAACTTTTGTAGACGGAGAAGTCCTCTCCACCGATGCCAAAACAGCAGAGATGGCAAAATTAACAGAAAACTCTTTTAGAGATACCAATATTGCATTTGCAAATGAACTATCTATTTTATGTGATAAATTTGGTATCAATGTATGGGAGCTTATTGCTTTAACCAATCGACATCCAAGAGTAAATGTCTTGCAACCTGGAGCTGGTGTTGGTGGGCATTGTATTGCTGTTGACCCTTGGTTTATTGTTCATGCAGGTGGAAATGATGCAAAGATTATTCGTACAGCCAGAGAAGTGAATAGCTATAAGACAGAATGGGCTATAGAAAAGATAAAAAATGAAGCTTTAAAGTTTGAAAAAGAACATGGACGAAAAGCAAAAGTAGCTTGCATGGGACTGGCTTTTAAACCTAATATTGATGATTTACGTGAATCTCCAGCTCTCTATATCACTAGACAATTAATTGCAGAAAGATTGGATATTTTAGCTGTAGAACCTAATATTAAAAACTTTTCAGAGTTTGATATTATTGACTATAAAGAAGCTATTGAGAGAGCCGATGTGGTTACTTTTTTAGTGGGGCATAAAGAGTTTAAAGGCTTAAATTTTGAGACAAATTTAGATTTTTGTGGAATAGCTAATCATTCAACAATATGCTAATATAATAAACAATAGTTTATAATAATTTATAATAATAATTACAAGGAGTACTTAATGAAGGGAATAATTTTAGCAGGTGGAAATGGGACAAGACTATATCCAATAACAAGAGGAGTATCTAAACAGTTACTTCCCATATATGATAAACCTATGATTTATTATCCATTATCTGTTTTAATGTTAGCAGGTATCGATGAGATATTAGTTATATCAACTCCAAATGATTTGGATAACTATAAAAGAGTTTTGGGTAATGGCTCTAAATGGGGTATATCAATAGAGTATAAACTGCAACCATCTCCTGATGGATTGGCACAAGCTTTTATATTAGGAGAGAAGTTTATTGGAGATGATACAGTTTGTCTGATTTTAGGAGACAATATCTTTTATGGACCTGGGCTTATTCCTATGGTTAAAAGAGCCTCTAAATTGGAAGATGGAGCAATGGTGTTTGGATACCAAGTAAAAGACCCAGAGAGATTTGGTGTTGTTGAGTTTGATGATAATAGAAATGCTATTAGTATAGAAGAGAAACCTAAAAAGCCAAAATCGAATTTTGCTGTAACAGGGTTGTATTTCTATGATAATCATGTTATTGAAATTGCTAAAAAAATTGCCCCATCAGAAAGAGGTGAATTAGAGATAACGACTCTAAATGCAGAGTATTTAAAAAGGGGTAAGTTAAAGGTAGAGTTATTAGGTAGAGGGTTTGCTTGGTTAGATACAGGAACTCATGAGAGTTTATTATCAGCTAGTTTGTTTGTACAAACTATTGAGCATAGACAAGGTTATAAAATAGCTTGTTTAGAAGAGATAGCATATAATAATAGATGGATTACAAAAGAAGAAGTATTAAAGATTGCTTCTGAATTGGATAAAAATGAGTATGGTATGTATCTGAGAGAGTTGGTTAAGTGAAAACAAATATATTAATAACTGGAGGACTTGGTTTTATTGGTAGTAATTTTATTCCATATTTTTTGGATAAATATCAAGATTATAATATTATAAATTTAGATTTGATTACTTATGCAGGGAATTTAGAAAATCTTAAAGAGTTAGAGAATTATTTTCGATATAAATTTATAAAGGGTGACATTTGTAATAGAGAATTGGTTGAGTTTGTATTTAAAGAGTACGATATAAAAGGTGTTATTCATTTTGCAGCAGAGTCTCATGTAGATAACTCTATTAAAAATCCAGGTATATTTATTAAAACAAATATTAATGGGACATTTACTTTAATAGATGTGGCATATAAATATTGGAAGTATAAGCCATTTGGTCGTTTTCATCATATATCAACAGATGAGGTTTATGGTAGTTTGGGTAAAGAGGGTTTTTTTACAGAGATTACTCCTTATGCTCCGAATTCTCCCTATAGTGCTAGTAAAGCTAGTAGTGATATGATTATTAGAAGTTACCATCATACCTATGGAATGAATACAGTTATTACTAACTGTTCTAATAACTATGGAGCAAAACAGCACAGTGAAAAACTTATCCCAACTATTATACGAAAAGCACTAGCAGGGGAATCTATACCTATCTATGGTGATGGTCAAAATATTAGAGATTGGTTATTTGTGCTTGACCACTGTATTGGTATAGATATGGTTTATCATAATGGTAGAGTAGGAGAGACCTATAATATAGGTGGTAAAAATGAAAAAACAAATATAGAAATAGTAAATATAATTTGTTCGGTTTTGGATAAAAAGATTCCTCAAAAAACCAGCTACAAAGAGTTAATTTTATTTGTTGAAGATAGAGCAGGACATGATAGACGATATGCAATTGATGCAACAAAAATAGAGAATGAACTTGGATGGAGAGCCAAAAATGATTTTAAAAGTGGTATTTTAAAAACAGTTGATTACTACTTAAATATATATAATAAACAGGAGAAATAATAGTGACATACGTAACAAAAATATATATGCCAAACAGAGAAAAATTTAAATCATATATAGATAGTATTTATAAAAGTGGATGGTTAACTAATAATGGTCCTTTGGTTCAAGAACTGGAAAAAAAGCTTGAAGACTATTTAGGAGTTAAAAATTTACTCTGTATCTCAAGTGGAACTGATGCTTTACAGTTTGCATATAGACTTTTAGAGCAAGATGGTAAAGAGGTCATTACTACTCCATTTAGTTTTGTTTCAACAACAAGTGCTATTGTTGCAGAAAGATTAAAGCCAATATTTGCTGATATTGATGTAGAGAGTTATAATATTGATCCTAAGAATATTGAAAAGTTAATTAATGAAAATACTTGTGCGATTGCACCTTGTCATGTATTTGGAAATGCTTGTGATATTGAGGAAATTGATAGAATAGCAGAGAAACATGATTTAAAAGTTATTTATGATGCTTCTCATGCTTTTGATGTAAAATATCAAGATAAACATATCTTAAATTATGGGGATATGTCGATTATTAGTTTTCATGCTACGAAGATGTTTCATACTGTTGAAGGTGCAGCAATTATAATTAAAGATGATGCACTTTATGAAAAGGCAAAGATAGTAAGAAACTATGGAATTGATGGACCAGATTCTGTTGCGATGTTGGGGATTAATGCTAAAATCAATGAAGTTGAAGCAGCAATGGGTTTGTGTATGTTGGAAGAAGAAGAGATTATCTTTGAAGAGAGAAAATCGAGTCATGAATTTTATACTAGTCAATTGAAAGATTTGGTGCAATTACAAAAGAAAAATGAGAAAGCAACACAGAGCTATAGTTACTTTCCTGTAGTTTTTAGAAATGAAAATGAGATGTCAGTTGTAAGAGCAGCATTACTTGAAAAAGATGTTGCTGCTCGTCAATATTTTAAACCATCTCTTGATACTTTACCTTATGTAGATTGTAAAGAGGTAATGGTTAATTCAAGAGATATTGCCAGTAGAATTTTAGTTATTCCCATGCATTCAGGAGTAGAACCTATGGTTAGTACTATTATTATAGATACACTAAATAGATTGAGAGGATAGAGATGACAGTAGGGAGTAATCAACCATATCTTTTTCCTTACATAGGATATTGGCAATTAATGAGTATTTCTGATATTTATGTAATATCAGATAGTATGCAGTATATTAAAAAAGGTTATATTAATAGAAATAACATTCTTATTGATGGACGTAGACATATGTTTACACTTGAAGCATTGGGTGTACATGAAACTACTCTTATTAATGAAGTAAAAGTTGGTAATAATAGTAAAAAGATAGCTAAATCTATTTTTCATGCTTATAAAAAAGCACCATATTGTAAAGAAGTTTATCCATTAATTGAAGAGATTCTATTAAATAAAGAGAAAAATTTGTCTAAATATATTGGCAATTCAATTATAAAAATTGCACAATATTTGGGTATGAATACAGAGTTTATCTATCTTAGTGACCTACAAGGAGAGACTTCATTAAAGGCTCAAGATAGAACTATTGATATATGTAAAAGATTAGAAGCAACAGAATATATTAATGCAATTGGTGGAATCGAGCTTTATAATATAGATGATTTTAAAGAAAAAGGTATTGAACTAAAATTTTTAAAGACAGGATATATTGAATATAAGCAGTTAAATAATGAGTTTATCCCCTATCTTTCTATAATCGATATTATGATGTTTAACTCTAAAGATGAGATAAAAGAGATGTTGACTAAATTTAGTTTAATATAAAAAGGATTTTAGATGAAAGTATCAGATTATATAGTTGAATTTTTAGCCCAAAATGGAATAGATAAGGTTTTTAGTTATATTGGTAAAAATGCACATATATGTGACTCTATTGATAAACATAAAGATATAGAAAATATATTTGGAATACATGAACAAGGGGTTGGATTTTTTGCTGATGGTTATGCTAGAGTAACGGGGGAAATAGGAGTAGTGACCGTGACAAGTGGACCAGGTGCTACAAACCTATTAACGGCTATTGCTGATTGCTATTTTGATTCAATTCCTACTATTTTTATAGTGGGTGATCTACCACCAAGTGAGTCTAAAGGAGATAGAGATATTAGACAATTTGGTTTTCAAGAGACAGATATAGTAACTATTGCTAAACCTATTACAAAATATGCTGTTTCTATTAATAGTTTAGATGAACTTAGATATAAACTTGAAAAAGCCTATTTTATATCTCAAAATGGAAGAAAAGGTCCTGTTCTTATAAGTATGCCTGAAAATTTACAATTTAGAACAGATTTTAATCCAAATGAATATAAGTCTTTTTTTAATATGAAAGAGCATAAAAAGATGTTAAATTATATCTCTACTATTGATAATGAGATTGATAAAACAGTAGAGTTAATTAATAGTTCAAAACGACCAGTTATTTTAGTGGGTGGTGGTGTTAGATTATCTAATTCAGTATCAGAGTTAAGAGAATTTCTAAAAAATAGTGATATTCCTATTGTATATTCACTAATGGGAAAAGATGCTATTAGTGATGATTACAAATATAATTTAGGATTTATTGGAAATTTTGGTACTCGTTATGCCAATTTAACTATTGCAAATTCAGACTTACTTATTGTTTTAGGTTCTAGGTTGGATAATCTTCAAACAGGTAGAAAAATAGAGACATTTGCAAAAAATGCGAAGATTATTCAAGTAGATATAGATAAAAATGAGCTTGGTATTAGAATTGATGTTGATATTAATATAAATTCTGATATTAAAATTTTTTTATCTAAATTGAATAAAAAAATAGTATCTCCTAAAATATTATCTTGGCATAAAAAGGTTTTAGAGTATAAAAATAGATATCCTATAGATTTTACTCTAACAGGTAATAAAAAGATAGGTAATTTAATTATATCTGAACTCTCAAAAGGGTTAAAAGATGATGATATAGTCTGTGTTGATGTTGGAGAGCATCAGATGTTAGTGGCACAATCTCTAAAAGTTAAAGATAATCAGAGGGTAATTTTCTCTGGTGGTTTTGGAACAATGGGATTTGCTCTTCCATCTGCTATTGGTGCAACAATAGGAACAGGGAAAAGAGCTATTGTAATCTCTGGAGATGGTGGATTTCAGATGAACATACAGGAGTTAGAGATAGTTAGAAGAAGAGGGTTACCTATTAAAATGTTTATTATTAATAATAATAGTCTGCATATGGTAAAACTACGACAAGATACCTATTTAAATGGTAATTCAATTGGTTCTGTAAAAGATTACAGTGTTCCAAATTTTAAAAAGATAGGCAAAGCTTATGGAATAGAGAGTAGTGAAGTTTCAGGTTTTAATAAGATAGTTAAAAGAGTTAAAAAGAGTTTAGAAAATAGTAGTAGTGAGATATTAGATATTCAGTTAAAAGCAGATATGACTACAGTTGAACCAAGATTAGATTTTAATAGAGCATTTGAAGATATGAGTCCATATCTAGATAGAAAAGAATTAAAAGAGCAGATGTTCATTAGCCCCTCACAAGGTTAAAACCTCCGTATTAAAGAAGGACAGATTTATAATTTTTAAAAAAGTGAGAGAAAGATACTTGGGATAACATTTGTGGGTAATAGGATATTTTTGTGTGACATCATGAGGAGTGACAGAAGAGATGATAAAAAATTATATAGAACATCATTTTGAACCTAAAACTAACCTACCATCTAATAAGACGGTAGTTGTTTAGTTGAAATAGAAATAATAATATTTACATTAAAGATGGGAGAAAAAAATGAATCAAAAAGAGACACTATTCATTATTACAGGTACAGCAAGAGGTTTAGGTTATGATATTTTTCAGAGCTTATTATTAGAAAAACAAAATATAATTACAATTAATAGAAGTCCATTTAATTATAAATATAATATAACTTTTGATTTTTCAGAAATAGATAAATTAGAGAGTATGCTATTTCCTCAATTAAGAGAAGAGATTAAAGAGTATAAATCAATAATAATGATTTTAAATGCAGCATTGATTGACCCTATTAAAGAGATAGGTCATTATGAAACCAATGATATTATAAAAATTGTAAATATAAATACCATATCTCCTATATCATTAAGTAATTTTATTATTAAAGAGAATAAAGAGGGCGTAATTATTAATTTAAGTAGTGGTGGAATTGATTTTAACTTTGAAGGTTTAGGATTATATACTTCAACTAAAATTGCAACACATAAATTTTTTAATATATCCAATATTGAAGATACTAGGATGTCCTTTTTAAATTTTGACCCAGGAAGTATGGATACACAAATGACTAAAAAGTTAAGAGATGAAAAAAATCATTTTCAAGAAAAATCACGAAAATATTTATGGCAAAAATTAGAAGAACAGACATATAAATCATCAAAAGATAGTGCAAAAGAGTTATTATCACTTATTTATGAAACAATGAATAAAAATTGAACAATTTAAAATCAAGAGGAGTACAAGCTTTTATTTGGGATTTGTTAGGCAAAATTGCCATGCATGGTTCAAGTATTATTGTTACTATTTTTTTAGCAAGACTGCTTGAACCATCAGATTTTGGTATTATTGCTATGATTATGGTAATCGTTACAATAGCTACAGTTTTTTCGGATATTGGATTGGGAGGAGCATTAATTCAACGAAAAAGAGTTCTTCTTATTCACTACTCTTCGGTATTTTATTTTAATATAATAGCAGGTCTTATACTTACTCTATTGACTTTCTTTTCTGCCTCTTGGATTGCAGATTTTTATAATAATAGTCGTCTGATACCAATTATACAAGTTATATCATTTATTTTTATTATTAGTTCATTCCATGCTGTACAAAGTGTTATTTTAAGAAAAGAATTAAACTATAAACTACTAACAAAAGTAAATTTAATAGCTTCTATATCTAGTGGTATTATTGGGGTTGCATTGGCTTTTTCTGGTGCAGGTGTATGGAGTTTGGTTATTCAGTTACTCTCTCGTGATATTATTATTAATATTTTAATATGGAGTGTGACAAGATGGACACCCTCATTTTCATTCTCTTTTAAAGCATTAAGACAACTCTGGAGTTATGGCTTTCATATGTTTCTAGCAGGACTCCTTGATACCATCTATGAACGATTTGATTATATGATTATTGGTAAATTATTTCCACCTGCTACATTAGGTTTTTTCCACCAAGCCAAACAGTTAAATCTTTTTGTGATCAAATACTCCTCTGGTAGTCTGATGTCCGTACTTTTCCCTATACTTAGTAAAATACAAAAAGATATTTTACGATTTCAACGAGTAGTTATCAAGTCCTTGGGTATTATTTGCTTTGTCACTTTTTTTATACTTGGAGAACTCTATCTTGTTGCTGATGAATTGATAATATTACTGTTTGGAGATAAATGGGAATTTTCTATATATTATTTTAAAATTTTGGCTCTTAGTGGATTTGCTTATCCTATTAGTGCTTTAATGGTTAATATCTTAAGCAGTCGTGGAAAATCAGGAGATTTTTTAAGATTGGAGATATATAAAAAGATTATACAGTCTATAAATTTATATGTTCTATATGCTTTTGGTATAGAAACTTTTTTATATGGTCTAATTATAACATCTCTTTTGGGGACTTCACTAAATATTTTATTTGCTACTCGTGAAATTAATTTATCTTTTTTTACAATAGGAAAACCTATTCTTATTCAGATATTAACAACAATACCTATAATCTTTGTTATAGAACTAGCTGTTAGTAATATTCAAACAGTTGCAATTATAATGCTTCTTATCAAATCTATACTATTTATGCTCTCTTATATATTCATTAATTGGATATTTAAAATAGAGTCATATAAATATTTTGAAGAACAGTTAAGCCCAATTATTAACAAAAAAATAAAAAAGAGAAAGATATGATAAATAAAACAGAACATGCTATTATGAAGAATTGGAATAATAAAAGTTCCATAACAATAAGTATAACTTGTGTTACTTATAATCAAGAGAATTATATTAGGGAAACACTTGATAGCTTTTTAATGCAAAAGACAAATTTCTCATTTGAAATACTTATACATGATGATGCATCAACAGATAGAACTCAAGATATACTAAGAGAGTATGAAAACAGGTTTCCTACTATAATTAAAGCAGTATATCAAAAAAATAATCAATTTTCAAAAGGAATTAATCCTATGTCATTTTTATTTAATAAAGTAAAAGGTAAATACATAGCATTTTGTGATGGTGATGACTATTGGAGTGATGAAAATAAGCTACAAGTTCAAGTAGAAGAGATGGAAAAGTATCCTAATATTGATATGAGTTTTCATCCTAGTTATAAATTTGTTAATGGTAGTATAGATAATAAATATCTAGCTAAACACTCTAATAAAAGTAAAATTTTTACTCCAAGTGAAATTATTTTAGGTGGTGGAGAATTCTGTCCAACTGCATCTTTAATGTTTAGAAGCAGATTGATTCCAAAACTTCCAGAGTGGTCTAAAAGAATAATACCAGGAGATTTTCCCATACAAATAATAGGTTCTTATTCTGGTGGAGGTGCTTTATATATTGATAGAGTGATGTCTGTATATAGAGTAGGTGCAATTGGTGCTTGGAGTAATTTATCTAAAGATAGTTCAAATATACAAGAAAAGAGATTGTTATCATTCCATAATATGTTAAATATGATAAATAGAGATTTTAATAATATCTTTATAGATGAGGTAAATGAGATTATCTATAAGAGTAGTTTAGGTTTTATAAAAAGAATAGCTATTGATATTTCTCAAAGAGAGGAGATCTTTCGTATGTATAAAAATATTTTTCCTAAAAAGCAAAAATTGTTATGGTATCTTTTTTATAAAAATAAAAATCTACATAATCTACTCTCACAGATTAAGCATAAACTTAGTAGGATGATGAATAGATGAAAATACTTTTTGTTATTAGCTCATTAAATACTGGTGGTGCTGAAAAAAATTTGACGACTATCTCTAACTATTTTGATACTCTTGGACATAATATAACGATTGTAATATTATCTAAAGACAAACCTTTTTTTACTTCTAATAGCTCAATTGAGTTAATTCAATTGGGATTGGATAGACCCAAAGATGGATTTCTAAATAGAGTAAAACATATACCTACTCTAATATACTCTCTAAAAGAGAATATATCTACTTTAAAACCAGATATTGTAATTAGTTTTATGACAGAGGTTAATGTATTATCAACTATTGCATCAAAATTAGCAGGAGTTCCTATAGTTGTGTCAGAACGGACAAACTATAACTTTTTAAGTTCAAAAATATGGAAAATATTAAGAAGAGTTGTCTATCCTTTTTCGGATGCTTTAATTGTGCAGTCTAACTATGATAAAAAAAAGTATAGTTTTCATAATAATTGTCATATTATATATAATTCTATCTTTATATCTAATCAATATAAAAATATAAAAAGAGAAAATATAATTTTAGCCGTTGGTAGATTAACTTATATTAAAGGTTTTGATATGCTTATTGAAGCTTTCTCCAATTTAAATTACAAAGATTGGAAATTAATTATTGTAGGAGAAGGGGAGCTTCGGCAAAAGTTAGAAGAACAGATTTCAAAAAAAGGTTTAAATAGTTTTATTGAAATGCCAGGAAGAACTTTAGATATTGAAAAATATTATAAAAAGGCATCTATATTTGTTTTATCTTCTAGAATGGAGGGTTTTCCAAATGTTTTAATAGAGGCTATGGCTTATGGTTGTAGCTCTATAGCATTTGATTGCTTAACTGGTCCGAGTGATATTATTAAAAATAAAGAGAATGGGGTGTTAGTTAAACCTAAAAATATTAAAGAGTTATCAAAGGAGTTAATGATTTTGATAGATGATACAAGTAAAAGAAAAGAACTTGGTAATAACGCAACAAAAATTTCAGATAGGTTATCTATAGATAAGATATCCAATAGATGGTTAGAAGTTATTAAAGATGTATTGGAACGACGATAATGTGTGGAGTAGTAGGTTTTAATAGTAAAAATAGTCAAAAACTAAAGATGATGATAACGTCAATCAATCATCGTGGTCCAGATGATAGTGGTAAGTATGAGAGTGAAGAGTTTTCACTCGGTCATCTAAGACTTTCTATATTGGATTTGAGCAGTCAGGGACACCAACCTATGGGATATAAAGACTTGATGATGGTTTATAATGGTGAAGTTTATAACTATACAGAGATAAGAGAAGAACTTTATACTTATGGATATAGCTTTGATTCCAATACTGATAGCGAAGTGATATTAAAAGCTTATCATAAGTGGGGTATAAAAGCAGTTGATAAGTTTATTGGTATGTTTGCTATCGTTATTTATAATAAAAATTCTTCAGAGTTAGTCTTAATACGAGATAGAGTAGGTGTAAAACCACTCTATTACTATTTTGATGGAAAGGAGTTTATATTTGGGAGTGAACTTAGACCTATTATGGAGTATTTTAGAGATAAAAAAGAGTTAGATATTAGTGAAGATGCTCTATTTGAGTATTTCAAATTTGGGTATATCTCCTCAAATCTCTCTATTTTTGAAAACTGCCACAAAGTACCTGCAGGACATTATTTAACTTTTAATACCAAAGAATTAACAGTAGATATAAAGGAGTATTGGTCTATTTTGCCTTTTTTTGAACTACCAAAATTTAAAAATAGTGAAGATGAACTAGTTGATGAATTAGAGAAAGTTCTAATTGATTCTTTCAAGTATCGTATGGTATCTGATGTCCCAGTTGGTGTATTTTTAAGTGGAGGGGTTGATAGCTCCATTGTGGCATCTATTCTACAGAAACATTATGGAAATATACATACCTTTACAATAGGATTTAATGAAGCTAAATATAATGAAGCTGGATATGCTAAAGAGGTAGCAAATTACCTAGGAACTATCCATACGGAGAAATATCTAACTTCAGAGGGAGCAAAAGAGATACTTGATAGGTTTATAGATATTTATGATGAGCCATTTGGAGATAGTAGTGGAATCCCAACTACATTAGTAAGCCAAGTAGCAAAAGATGCAGGGGTTAAAGTTGTTTTAAGTGCTGATGGTGGAGATGAGATATTTTGTGGATATAGTAGGTATTGGACTATTGACAATATTGGAAATAAACTCTTTAAAATACCCAACCCCATAAGAGAAAGTCTGAACTTTATAATGAACTCTATAGATGCTGATACAGTATCTAAGGTAACTAAAAGTAGTTCTATTGAACATAAATATAGACAAATACATAAAATAATTAAAAATACTAATTGGAAAGAGTTGTATGGCTCACTGACAGATTGTAATATAGGAGAGCTTTTAGCAAGTACAAAAGAGATAGAAGGTACTGGTTTTAGTGTTGGAGTTAAAGAGCATCCTATGCAAGGTATGATGTTGTGGGATTACCATCGGTATATGGTTGATGACATTCTTACAAAAGTTGACCGAGCTACAATGAGTCTATCTATAGAAGGAAGAGAACCTCTTCTTGACCATAGAATAGCAGAATTTATGGCACAAGTTCCCTTTGAAATGAAGTATAAAAATGGAGATAGTAAATATTTATTAAAAAGAGTGTTAGAGAGATATATACCTAAAGAGATGATATATCGTAAAAAGATGGGATTTGGAATACCTATATTTGAGTGGTTTAGTTCAGATTTAAAAGAGCTGTTTGAAATTTACTTTAAAGAATCAAAATTAAAAGAGCATAATCTTCTGAATATAGAACATATTCAAAAAGAGTATAGTAAATTAAGTAAAAAGAATATTCTTAATTTATGGTTTATATTGGTTTTTCAAATGTGGTATGAAAAATATATGACTAAATATTAAAAGGTTTGGAATGATAGCAGAAAAATTTCCAATTGATAATAAATATATATTTTCTTTTATTTTATCTATAATGTTTATTGCAATTATTGGTTCATATATTGATAATAATATATCTATATTTACACTCTCTTTAATTTTTATAATTTTTGGATCGCTCTTTACAGTTCTAATCAATAGAAGAGAAAATATTAGAAATTCTGTTAGCCTATTTTTACTTTTTTTTCTAATTTATCTATTTTATACCTTTATTATTCATTTTGGACTTATTGAAGTTTATAACACCCCTTTTCCTTTTATGGAATCTGATGAAGGTTTTTTCTATGAGGGTTCAAAAGATGTCTGTTATAAATTACAAATTGGTTATAACTTTTTTGATATAACTAAAGTTGATGGATATGCAGATACTTCAGGGGCACTTTATTTTAATGGTTATATTGCTTTATTAGCAAACTATTTTGAACAGAACTCTATTTTAGCCCAAAAAACAGCAGTGGTTCTTATATCCGCTCTTATACCTATGATGATGTATAGTATAAGCAGACTATATTTTTCAGAAAAAATATCTTTCTATATAGCTATAATTTATGGTGTTTTTTCATTTATCCCCTATCTCTCAAGTATACTCCTTAGAGATGTACACATCGCTTTAATGTTTATAATATCTATCTATATTATCTTAGAAAAATTATCAATACTGAATTTACTAATACTCTTTTGTGCCTTTTTTTGGTCTTACTATTTACGAGAACAAACAGGAATATTTATGATGGGATTTTTATCTATATACCTCTTCTCCTTTATTAATTCATATATTAAAAATAACTATATAAAAACTTTAATATATTTAGTTTTAATAGTTATGGCTATTGTAATAATAGTTAATTCTGATGAATTAATGAAAATGTTTACCACTATTTTAGAAGACTCTTCAGAGAGAAATTCTGAACAGGCATCAACTAGTTCTATGGGAGCTAAAATGGCAAAGTTACCATTTGGATTAAATTATATTGCATTATTAGGATTTGGACAGATTCAACCCTTTCCCCCTTCACTAATTTTTCTATCTAAAAAAGGGATGTTTCATTTTACCTATTTAATAGCAGGAGTAGCTTGGTTTTTTGGATGGGGTTTTTTATTATATGGTATCTTTTCTAAAAAAATATTAAAAAACTTAGATCTGAAACTAAACTTCATGTTTTTTCTTTCTATTATATATTTAATATTAGTTTCAATCATTGAATTTAATCAAAGAAGACAAGTCCCTGTCTACCCCATACTCTATTTAGTTATGACTATTAGCTTTTTTGAAATGAACATTACAGAACGAACTAAAATATGGGTAAGTATGTTACTTTTGTATACGGCATTAGTATTAATAATAAATTATATGAAAGTTTTATCATGAACAAAAAAAGAATTATTTTCTATCTACCTCTTATGACAGGTGGTGGAGCTGAACGGGTTACGATGAATATTATCAAAGAGTTAGATAAAAACTATTATGAAATTCATCTAGTGTTAGGAACAAAATCTTTAGGTAACTCTCTTCATTTAATACCTCAAAATATATATCAGTATGATTTGCAAACAGATAAGACAATACACTCTATTTTCAGATTAAGAAAAATAGTCAAAGAGATAAATCCTTATGCCATATACTCTTCTCTCAATCGTACACATATAGCTTTAAACTTGGCATTAATTGGTATAAAAAATAGACCGAAGATGATTATGAGAATACCTAGCTCTCCCAAATTGGTCAATAGATATGTAAAGAGTAACTCTCTTTTTAACTTTTTTTTAAATAGAGCATTAAAAAGTGCAGATACTATTATTGTTCAAACTCCAGAGATGAAACATGAGACATGTATATATCATTCTATCAAAAAAGAGAAGATAAAGGTTTTTATTAACCCTTTAGATATTAATTTTATAGAGAGAAGTTTAGAGGAAAAAAATATATTTGATAAAAAATATATTAATGTGGTTGCCTCGGGACGGCTGTCTAAAGAGAAGGGCTTTGATGTTTTAATTAAAGCTTTTAAAAAAGTTTATTTAACCAATAAGAACTTTAGATTATATATTATTGGTCCAGACTATGATAATCAAAAGAATAATTATGAAGAGCTTATTAAAAGTTTAGATTTAGTAAAAATTGTAAATTTATTAGGGTTTCAAAAAAATCCTTACAGATACTATCAGCATAGTGACCTATTTGTTCTCTCTTCAAGATGGGAGGGATTACCTAATGCTGTATTAGAGAATCTTTATTTAAAAACCCCCATTGTTGCAACTAAATGTATTCCTTTTATGTCACAGCTTATTGATGATGGTAACAATGGCTTTTTAGTGGATGTAGAGAATATTGAACAGTTATCAAATGCTATACTTAACTATAAAGAGCTTATAGGTGTAGGCAAACAGGAATTTCAAAACTCTAATGTCAATAATTTTTTTAAGGGAGTCATATAATTTATGTGTGGTATATGTGGTGGAGTTACAGACTTCAATATAGATATAGAGGGGATGGTTGAAACCATTAAGCATAGAGGTCCAAATTTTCAAGGAGTATATAGAAATAAGAGTCTTTGTTTTGCTCATGCTAGACTCGCTATACTTGATCTATCTATAGGTGCTAATCAGCCAATGATCAGTGAAAAAGGTCAATTTGTTATAGTATATAATGGAGAGGTATATAATTTTAAATCTATCAAGAAATCATTAGAGAAGCTTGGTCATGTATTTAAAACACACTCTGATACAGAGGTTGTTTTAGAGGGATTTGCTGAGTGGGGAGTAGAAGTTTTTGAAAAATTTAATGGTATGTTTGCTTTTGCAATTTATGATAAATCTACTGAAATTCTTTATATTGCAAGAGATAGATTTGGAATTAAGCCACTTTACTATTATGATGACCTTAGCAATTTTGTTTTTGGTTCAGAGATAAAGGCTCTGTTGGCATCTAATTTAATCAAAAAAGAAATTTCTTATCAAGGTTTATATGAATATATGCATTTTTCAACAACTTTAGGGGAAACCTCATTTTATAAAGGTATTAAAAAACTAAAGGCAGGTCACTATATTCAATATGATATTAATAATAAAAATATGCAGATTAAACCCTATAAACTAAATTATGACATCTCCCCCTCTCGTGACTCTTTAGATGAGGCTATCTATAGGATAGAAGATCTATTTGAAAAGAGTGTTAAGAGTCAATTAATTTCAGATGTACCTGTAGGTATTTTTTTAAGTGGAGGTATTGACTCTACTGCTATTACAGCTATTGCTTCTAAACACTATAGAGGAAAATTAAAAACTTTTTCTGCAGGTTTTGACTTTGATAAAGGATTTAATGAACTTCCTAATGCTAGATTTGTCTCAAAACAGTTTGATACAGAACACCATGAGTTTTATATTAGAGGTAATGATACCATAAATGTATTGGAAAAAGTAAATCATTATTTCGACCAACCTTTTGCTGATGCTGCTAATATTCCTCTTTATCTAATGAGCCAAGAGTTAAAAGGAGACTGTAAAGTTATTCTTCAAGGTGATGGAGGTGATGAACTTTTTGCAGGTTATTCTCAATATTTTAGGGTTAAAAATGAACGAGCTTTTAGGCTCTTTTCTCATCTTATAACAACTTTTGATTCATTTATTCCAAAATCAAGTAGATACTATAGAATGCTTCGAACTATGTATGCAATAAAACAGAAAAATAGAGCACTAATTCCCGCACGATTCTATTCTCAAGAGATGATTGGTCAATCAAGTTTGAGTCTATTTAAAAATAGATATAGAGAGCAACTATTGGATATAAATCCATTTATTCGTCATTTGGAACTCCATCCAAACTTCTCCGATATGGATTTGCTTCAAGAGTTACTTTATACTGATATGAATGTTATTTTACCCGATCAATATTTGGAAAAAGTTGATAGATCAACTATGGCAAACAGTGTTGAAATTCGTGTTCCATTTCTTGATAATGAGTTAGCAGAGTATGCAATGTCTTTACCATCACACTATAAAGTACAAGGAAAAGAGAAAAAATATCTGTTAAAAAAAGCTTTTAAAGAGTTAGTTCCAAAAAAAATTTTATATGGAGCAAAACGAGGATTTGGAGTACCTTTCCAATATTGGCTAAAAAGCTCCTTGAAAGATTTTATGAGAGATGAAATTAGTTCATCTGATATTTATACTAAAGAGGTTTCAAAAATGATGGAAGAGCATATTTCAGGTAAACAAGATCATGGGTTTATATTGTGGAAATTACTTAATCTTTCTATGTGGTTAAATAGAAACAGTGATATTAAACTATGAAAAAAGATATATTAATTTTAGGACCTAGTCCCTTTAATCAAGATATAAATCATTCAGGTGGGCAGTTAACAGCCATAACCAATCTAATTATATATATAGAGGATAAAAATATCTCTTATGATATTATTGATGTTTTTAGAAGCTCATTTCCTCCTCCTTCTATCACTGATAAAATAATAGGCTCTTTTCATACATATAGAAAGTTAAAAAATATTTTAAATAATAATAGCTATAAAGGGGCTTTGGTCTTTGGCACTTATGGGCTTGGATATTGGGAAAAATTATTATTCTCACTTTTAATTGAAAAAAATGGTATTAAAACACTCTTTTTTATTCGTTCAGGACATTTTATGGACTTTGTAAGAAGTAAAAATTATAATATTCCTATTCAAAAATTTCTTATGAATAGAGTATCTTATATAGGACATCAAGGTGGAAAGTGGGGAGATTGTTATCGAAAAATAGGTGTGGAACAAAGTCGTCTTGTGAAAATTTTAAACTGGATAAATATAGAGGAGTATAATAGAACTTTTGAAAATAAAAGAATAACTTTTCTTTATGTTGGTGCAATAGTTAAAAAAAAGGGGGTAAATGAACTACTAGATATTATATTAAAATATCAAGAGTTAAAGGAGTACCAATTTATATTTATAGGTGGGGGGACACTTCTAGATGAGTTAATTCAAAGAGTCAAAATAAATGGAGCTAAAAATGTTTTATTTAAGGGATGGCTTAATGAAGATGAAGTTTCGAAATACTATCAAAAGGCTGATGCTTTAATTTTACCTTCATATACAGAAGGATTTCCCAATGTAATATCAGAAGCTTTAAATTATAGACTGCCTATTATTGCTACGAATGTAGGAGGTATAGCAGAGAGTGTTATTGATAATCATAATGGATTTTTAATAGAGCCAAAAGATAGAGTTAAATTGTATAAAAGTATCAAAAAGATTGGAGAGTCTAAAGAATTAAGAGAGAGATTCTCTAAAAATAGTGAAAAAATACTTAAAGAAAATCATTTAATAGAGAAAAACTGTGAAAAGTTATTTAATTTATTTAATATCAAATATTCCATAAGAGGAGATAATACGTGAAAAGAGTAGGTATATTAGTTAGCTCAACAATATGTAGCAGATATTGTTATGAGACTATAAAAAGGCTAAGTGAAAGTAATGAGATTGAGTTATTTTTTTTAATAAACCAAAAGGAGGAAGAGACTCAAGGAATTTATAAAAAAATAGTATCTATGGTAAAGCAGAGAGGTATATTTAATTTCTTCTCATTTATATTTTTTAGGATAGTTACTAAAGTAGAGTATATAGTGCTATCAAGTATATATAGTGACCTTAAAAAATATTATGAAGTTTTAAATATTGATGAGTTTCAAAAAAATAGTAATATATATCTAAATCCTATATTCTCTAAGTCTAGACTTTCTATTAAATATTCATCAGAGGATATAAAGAAATTAGAGTCACTGGAATTAGATTTAATTATTAGAGGTAATGTAGGAGTTATACTTAAAGGTAAGATACTTTCGGTTTCAAAAGATGGTATTTTATCTTTTCATCATGGAGATAATCGATGGAATCGTGGCGGTCCTGCAGGTTTTTGGGAAGTTTATAAAAGAGAGGCATCCACAGGCTTTATTATTCAAGTTTTATCAGAAGAGCTAGATGGGGGAGCGGTTATATTTAGAAGTAATATTCCTACAAAACGCTCATATATAGAGAATATTAGTTTCCTATATCAAGAGAGTTACCCTAGTATGTCAAATATAGTTTTGAAGTATGCTGTAGAGGGTTATCTGGCTAAACCTGAAAAAAATATACCCTATAGTGGAACTATATTGAGAGTACCAACACCTTTAGAGACAATTTCTTATTCTATTCGTACATTTTTTCTTTTTATTAGATATTTTGTAAATTATTTTCCTTTACAAAAAAGAGATAGATGGAGCGTCTCTTTTGTTAAAAAAGATTATAAAGATAGTATTTTAAGGAAAGGAATAGAGATTAAAAATCCTTCAAATCGTTTCTTTGCAGACCCATTTGTAATTACAAAAGGTAAAAGGACAATCTGTTTTGTAGAAGACTACTCTTATAGTGAAAAATTAGGCTCTATTACTGCTATTGAGATATTTAATGAAAAAGAATATAAGATTTTAGGCACAGTAATTAAGGAACCCTTTCATCTCTCTTTTCCTTATCTATTTGAGTATAAAGATGAATTATATATGGTACCAGAAAGTTCTAAAGATAAATCAATTAGGTTATATAAATGTATAGATTTTCCTTTGAAGTGGGAGTATCAAAAAAATTTATTTGATGATATAAATGCAACAGATAGTATGATTTTTGAATATGAGGAGAGATGGTGGTTACTCTTTACTATATCTCATACAGGTCAGAATTACTGCTCCGAACTAGTTGCTTTCTATACAAAATCAGATCCCATCAATGGAAAGTGGATTGCTCATAAAAAAAATCCTTTGATTACTGATAGTCGTATTGCACGTAATGCAGGTATTCTAGGAGGAGGAAGTAGAACAGTAGTTAGAGGGAGACAGAAGCAAGGCTTTAATATATATGGTAATTCATTAACATTAGCAGAGATAATAGACTTAACTCCATCATTATTTGATGAGAAAGAGATAGCCGAGATAAATCCAAACTTTTTTTCTAATCTAAAAGGATGTCATCATATTCATAGTGATGGTATATATACCGTTTATGACTATTTTCATAATAAAGCTATAAAATAATAATTTTATGATAAAATTTCATACTTTATAACAAAGGTAACCCAAAATGCATTTTTTTAAACAATATTTAACTATTATGATAAAGGTTCTGTTGTTTATCTCTTATTCTAATGGTTCAACATCTAATTCCAGTAAAATTATTCTCTATGAACCTTACTCTTTCAGTGAAAGTTTTGAAAAAAATGAGTCTAACCCTGTTAAGTATTGGGTAACAAATTTGGATAAAAATAGTTGTAAAATTAACTACTCTTTTAATAAAAATTCTTATACAGAGGGGAATACTTCCCTTAAAATAGATATAGATTCAAAAGGTTTAGTTGATTCTAGTAAAAAATGGTATTACTATCTAGATATTCCTTTAACTCCAGCTCCAAATCTTGATGGGAATTTATCTTTTTCTATTGATGTTAAAATGGATAAAGAGTCTGCTAAAAATATACAGATTGGATTTAATCTTAAATATTTACCAATAACTAGTGGAATTCACTCTTTTAAGAAAATTGATACCAACCAGTCAGATAAATGGATTACTATAAAACATGATGACTTAAAAGCTTTTACCTTAAATCATGCTACTAATTTTATCTCAAATATATATGAGTCAAACTTAAGTAGTTTTGGAAGAGCTTTCTCTAATATAGCAATATTAATAAGAGGAAGAGGTCCTCAAAAGTACCAAATAAATTTAGATAATCTAAAAATAGATGGAAATATTAAAAATAATAAAGAGTTTGTAAAAGAATATAATAAAGGGTGGAATAAATATATAAAAAAAGTAAAAATAGATATTCGAAAAAGAGAGGAATTATACTCTAATTTATTAAAAAAGTTTAAAAAAAGGAAGTCCTCTTCAGATAGGGAGGAGTATAAAAATAAAATTGACTCTATGTTTAAGGAGATAAACTCTTTAATTAAAAGTAATAGAATTATTAAAGTATCAAAGATTGAACTTTTAGACTCATATTTAAGAAGATTCAAATCTTTTGTAGATGACTCTTCTGCTATTAATTTATATAAAATGCCTAGTATGAAATATTATAGATTAACAGGTTATAATACCCCTCTACTTAATACCTTAAGATGCTTTAATCTTCGAATGACAACCAATGAATATAAATCTATAGCTTTTTTAATAGAGTCAGTAAGTTCTTGGGGAATTCATAGTGTAGAGTTTACAGATTTTATAGGTCAAAATAATAATAGTTTTTCTAAAGATAGTTTAGACCTATTTGTTGCAAAAATATGGTATCAGAGTGGTATTCACAATACTCTTAAGACAGGAAGATTTTTAACTCAAGAGTTACTATTAAAAGATGAAACTTTAGTGAAGGTAGATTTAAAAAAAAAGTCAACTATCTTAGGATAAAAGAGAAAGCTAGTAGTTTAATAAAATATGTTGAAATATCAAATGAATTAGATAAGTTTCCCAAAGTAGATACTATAGTTTTTAATGATGCAAAAAAATTTCAACCATTCTTATTAGATTCAATTAGACATAAATTACTTTGGGCAATAGTACATATACCAAAAGATACAGAGAGTGGTATATATACCTCTATATTTAAAATAAAAGATTTAAATGGGAAGGTTTTAAAAATAATTCCTATTAATGTTGAAGTATTGCCTTTTAAACTAGATGAATCAAAATTAGATTACTCATTATATTACACAGGAAAGCTAACCAAGGATAAGACTCCTCTCCTTGATTCGTATAAAAAAACTAAAAAACAGCAAGAGATAGAATTAAGGGATATGAAAGAACATGGTGTTTTATATCCAACAAGTTATGAAAAAATTGATAAATTAGAAGAGACTTTAAAGCTAAGAGATAAAGTAGGTCTTCCTAGAGATAGATTTTATACTATAGGATTTAATGTTATGAGTAGTGGTTTGAGTAAGAAAATATTAAAATATAAAAAAATATTGAATCAATATAGCTATGATAAAGATGCTTTATATATTTATGCAATTGATGAAGCATCAGAAGATAAGCTTAAAAAAGAGCTACCTTTTATAAAAATAGCACATGATCATAGTGCAAAAGTTTTTACTGCAGGATATCAGTATACTTATGATTATTTAGGTAATTATCTTGATTTATTTAATTATGCTCATGGTTCTATTAGAAAGGATGCTAAAGAACAAGTTAAAAAATGGCATAAATCCAAAAAAGAGATATTTGTTTACGCTTCTCCACAGGTAGGTGTAGAGAACCCTGAAGTTTATAGAAGAAATTTTGGTTGTAAACTTTGGAAAAAAGGCTTTGATGGAGCAATGAATTGGGCATACCAAGCACATAGAGGAGCTTTTTGGAATGATTTTGATAAAGATTCAACAACTCCAAATCAGTTTAGAGAAGAGGCATTTACCTACCCTACGACAGATGGAATTATCGGAACTATTCAATGGGAAGGGTTTAGAGAGGCTATTACAGATGTTAGATATATCTCAACTTTAGAGAATTTGAGAAATATGTTGGAGGTAGCAGGTAAAGATGTATATCATTTAAATCTTTTTATCAAAAATATTGATTGTGACTCTAATTTAGATAAATTAAGAGAAAAAATTATTGATAACATATTAAAGTATAGATATGTTATTTAATAGCTATGAGTTTATATTAGTATTTTTGCCAATAACATTTTTTATATATTTTTATCTCAACTATAAAGAATTACCAGAACTATCTAAAGGTTTTTTAGTTTTTAGTAGTCTATTTTTTTATAGTTGGTGGAATATTAACTATCTTCCAATAATATTATCCTCTATTCTATTTAATTTTCTTTTAGGAAAACTACTTATGAAATATTCAGATAAAAATATATTAATATTTGGGATAGTATCAAATTTATCATTTCTTATATATTTTAAATATAGTGATTTTTTGATAAATAATATTAACTCTGTTTTAAATATAGATATAGATTTTATTAAGTTGGCTTTACCTTTGGCAATATCATTTTTTACCTTTCAACAAATTTCATACCTTGTAGATAGTTATAGAAAAGAGACAAAAGAGTATGACTTTTTAAATTATGCTCTATTTGTAACTTTTTTTCCACAACTAATAGCAGGACCAATAGTTCACCACAAAGAGATGATGCCACAATTTATAAAAAGAGAGAATAAAATTATTAATTATATAAATATATCAATGGGAATTTTTATATTTTTTATAGGTCTTTTTAAAAAAGTAATTATTGCTGATACTTTTGCCATTTGGGCAACTACAGGGTTTGATAAGAGTATAGATTTAAATCTTTTTGAGGCTTGGGCAACAAGCCTATCTTATACATTTCAAATATATTTTGACTTCAGTGGTTATACAGATATGGCTATAGGTTTAGCACTACTATTTAATATTAAATTACCTATAAATTTTAATAGTCCATATAGAGCTATAAATATTAAAGATTTTTGGAGAAGATGGCATATAACACTTAGTAAATTTTTAAGAGATTATATATATATTCCTCTTGGTGGTAATAAAAGGGGAGAGTCTAGAGTATATATTAATATCTTAATAACTTTTTTAATTGGTGGAATTTGGCATGGAGCAGGTTGGACATTTCTTTTTTGGGGATTTTTACATGGTATCGCACTTATTATATATAGAATTTGGACTCACTTTAATATAAAAATCTATAATTGGTTCGCTTGGTTAATAACTTTTATTTTTATAAATATAACTTGGGTCTTTTTTAGAGCAAATAGTTGGGATGATGCTATTAAAGTTTTAAGTAGTATGTTTACTTTAGATAATGTAGTACTCCCTAAAATGCTACAAAATAGTTTATCTTTTTTGAGTAATTATGGGATTAAATTTGATAGATTTACACAAAATATAGATGCTTCTTTTGATATTATTTTATGGTTGATTGCTGGATTTATTATTACTATTTTCTTTAAAAACTCTATTGAAAAACTACATACTCTTAAACTGAATTATAAAACAGCACTATTTACAGCACTTCTATCCTCAATTGCTATGCTATCGCTTAATAAAGTATCTGAATTTTTATATTTTAATTTTTAGGAGATGATTTGATGAGTGTAAAAAAATGGCTTAAAATATACTTAATATTTATAATATTATTTACTACTATAATAGTTTTTATAAACTATCTTATAGACCCACATTGGAGTTTTCTTCATCAAAATAGTCTAAATCAGATACAGACTCCTTTTAATGAGAGACAACAAAAAACTAATAGAGTCTATTTTTATGGATTAGAGAGATATGATGGTATCCTATTTGGAAGTAGTAGAACAACATTTATAAATCAGAATGATTTTTCTGATATGAATATTTATAATTATGCATTAGATAGTATCTATCCATTTGAATATAGGGGGTATTTGAACTTTGCTAAAAAAATACATGGTAGAGACTTTAAATATATAATTATTGGTGCTGACTTTTACAATACAAAAAAACCAAATAATCTTAAATTTGAAAATCCCAGCTTTTATATAAACAATTCAAAGAGTCTATTATATAGATATAAAATGCTATTTTCGATAGATAGTTTAATAAAATCTATTGAAAATATAGAGTCAAATATATCTAAAAAACCATCTATATATTACAATAGGGATAATATTAAATTTAGACCTAAAGTCTCTGAAGATGAGAGGAAAATTGCTTATAAAAAACATCTAAAAGTGCATCTGGATGGATTTATAGGAGCTCAGTATGAAAAAAATATGGATTATATAAAAATATTAAAAGAGCTTAAAAAGAGTAATCCTAATACAAAATTTATAATTTTTACATCTCCTATCAGTGCAAATCTATTAGTATCTATGTTAAAAAAAGGAGAAAAAATCGATGATTTTAAAACTTGGTTAAGAGATATGATTAATGTATTTGGGGAGATAAATCATTTTATGACTATTAATAGTATTACCAAAAATTTACAAAACTATCCTGATGATGACCACTTTTACCCATATATAGGTAAGTTTCTTGCTCATAAAATTTCCCAAAAAAAGATTACAAATATTCCTAATGATTTTGGAATAGTACTTAATAGAGATAATATTGATGATTATCTAAGAAGTTTTGAGAAAGAACTTGAAAAATTTAAAATAAAAGAGTAGATAATGAAAATACTAGTTATAACAGATAATTTTTCACCATAGGTAAATGTAGCTGCAACTAGAACTTATGAAGACTCTTAAGAGTGGATAAAAAATGGTGCTAAGGTTACAATGATTACATGTTTTCCAAATGGAAAAATATATAATGGTTATAACTCTTATATATCAAAATATCTAGAAGAGGTATTTACTTATCCTACTACAGATTATATTATCGGAACTATCTAATGGGAGAGGTTTCGAGAGGATATTATTGATAAGATATTAGAATATAAAAGGATGACACTTGATGAATAAGTATATTATGCTATTTAATACCATTAAATTTCTAAAGCCTATACAGATAAACTATAGAGTTTACTATTTGATTAGAAATAGATATAGAAATTTTATTAATAAAAAATTACTACTTCTTAAGAGTTCAAATTCAAATTCATTAGAGTTTATAGAGAGTATTAATATTATTGATTGTTATTTAGGTAATAGAGAGTTTAAATTTTTAAACCTATCAAAAGAGTTTAAAAAAAATATAGATTGGAACTATATAGAGTATGGAAAACTTTGGACTTATAATCTAACTTATTTTGATTTTTTATCCCAAAATCATAAAGATAGTCTCTGTTTAATAGATGATTTTATTGATAATATAGATAATATTAAAGATGGCTTAGAACCTTTTCCTATTAGTCTTAGAGGGATTAATTGGATTAAATATATCTCTTATAACAATATTATTAATCAAAAAATTAACGATTCTCTCTATGCACAATATTATATATTACTAGATAACTTAGAATATCATCTTTTTGGAAATCATCTTCTTGAAAATGTATTTTCACTACTTTTTGGAGCATATTACTTTAAAGATGATGTTTTATATGAGAAATCGAAAGAGATGTTAACTCAACAGTTAGAAGAACAGATATTAGAAGATGGTGGACATTTTGAATTGAGTCCCATGTATCATCAAATTATGTTATTTAGGCTATTAGATTGTATTAATTTACTTCAAAATAACTCTTGGAAAAAGAAGAGTAATCTTTTAGATTTTTTAGTAGATAAAGCTGAACTAATGCTTGGTTGGCTAGAGAATATTAGTTATAAAGATGGAACTATTCCTCTCGTTAATGATAGTACTAATAATATTGCACCTACCTCTCTTCAACTGTTAGACTATGCAAATAGATTAAATATACAAATAAATAATTTACCTCTTTCTAAAAGTGGTTATCGAAAAATATCTAAGAATAAGTATGAATGTATTGTTGATATTGGTCATATTGGAGCAGAGTATATTCCAGGTCATGCTCATGCCGATACTTTTAATTTTGAACTTCAGATAGATGGAAAATATTTTATTGTTGATACAGGATTAAGTACTTATGAAACTAATGATAGAAGAATATTAGAACGCACTACTTCTTCTCATAATACTGTAGAGGTTAATGGAAAAAGTCAAAGTGAGGTTTGGGGAGGATTTAGGGTTGCTAATAGGGCAAATATTATTGCTTTAAATGAAGGTAATAATACTATTGAAGCAACTCATGATGGTTATAAAAAAGACAATATTTACCATACTCGGAAATGGAGTTTCGAAGAAAATAAAATTATTATTGAGGATAGCTTAAGTCAATCAGCTAATGGAATTGCACGATTTCATTTTTCACCAAATATACATCAAGATGAAATTTTAAATAGATTTAATATGGGAGAAAGTGATTTTGAGTTTAAAAACTATGAATATTCTCCCCAATTTAATATGAAAATTAATGCTCTTGTTCTTCAAATTAAATTTCAAGACTTTGTGAAAATAGAAATAAAATTGTAAAGGTTTAATGTGAAAATACTATTTTTAACAGATAATTTCCCACCAGAAGTAAATGCGCCTGCAACACGAACTTATGAACATTGTCAAGAGTGGATTAAAGAGGGAATACAGGTTACCGTGATAACGTGTGCCCCTAATTTCCCACACGGTAAACTCTATAAAGGTTATAAAAATAGACTTTATCAGAAAGAGAATATAGATGGAATAGAGGTAATTCGGGTATGGAGTTATATGAGTTCTAATAATGGATTTATTAAAAGGGTATTGGATTATTTATCTTTTTCATTTATGTCATTTTGGATTGGACTATTTCAGAAGTTTGACCTTATTGTTGCTACGTCACCACAATTTTTTACAACATGGACAGGGTATGGTTTAAGTAAAATAAAACGTAAACCTTGGATTTTTGAGTTAAGGGATATTTGGCCAGAATCCATACGTACGGTAGGAGCATTAAAGACAGGAGTTATTATTAACTTTTTAGAAAAAATTGAGTTGGCACTCTATCGAGATGCAACAAAAGTTATTGCTGTAACGGATGCTTTTAAAAATAATTTAATCACTAGAGGTATAGAAGAGAAGAAGATTGAAGTTATTACTAATGGTTCTAATTTGGAACTCTTTTACGCAAGAGAGAAAAATAAGATACTATTAAAAGAGTTAAATTTAGAAGATAAGTTTATTGTTGGATATATTGGAACACATGGTTTAGCACACAGTTTAGATTTTATTGTCAATTCACTATCAAAAATAGAAGATAAAAATATTCACTTCTTATTTGTGGGAGATGGTGCGATGAAATCTAAGATTGTTCAAATATCAAATGATTTAAATTTAACTAATATAACATTTTTAGCTCCTGTGGCTAAAGAAGAAGTACCTCTCTATTTATCTATCTGTGATATTTCTTTAGCACCTTTAAAAAATGAAGAGAATTTTAAAACGGTTATTCCTTCTAAAATTTTTGAAGCGTCTGCTATGGGGAAACCTACTCTTTTGGGTGTAGAGGGACAAGCTCAAGAGATTATTGAAGAGTATCATGCAGGGATATGTTTTAAACCCGAAGATGAAGAAGATTTTATTGCAAAGTTAATGATGTTAAAAGAGGAGAACGAGTATCTGTATGCAGTTGAAGGGTGTAGTGTTTTAGCTGAAGCGTATGATAGAAAAAAATTAGCAAAAGAGATGCTAGAAATTCTAAAAAGTACCATTATTAAAAGAAAAGATAGTGTGATTGTTAATCAACAATCAACATCTACCTCTTTATCGAAACGTGCTATAGGCAACCATCCGAACTATTAAGTACCGATTTAATATCAAAGATTACTTGCTCTTGATTGTCTAAAGATAACTCTTTATATTTATCATGAGCAACTGCTAGAATAACCGCTGAATAGTTATTGGTATTTAGCTCTGAACTGTGAATTAAATCAAGGTTATACTCTCGTTTTACCTCTTCTTTATTCGCCCAGTAGTCACTTACTTGAACATCACATCCAAAATCTTGAAGCTCTCGAATAACATCAATCACTCGGCTGTTTCTAATATCAGGACAGTTTTCTTTAAAGGTAATTCCTAGAACTAAAACTTTAGCACCTTCTATTTTTTGACCTTTTTTAATCATAAGTTTTATAACTTGATTTGCAACATAAATTCCCATATTATCATTGAGTCTACGTCCTGCAAGAATAATTTCAGGATTGTACCCTACCTCTTGTGCTTTATGTGTTAAGTAGTAAGGGTCAACACCAATGCAGTGCCCTCCTACAAGACCTGGTTTAAATGGTAAGAAGTTCCATTTTGTTCCTGCTGCTTCAAGTACAGCATTGGTATCAATATCTAAACGATTAAAAATCATTGAGAGTTCATTGACAAAAGCAATATTTATATCTCTTTGGGAATTTTCAATAACTTTAGCTGCTTCTGCCACTTTAATAGAAGGAGCTAAGTGTGTTCCTGCTGTAATAATACTTGCATAAAGCTCATCAACTATTTTACCGATGGAAGGAGTAGAACCAGCCGTTACTTTTAATATTTTAGTCACAGTATGCTCTTTATCTCCCGGATTAATCCGTTCAGGAGAATAGCCACAATAGAAATCTTGATTAAAGTTTAATCCTGATACTTTTTCTAATATAGGGACACAATCCTCTTCTGTTGCCCCAGGATATACTGTAGACTCATAAATAACAATATCATCTTTTTTCAGTACTTTTCCTATAGATTCACTGGCTTTAAGAAGAGGTGTTAAATCTGGTTTTTTATGTTTATCAATTGGTGTAGGAACGGTTACAATATAGATATTACAATCTGAAATCTCTTCTAAAATATTTGTAAATTTCATATTATTTTCAACGGCTTCGTTTACCTGTTCTGTGCTTAGTTCAAGTGTTCTATCAACTCCTGAACGAAGCTCGTCTATTCTCCATTGTGCAATATCAAACCCTATTACATCATACTTTTTTGAAAATGCATGTGCTAAAGGTAAGCCTACATACCCCAACCCTATTACGGCAATTTTATGTTTTTTCACTATTTTTTATTTCCTTTAATGTCGTTAATGTACCAAGCAATAGACTCACTTAATCCTTGTTCTAAACTGTGTGTGGGTTCATAGCCCAATAGTTCTTTCATTTTATCTATATTTGCATTAGAGTGTCGAATATCTCCAGCTCTAAAATCTCTATATATAGCATCTTTTATCTCCAGTTCAGGAAGATTTTCTTCTAAGCCTTTTACAATAGCAGAGTAGAGATTATTTAAGGTTTCCCTTCCTCCAATAGCTGTATTAAATGCCTCTCCAAATACTTTTGGATTTTGGGTTGTTCCTGCTAAAATGTTGGCTTGGATTACATTTTCTATATAAGTGAAGTCTCGACTTGTCTCTCCATCTCCATTAATAAATAAATCTTCTCCTTCTAAAATCTGTCCAATCCATTTTGGAATAACAGCTGCATATGCTCCATTTGGGTCTTGTCGTTTTCCAAAAACATTAAAATAGCGTAATCCAATTGCCTCCATGCCATAACATTTTTGAAAGACACCCATATAGAGTTCATTCACATATTTGGTAACAGCATATGGGGAGAGTAAGTTTCCTGTACGGGATTCTACTTTTGGAAGTTCTTGAGAGTCTCCATAAACCGAAGAAGAGGAAGCATAAACAAAGCGTTTAACTCCATTATCTTTAGCTGCCGTTAACATGTTTAAAAAGCCTGTTACGTTAGCATGATTAGAGATAACAGGTGTGTCAATCGAGCGTGGAACAGAACCAAGCGCTGCTTGATGCAGAACTATATTTACATTTTTAGTAATTTTTTTACAAGTTTCAAAGTCGGTAATATCTCCCTCTACAAAGGTAAAATTTCCCCACTCTTTCGGGCTAACAGAGTTTTTTATATGTTCTAAATTATAAGCATGTCCTGTTGCAAAGTTATCCAAAGAGATAACTTTTTGATTTAGTTTAAGTAAGGCTTCTGCAAGGTTTGAGCCTATAAATCCTGCTACACCTGTAATAAGCCATGTTTGTTGCTTATTCAGTAGCATACTTCTAATTTCATTATATTTCATTCGATTTTCTCTTTCAATTATTTTTTGATAATTTTAACATATTATTATTAATAATATTTCTATAGATTAATTATTATTTAAAAGCTTGTTATTATTTATAATAGTTTTATACTCTTTACTTTTTAAAACTTTTTCTACAATAAGTACATCTCGCATACGATGTACATCACTTCCTGTAAAATCCACTAATCCTGCTTTAATTAATTTTAAAGCAGTTTTTTTTATACTTTTAGAGTGTGACTGAAGTGATTTTAAATTCACTTGAAATAAGACACCCATTCTCTTTAGCTTTTTATAGTGTTCTAAATTATCACTGTACAGATAAGAATAGCGTTCAGGATGTGCTAGTACAGGTATATATCCTTTTCTGATGATACTTTCTATGGCTACATCTAAAATGATGAGTTTTGAGTTATAAGGGGTTTCAAAAAGAATATAGTTCTCTTTAAAGGGCAGAAGTTCATCATCTTCTATACATCTTAAAAACTCCATATCTAAATAGTATTCAGCACTGGCTTCAAGGATGATTTCAATATTTTCTTTTTTTAATTTATGCTGAACACTGTATAGTTTTTCTTGAATAATTTCTTTTGTATTGGGATAAAGGTCAGAAAAAATATGGGGGGTGGTAATAAGTTTATGATAGCCTAAAAATTTAAATTTTTTAATAATTTCAATTGACTCTTCAAGTGTTCTCACTCCATCATCTATCCCTGGAAGAAGATGAGAATGTATATCTACCGTAATAGAATTAGGAGGTTTTTTTTTATAAAAGAAAGGAAATAGATACATTTTTGCTACTTGTATTCGTAGCTGTATCCATATCCATACTCGCCACCTATCTCTTTAGAGGCATTCAAAATAAGACCAACATTTTTAAATTGATATTGTATTATCATCTTTTCTATCGTTGTAATAAACTCTTTCTTTGCAAGATTTTCTTTTAAAAGTATTAAATTTAAATCTGTATATTTCATTATATTTTTAGTATCTGTAACTATTCCTATAGGTGCAGTATCAATGATAATATAATCATACATTGTTTTTAATTTTTCTAAAAGAAGAGGAAGACGTTTTGATAAAATTAATTCAGAAGGATTTTCTGGAATTGAACCAGATGTTATAATGTCTAATGTTCCAAATTCTGTTTGACGTATAATCTCTGTTTCATTATATTTCCCATCTAAATAGTTACTGATTCCTATATTATTATCAATATTAAAAAATTTATGTAAAGTCGGTTTTCTAATATCTAAATTAATAAGTAGTGTTTTATATTGAGCCATCTCTAGAATTTTAGCTAGGTTTGCAGATATTGTTGTTTTCCCTTCACTTGCAATGGTTGAAGTTATTAATATAGTTATTGCTTTTTGGTCTTCTTTTAGAAACTGTAAATTTGTTCGTAATGTTCGAAATCCTTCTGCAAAAGGAGACCTTGGATTTTTAGCCACTTCTAATTGGTACGGTTTTTGTTTGTAAAAAGGAATTTCTCCATGAATCGGTAATGTTGTTACTTTTTTAATATCTTGTTGATTTTGAATCTTCTTATTTAGAGAATGTCGAAGTAATGCTAATACTACACCTAGAAAAAGACCTAATAATATACCCAATATCATAAAATATAGAAGTGTTATTTTTATAGCTTGATTAGAGGTATATGCTGGATCAATAATTTGATAGTCTGAGAATGTTGCAAATTGTATAATTTTATTTTCTTGTTGTTTTTTTAATAAATTTTCATACATTCTTGATTTAACTTCATAATTTCTTTTAATATTAATAAGTTCTCTCTCTTGAGAAGGTAAATTTTTTAATTGATTTGTATATTTTATTTTATGACTATTTAAATTCATATTTTGAGAAAGAATATCCATTTTTAAGCTATTAAGATTCAGTTCTATTTTTTCTCTAATCTTTTCTATTTTTTTTCTTAAAATTTTTAATTTTGGATATTCATCTGTATATTCTAATATTAACTCTTCTTCTTTTAATTGACTATCTTGTAACTTTTCTATAAGTCGTAAAGTATTTTTATCATTTAATTTGGAAAGAGAGGGAGCTATTGCATCTAAATTAGAGTTGTTTTGTACAAATCTGATTAAATTTAGTATAAGATTATTTTTAAGTATGTTTTCTGATAATTCTATCTCTATATCACTTAATTTTTTAAGTAGTTCTTTTGCCTGTGATGAGGGTTTAAGAATACTTTTTTCAACTTGATATTTTTCTAATTGCTCTTCTGATTCTTTAAGTTCCTGTTTTATAGTTTTAAGTTCTTTTACTATAAATTTTAAAGCCTTATTATTATGTTTACTTTTACTTGTAATACTATGCGTAATAAAATTTTTTGTTAATTCCTCAACATAAAGTTTAGCTCGTTTAGCAATAGTATCTTGATAGCTAATTTTAATTAAAGAGGTGTCTTTTTCTAATTGAATAATATTTAATTGATTTTTGATGAGATTTTCAAAAATATCTCTTTTCTCTCCATTTATAATAAATTTTAGAGGATAATTAAAATCAGATTTTTTTTGAATAATAAACTGAAAATATTTAGTTTTAACTATTTCTCCAAAATGAAATATTTTTTTATTACCTAGCGTAAATATTTTTTTATCAAATAATTTATATTTAATTTTTTCCATATAAGAAGGTATATATTGAATTGAAAATCCATCAGAAGAAGGAGTAATTCTAAGTTTTTTCCCAATAATTTCTTTACTAATATTTTTAAGAGAGTGGATTTTTATAGGGGTCTTTTTATAAAATTCAATATCTTTATAGTTTTCTTCTTTAAAATATTGAATTTTTAAATTAATTTTATCTAATGCTTTTTGATTAACTTTAAAAGTCTTTAAGAGAGATATTTCTTGTGTTACATCTGTATAACTGACTACTGTATCATGATTATTTATTAGCTCATCTGTTTTGACTTTTTTAATGGGTGTAACTTTCATTATCGTATATGCTTCATACTTTATTGTTGATTTAAAGTTAATATAATAAATATAACTGAATGAAACTATAGTGAATGTTATGAATCCAATAGACCATTTATATTTCTTTAAAATTGTAAAAAAATCTTTAAATGTAAATTCATTATTTAGGCTTTGGTACTTTTCCATTATTTATAAACCTTCCTAGTTTCTTAAAAATTTAATATTAACAAATGGAGTTAGCATCTGATTAATAAGAGTAAAGACAGGTGTTGCCTCTTTTACACCCATATTAAATGCTTTCATATTATTAGGCATCACATAGACAATATCATTTGGATTAATCATTAAGTTAGCTGTTTGTAAAGAGTATTTATTTGTTAAATTCACAATTCTTGTTTTTGATTGACCTGTTGAATCTCCATCTATAATAAGAATAGCTGTTTTGTCAGCTGAATCTGTTAAATCTCCTGCTGAAGCTAAAATTTGTAAAAGAGTTAGTTGTTCATTAGGTAATTTAATCTCTCCAGGTTGTTTGACCTCTCCTATTACATAAGCTCTTTTATTAAGAACTTCTATTTGAATATCAGGATGTTTAATATAGACACTAAATGCTTCTTCTAAAGCATCTTCTGCTTGGGTTTGAGTTAATCCTTGAAGATAAATCTTTTTTATTAAAGGCAAACGGATATAGCCTTTAGAGTTAACTAATAAACCACGCTCTTGTTGCATATTATTTTGGCTGGAGGTACTAATATCTTGATGTTTATATACAATAACAGATACCCTATCATAGGGTCTAATTTTATACTCAAATCGAACATTTTCTAATTGATTTAAAGTATCTTTTTTTGCCTGTTCTTGAGCTTGGTTTTTCTCTTGTTCTTTTAGATGCTTTTGAGCAATTTCTGTTTGATTAAATAAAACAAAATCTTCTTTTGTTGTACAAGCTGTAAATCCAAATAATAGTAGAGTTAATATAAATAGTTTCATAGAAGATAAAGCTCCATTTGTTATAAATTTTAATTTTATATAAACGATATAATAACAAAAAACATGTAAAAATATATTAAAAAATGGTTTTTTATATTCTTTATCCCTTAATTATCTCCGACAACCTTAAATAAATATCTTCATCCGTATAAATTTTACCAAAGGTAACTTGATGTTCTAAAAAATGTTCTTGGATTGTATGGTCATGTTCTTTTATTAGTTTTTGGTACTCTTTTGCCGTACTTTTATTTAGAGAAATTTTATTGGACTCTAAAGAGTTTGGATCTATGAGTTCAAATGTTCCATGTAAAAGAGGGTTTTCTTCTAGTCTATCACGAACTATTAGAGCATAAATTTCATTTTTATAAGCAATGTCACTTAAATCTATATCTCCATAAAAATCTCCTATCATAAAGATAAGAGACTTTTGACGAACGACATCATTGACAAAATTACAGAATTTTTTATAGTTAACCTCTTTTCCTAACGTATCTATTTCTATAGCGTTCTCTACTATATTATAAATAATACGGTCACTTTTACTTGGTTCAAAAAAGAGTTCTGATTTATCTGAAAAAAATTGACTCTGCAATCGGTTGTGACCTTTGAGTGCAGAAAAGGAGAGTAGGGCTAATATTTCAGCTACAACTTCTTGTTTTAGTTTAATTGAACCAAAGTTTATGCTACCCGATACCATAAATGCTAAAACAATATTAAGCTCTCGCTCCTCATTAAACACATTGGTTTTTACTCCTGCTCCTTTGGCTGTAGCTTTCCAATTTATTTTTCGTATATCATCTCCGTGTTCATACTCTCTAATCTCTCTAAAATCAAGTCCATCGCCTTTAAATGCTGTTAAGTGTTCTCCTAGATTTCCTGAGAAAACATCTTTTTTTGCTCGAAGCAGTATCTCTTGTGCTATTTGATTCATTAGGGTACTTTGATAGTCTCGATAATGGTTTTGATAATATCATCGGCTGTAATATGTTTGGCTTGGGCTTTGTAGTTGAGTATAATTCTATGACGAAGTACAGAGGATGCAATGTAACTAATATCTAATGGTGTTACAAAATCATTACCACGAATCAGTGCGATAGCAGAGGAAGCCTTGTATAAATCGATAGAAGCTCTTGGACTTGCTCCAAATTCTATATACTCTGCAATTCCTTCACATCCATACTCTTTTGGAAAACGGGTAGCAAAAATAATCTTGGTCATGTACTCTTTTATCGCATCATCTACATGAACTTTTTTAAGATTCTCTTTGATGGTTTTTAAATCTTCTAATGAAGCAACTGCTTCAACCTTTTTAAATCCATGAATTGCTACACGATTAACAATCTCTATCTCCTCTTCAATGGTGTTGTAGCCAACTACAACTTTAAGCATAAAACGGTCAAGTTGAGCTTCGGGTAGACGGTATGTTCCCTCTTGCTCTACTGGGTTCTCTGTTGCCATAACCAAAAATGGTTCATCAACTTTAAAGGTTGTATCGCCAATGGTTACCTGTCGTTCTTGCATCACTTCAAGTAGAGCAGCTTGTACTTTAGCAGGGGCTCGGTTAATCTCATCGGCAAGCAATAGGTTAGTAAAAACTGGTCCTTGCTTTACAGAGAACTCTCCAGATTTTGGATTGTAAATCTCTGTTCCTGTTACATCACTAGGTAGTAAATCAGGTGTAAATTGAATTCTTTTAAAATCAATCCCTAAAGCTTTGGATAGAGCATTAATTGCTGTAGTTTTTGCCAAACCTGGTACACCTTCAACCAAGATATGTCCATTAGCAATAAGTCCAACCAATAAAGAGTCAACTAACTCTTCTTGACCAACAATAATTTTTTTTACTTCTTCTTTTATAGCGTTTATTTTATTCATAATATAGTTTTTGTCCTAAGATCTATTTTTAAAATTATAAAATTATTTCCTTAACCATTGGTTAATGTGCGTTTATCTGTTCTTATTGCTTACTCTATTTTTTAAGGAATCTAATCTAGCCTAAATTTAATCTATTTACATTAGAATGAGAAAAAATAGAGATAAGGTATACGTATGAAGTTATATTATTACGCATTTACAAGTCATAAATATGGACTAGATAGAATGAAACGTGCAACAGTTATTTTAAATAAATTAAGAGCAGAGGGTATAGAGACCATGCTTTTGGTTAATGATTTTAGAGCAGGATTGGTAGCTCGTGATTTTGGTGTTTCTGAATCTATAACAATTGAAGGTATTCAAGATATTGATGCCATTGCAGAGATAGGAGATTGTGTTATTATAGATTCTCCAGAAGACGATCATGGACGATTGGTAAAATATTGTTCAGACTTTAAATCCGTTTTTAGATTTGCTGAACATGATGAAGATAAAAGTGTTCATGGGGAGATACTGTTAAAACTTGATTGTCAAAATGATGCGGAGTGCATCTCTTCACTTATTGTAGATGACATCT
>Ga0256826_1000055_pt1 | contig 52443 bp, 48 predicted proteins | sample CV79metaG_FD_185975 | JGI IMG/M metagenome (GOLD analysis project Ga0256826, IMG submission 185975) | Hydrothermal vent microbial communities from East Pacific Rise, Pacific Ocean - CV79 | ecosystem: Environmental > Aquatic > Marine > Hydrothermal vents | place: Pacific Ocean: East Pacific Rise...
TAATTTTTTAGCTTCTTGTTCTTTTTTTAACTTAGCTTGTTTCTCTTTTTCAAGTTTAAGTGCTTTTGCATTAGCTTCATCTTTTGCTTTTTTCTCAGCTTTTAGTTTTTCTTCTTTTAGTCTTTTTGCTTCTTGAAGTTGTTTATCTTTTTGTTCTTTTAACTTTTGAGCTTTAATCTCTGCTTCTTTTTCTTCAGCCAACATAATAGCTCTTTGTTTAAGCATCTCTTCTTCTTTTTTTAACTTAGCTTGTTTTTCATTTTCAAGTTTAAGTGCTTTTTCATTAGCTTCTTCTTTAGCTTTTTGCTCAGCTTTTAGTTTTTCTTCTTTTAATCTTTTTGCTTCTTGAAGTTGTTTATCTTTTTGTTCATTTAAAAGTGATTCTTCTAATTTCTTTTGATTTTGAATTCTTTTTTCTTTTTTTATAGCTTCTTGAAGTTGTTGTTTCTCTTGTTCCTCTTTTTGAACTCTTAGTCTTTCTTTTTCTAGAAGTATTTTTTTCTCTTTTAATAGTGCTTCTTCTTTTTGTTTTTTAAGAAGGGCTATTTTTTCTGCCTCTTCTTTAGCTTTTTGTTCTTTTAATAATTTTTCTTTAGCAATCTCTTGAAGCTTTTTAGTTTCTTGAAGTTTTTGCTTTTTAATTTCTTCTTCTTTTTTAGCTTTTTCATTTAGAATTTTTTCTTCTTGAAGTTTTTTTAGTTCTTCTTCTTGTTTTAATTCTTCTTCTCTTTGTGCTTTTGCAATAGCTAATTTCTTTTCAACTTCAAGTGCTTTTTTAACTATATCCTCTTTTATTTCTTGAGGTGTCTTTTTAACATGCTTTCTTTCTTTTTCTAATCTAATTTGCTCATCTTTATACCATTTTGGTAAATAATTATATTTTTTATATTTTTTATATAATTTTTGTTTTTGAGATATTTTTTCAATTACAGGATGATATTTTTGTAACATTTTTGGATGTTGACTTAATGCTTCAAATGCTTGTGAATAAGTTGGATATATTCCATACATTACTTTTATCCATTCACCATTTCTACCATATTTAAATACTAAAGATTCTTTTTCAATATTTTCACTTTTAATTAAAGAAACAGCAGATTTAATTTTAGAAAAAGATACAACATTTATAGAAAAATAATGTTCTGGAGCATTTAAGAATTCATTTTTAAACTCTTGGTTTGTTACAAATGTTTTAACAATTTTAGGTTTTACTAAATATGGATCAACAATTGTTTCTAATCCTTCTACATATCTATTATATGTATTTTTAATATCTTTTACTAACATTGCAGTAAATTCTTTTTTGTTTACATTATTTTCAATATCATCTTTTGCTCTTAATGCTTCTTCTTTAGATTTAAAAATACCATAAGCAATATTTGTTTTAACGCTAACCACTTTAGATATAGATTTTTTAGCTAAATATTCACCCTCTTTATCGAAATATTCATAAGAAAATGCATTTTGTAATAATCTATTATCTTTAATATAATTATATGCTGAATAGTTATCATTAAAGTTACTTATTACTAATGTATAATCTTCATCAGGTGAAACTAAAAAACTATCTTTAAAGTTTAGAACATCTTCAAATGTAGGCTCTTTAACTACTTCTAGATATTGATCAATTGTTTTATCTAGATCTTTTTCTTTTATACTATTTTTAGTATTAGTATTTTGTGTTTTTGTTTTAGATAAATCTAAACTAGCAATAGAATCACCAAATTTAGTGTCAGTAAAATCAATAAAAGTAGGATTATCTGGATTTATTCCAAAGTAATTACTTAAGTTACCTTTCTCTTTTTCAAGTTTAAATATATTTGTTAAATAATCTTGCTTATATTTTAATAAATCTAATTCAGCAGAGTTAAGTTGTCTTTGTCCTTGTAATAAAACTTGTAAATCTTGTTCTCCAAGTTGAAAACCTTCCCAGTATGCATTTATCATTTCATTAGATGCATCAACTTCTTCTACTGTACTTTTAATAGTGTTTTCTAATGACGTTGCAGAATTATACAGCTTTTGAGTAGACCATTTAATTTTTTTAATCTCTTCTTGGTATCTATATTTCAATTCTTTTAAAGTACTATAAGAAGTTAGGATTTTTCTTGTATCTTTTCCTGCATTATAAATTGTATAACTCATTGTTACTTTTGCATAATAACTCTCTTTATCTGCAATAAAATTTTCTTCATTTAATATATTTTTATAAGATAGTTCTAGATCAACTTTAGGTTTAAATGATGCTTTTATATTTAACATTTTGTATTTTGTTGATTGAATATTTAATCTGTAGTTTAATAATGATAAATTATTTTTAAGTATTTCATTATGAACTTTTTCTAAAGAATCTAATTTTGTAACAAATTTCAATTGATAAGGGTATGTTTTTATAAAATTTTCACCTAATAAATATTGATAATAATCCAAAGCATCTGCAAGTGATGATTTTACTTTAATAAGCTTACTATTAGAATTTGCAATATTCGCTTTTACTGCACTTAAATCTCCAATTGATAAAGCCCCACTATCAAATTTTATTTGAGTTATTTCTAAAATTTTATTTAATTTTTCCATATTTTTTTCATTAATTTTTAAGTTTTTATATGAAAATAATACTCCAAAATATGCTTTAATAGCATCTTGAATAACTTGCTCAATCACTATTAAATATTTTCTTCTTCCCTCTTCGGCTTTTGCCTGTAAACTTTTTATTTTTAGTGCAGTTGAACCACCTGAATATAATGTTTGTCTAACTCTAAACCCATAGTTTTCATCATAGACTGTTGTATGAGGTTTTTTATTTAGATTATCTTCAGGATCTGTTGTATATTTTTTATTTTTTGTCATTTTATTAGAATATTGAAAATCTAATAATGGTAAGTATGCTGCATATGCATCTTTAAGAGATAAATCAGTTTGTACAACTTTTTCTTTAGCACTTTTTACTTTATTACTTTGTGATATTGCTTCAAGAATTACTGTTTTTAAAGTAACTTTTTTATATGTAGAAAAATCATAATTTTTTTGACTATCAGCATAATTTTGCAATGCAAGTGCATCTACACTAATAAGTGCTTCTTTAGATTCATTTAAAGTTCCAGCATTACCATATACTCTATCAAGATTTTTTGATTTACCACCTTTATCTTTTCCACCAGCACCACCAGCACCACCAGCAGATTTAACTGCTTTTGCAGCATAAAGGTTTGTAGTACTAGAAAATATCAATAAAGTAGACAATATAAGTGATATTAGTTTTTTAAAGATTACATTTTTAGAGTTTATCATTGTGTAACAACCTTTATAACTACAACTCCAGCATCTTTGTCAATATCATCAGGTATATCTATTTTTTCACTTAATTTTAATTTTATATCTTTTTTATTATAACCAGTTTTTTTCAAAAAGTTTCTAATCCCTAAAGTCCTTCCTAGTGTTATTTGTTTTGTCATTGTAAGACTTACTTGATCCAATGGATCTGTTGCAAATATATGAATTTTATGATTTGGATAATTTTCTTTTGCCTTTTGAACAAATAATTTTATTCTCTCATTGATATCTAATCCAGCAAAATATTCATTTCCTTCATATTTTATATAAAAATATTGATCATTTTCTTCAACTTTTTGAGGTGATTTACTTTCGCTCTTTTTCTTATCTGCTAAATCTTCCCCTGCAGATTCAATGTCAGTTGCTGCTTGTAATTCAACCTCCATTTTGGCAACCATTGGTACATCCATTAACTCCTCTTGGACGATTGTTTCATTATCTTTATTGATCTTCTTCTTTTTTTCATCAAGTTTGATTTTTTTAGAACTATCTTGTAAAATAATGTCATCAGTTACTACTGAACCTGTATATTGAACCTTATATTTAAATTGTGCATAATATCCGATATTTACAATTGTAACTAGTAAAAATAATAATAATACTAGAATTACAGATGAAAAAATATCAACAAATGAAGGCCATGGGTTAAACTCTTCATCACATCTAATTGCCATTTGTACTTACCTTATCTTTTTTTAGAGATAGCTATTAAGTTCTCTAATGCTTTATTGTTTTCTTCTTGCAATGATACAAGTTGTTTTAATGTTCTATGTTCACTTAATATAGAGTTGGAAACAGCTTCAAGTGAATCTTCCATTGTTGATGCTGTTGAGAATTGATTTATGTTTAATTCTTTTAAGGATGTTGCAATATTTTCAAATAATACTACTTCAGCTTTATTTGATTTATTTGATTCTTCCAATCCTGCAACTACTTGTTTAAATATCAATTCACTAGATTGATTTGCAATTTTAATACTAGAAGATAGTTCACTAATTTGATCAACAAATATATCCAAAAATGCGGTAGATCCAATACTTGCAGCTGAAGTATCAACTCCACCTCCTCCTTGTATTTTTTCATTTGATTCAGAAACTTGATTTAATACATCAGAAGATTGAGATTCTATTAGTTTACCTTTTAACCAATCTTGAATATCTTCAATAAATGATGCTTGTTGTCTAGATAAAATATATTGTAAAAAGTTTAGTAAGATTGCTGCTGCAACTCCAAATAATGAAGAAGAAAACCCAATAGCCATACCACCAAGTGGTCCAGCAAACTGTGACATAACTTCAGCAATATTTATATCTCCACCAAGACTTAAAATAATAGCACCCATATCATCAATAGCTTTTAGTAGCCCTGTAAATGTTCCAAATAGTCCAATCATAAGTGATGTACCAACGAAGAAAGATATATAACCTTTTGTATTGTAAAATTGTTCTTCAAGCCAAATTGTTACATCTTTTGCTTCAGCATCTGTAAAAAATAAAACACCTTTTTTAGCTCTTTTTTCAAACATATTAGCAATAGTTGCAGGCATAAGTTTACCAATACCTTTTAAATAATACTCAAGTTCATCACCTTTTTTGTAAGATAATACTCCAAAAGTACCAGCAAGCATAGTAAGTCTAATGGCAGATTGCATAATAACTATAAAACCAATAATAAATACAGTTAAAATACCAGCATTAAAAGTAATAGTTGCCATAAAGTATGCTGAAATTTGTTCTATATTTGCAATAAGCATAAATAGAATAAATAACATAAATACAAAAAATATTTTAAGTAGTTTTAATCTTCTCATATAATAATCCTAGAACATAAATAGTAATATAGAAATTACTAAACCTAATGAAACATATGTAACTGATTTAATCATATTATCTGCAATATTTACAAATCCATTATTTTTCTCTATTTGTTCACCCATAACATAAAGTCCAATTTCTACACCATTAATATCTGTTGCTTTCTTGTATGTTCTAAAAAATACATCATCTGAATCATGAGAAGTTTTTAGTGCTTGTTTAAATTGATCTTCACCTGTATCTGTAATCTTGCTATAAAATCTACTACTATATGCACTTTGATATACTAAAAAATCATCAATTACACTTTTGTATCTACCACTTTTAGTTTTAAGTGATAATTTAATAAGCTGTTTTTTATCAAGTAAAAAAACAAAATTATTATCTTGTGCTTCAAAGTTTTTTCTTAAAGAGTGAATTGATTCTTTTATCTCCATAAGGCCTATAAATTTACCTTTTATTTTTAAAGGTTTAATAAGTGTAATATAAACTCCACTTTGTTGTACTTCTATTCCATAAACCTGAGATTTTGATCTTAATGTTGAAGAGATTGTTGGTCTAATTACTGCTTTTGTTTCAAGAACTGGGAAAAAGCTTATTTTTAACGAATTTATACCATTTTTCTTGTATGTTTTATTTAATAAATTACTTTGAACTGATAGTTTCTTTCTGTTATTAGTGCTAATAGCATTTATTATCTCTTTATTTATAACAATTGCTTTTGATATTTCAAGATATTTTTCTTTTTTTTCATCTAAAATATTTTGTAAAGTTTTTATATAATCTTCTGAAATACTTAAATATACTTCATCTTTAACAGTTCCCGTCATTGTAAGTATAATATACATAAATATAGCAATACCAGATATTGACAATAAAGAAAGAGTTGTAAAAAATAAACCCTTATTGTTTTTTAGTTTTGCAAGTAGTTCTTGAATTTTTTTAATAAAACTGAACATTAAAATCCTTTAAATTTTTAAAATCTACTTATTATAACAAATTATATCTTATATTAAATTTTAAATTTTTTGTAAATAACTATTTTTGCGATATTTTGCAATAAATTTGCTATAATAATAAATGGAAAAATTAAATATAAATGAAATTAAATATGAGTTATTAAATAGAGAAAAAGATAGTAAATTTTCTTCTTTAAAAGATATGCCAAGGCCTGATGAATTTAAAGATATTCAAAAAGCTACAAAAAGGGTACTTCAAGCACTTCAAAATGATGAAACGATTAATATTGTTGGTGATTATGATGCAGATGGAGTTACATCTACTGCAATTATGGTTGAGTTTTTCAATAAAGCAATAGGCATTGAAGTAAATTATATTATTCCAAATAGATTTGAGCATGGTTATGGAATATCTGAAAAAATAATGGATTTAATCTATGATGGGATTATAATAACTGTAGATAATGGTATTTCTGCTTGTAAAGCTGCAGATATTTGTAAGCAAAGAGGTATAGATTTAATAATTACTGATCATCATACTTGTGGTGATATTTTACCTGATGCATATGCAATTATTAATCCAAAACAAGAAGATTGTCATTTTCCATTTCCTGAAATATGTGGGGCCAATGTAGCTTGGTATTTATGTGCTAATATAAAAAAAGAGTTAAATTTGAAATATAATTTAATGGAATTATTTGATCTACTTACTATTGCTATTGTTGCAGATATTATGCCAATGATCTCATTAAATCGTACAATTGTGATTAGAGGATTAAAACAGCTAGCGATCTCTTCTCGACCAGCTATTGTTGCATTAAGAGAAAGATTTGGTTTTAATAATATAACAGAAGAAGATATAGGATTTAAAATTGCTCCATTAATAAATTGTGCAGGGAGAATGGAAGATGCAAGTATTGCTTTAGAATTTCTACTCTCTTATGATATTTATGAAGCGCAAGAAAACTTAGATTATTTAATAGAATTAAATGATAGAAGAAAAAAAGAACAACTTGATATATTTGAAGATGCAAAAACAAAAGTTGATATTAATGATGATGTAATAGTTGTAGCAAGTACTGATTGGAATGAAGGAATTATAGGTATAGTTGCCTCAAAACTATGTGATAAATATAAAAAACCATCATTTGTATTTACAATTAATAATAATGAAGCAAAGGCTAGTGCAAGAAGTGTTGAAAATATAAATTTGTATGATCTAATTACAAAGGTAGAAGACTTAACAATTGGATATGGAGGACATAAAGGAGCTGCTGGTTTATTAATAGAAACTACAAAATTAATTGACTTTACTAATAAGATAAATCAAGAATTTTTAACTTTACCAAAAGAATCAAGAGTTATAAATAATGATACTTTATGTACTTTAGATTTATCTAATGTAAATGAAGAATTGTTTAATCTAATTAATTCTTTTAGACCATATGGCTTGGAAAATAGTTTACCTATTTTTGAATTTAATGATTTAAATATTATAAATTTAACACTAATGGGAAAAAATAAAGAGTATAAAAAATTAATAGTAAGTGATGGAATTTCAAATGTAGAAGTTGTAATTTTTAATGACATTGAAAATATTTATATTGGAGATAAAATTAATTTTTTAGCAACTATTAGTAGAAATGAATTTAGAGGTGAAGTTACATATAACCTTATGTTAAAAGAGATATTATAAATGTAAGGGTTTATATATATGGGGATAAGAATTTGTTTCTATTCCCTCTAATTGTTTGATTTCATTTGTTAAAGGTGTTGAAATACTTGAAGATGCAATTGTATTTGAAGTTTTAAAGTCAACCAGTTTTACAAATACAATTAATTGATTGTTTGTTATCATATATGTACCAATTATAATTTTTTTATCTTCTTCTAGATTTTTTTCTTTTAAATTTTTAAAATTTCTAGTAAGGATATGAGAACCTCTTTTTCCTATTGTTAAAGATTTTGCAAGATCAAGTGTTTTTACAGATATATTGTTTTGGCAATCCTTATTTAAAATATTTACTTTTAATTCACTTGATAATAAAAATCCTAATTGAGATTTATTTTTCAGATTTACTTGATTAACAAAATCTGTAATATAAATATTTGAATTTTCATTTATATTTTCACACATATTAAGTGACAATTCTTTAGTAATATTAGAAAAACTTGTAGGTATATTTTGAATTGAACCATTTTTTAAAGAACAACCTGCAAATACTAATGTACTAATTAATATAAATAGTTTTATTTTCATAAATAATTATCTTCAATAAAAGGTATTTTTTGAATAACTTTCTTTTTCGGTTTTTTAATTTCTATTATTTGTTTTTCAAATTTTTGTTCACATAAATCAAATTTTTTACAATCTTTATATTTATAAATTACTTTTGATGTTGATATTACATCAGATGTAAAATTATTTACTATTCTCGTATTTATTACTATTTTATCATTTTCAAGTAAAGTATATGTACCAATTACTACTAAAGCTTCAGGCATTTCATCTCTTAACTTTAAAATATCTCTTGTTAATGAAAATTCACCTGTAGAATTTACAGATATACTTTGAGTAGTTCTAAAATCTAATATCTTAAAATTACGTGTATGTAATTCATTTATCAAACTTTCAGATAATGCTCTTCCAAAAGGAGATGTTTTTGTAAATTCATTTAAATCTACAAAAGTTGAAATTACAAATTTATTATTTTTTTGCATTGAAGATTTAATATTTACTAACAATTGATTTGATATTTCAGTAGTTACATCATCTAAATTGTCAAATGATGAGTTATTGTTTGAAAATAAAGAAGATTTTGTTTTATAGTTTACGTTAATATGGCTTGTGTTTTGAGAACACGAAATAAACGAAAAAGAGACTAGTATTAAAATAAAAAAATGTTTTGTTATCATTGAGTAAATTACCTTATAAAATTAAGTTATTTTATCTGATAATTTATTAAATTTAAATTATGGAAATTAATTTTACTTTTTGTCTCTTTTTGAGTAGTGAGAATAATTATCTGATACAATTCTTATTTTTCTTTGTGAATTATTACAAACACCAAATATTGAACAGTCATCATTTGCATACATAGCTCGAGCAGATGAAACTATTTTACCTGTTTTGTTATCTAAAATTCTTGCATTTAACATTATATTTTGGTCAATTTTAGAATATGTTCCCACTAAAATATATGAATTTGAAACTTCACTTTGTAATTTAGTAATATTTCTTGTGATGTAAAATTCACCATTTGCATTAATTGAAATTGCATTTTGACCTCTAAAATCAGATAAGTTAAATCCTCTAATAAAAAGTTCACTAAATAATGATTCACTTAATACTCTACCAAATTGGCTTGTTTTATTAAATTGTTTTAAATCAACAAATGATGTTACAGTCAGTGTTCCCGTATCATTTTGATTAAGTTTATTATTTGCTGATAATTGATTTGCTATAGATAAAATTGCACCATTTAATGTATAGTATGTTGTATTTGTACTTGCTTCTTTAGCAGGGATAACAATTGTATTTTGATTACATGCTGTAAACATAATTGAGATAAAAGATAAACTTACTAATAGTTTACTTGCAGTTTTTATCATAATAAAACCTTTTTATAAATATATAAGGAAACTTTACTATAACATTTCTTAATATTAGATTAAAATTATAAATGGTGTTACTTTAATGTAATACTTAAAATATACTTTATTAAGCAAGTTAGTGTATTAAGTTTGATTTAAATCAAGATTTGCTATGATGAGTCTGATAAGTGACGATTAGTTTGTGACTTTATTTTATTTTAGGAGGACATTGATGCAAAACAGTGCACAAATCGAATATGATTATTCGATTGCAAAAGCTTTTACTTTTGCTACAATTCTGTTTGGAATAATCGGTATGACAGTAGGTGTTATTATCGCATTCCAACTTGCTTTCCCAGCTTTGAGTAATCTTGCTGGTGAGTATGGTACATTTAGTAGACTTAGACCACTTCACACAAATGGAGTTGCGTTTGGATTTACATTAAGTGGAATATTTGCTACATGGTATTATGTAGGTCAAAGGGTTCTTAAGGTTTCTCTTAAAGAATCTCCATTCTTAATGGGTGTTGCGAAATTACATTTCGCTTTATACTTCATTACTATATTACTTGCTGTTGTAACTCTATTAATGGGTATTACAACTTCAAAAGAATATGCAGAATTAGAATGGCCATTAGATATACTTGTAGTTGTTTGGTGGGTACTTTGGGGAGTTTCTATTTTCGGTCTAATTGGTATTAGAAGAGAAAGAACTTTATATGTATCTGTTTGGTATTATATTGCTACATTCTTGGGTGTTGCTATGTTATACTTATTTAATAATATGGAAGTTCCTACATACTTTATTTCTGGAGCTGGTTCGATGATGCATTCAGTTTCTATGTATGCTGGTACAAATGATGCTTTAGTACAATGGTGGTATGGACATAATGCGGTTGCATTTGTATTTACAGTGCCAATTGTTGCTATGATTTATTACTTCTTACCAAAAGAATCTGGACAAAATGTATTCTCATACAAGTTATCTATGCTTGCTTTCTGGGGATTAATGTTTGTTTACTTATGGGCTGGTGGACATCACCTATTATATAGTACTGTTCCTGATTGGATGCAAACTATGGGTTCTGTTATGTCTGTTATTCTTATTTTACCATCATGGGGATCTGCTATTAATATGCTTCTTACTATGAAAGGTGAGTGGGGACAGTTACAAACTAATCCATTAATTAAATTCTTAGTTATGGCTTCTACTTTCTATATGTTATCAACAATTGAAGGTCCTATCCAAGCTATTAAATCTGTTAATGCTATTGCACACTTTACTGACTGGATTCCTGGTCATGTTCATGATGGTGTACTTGGTTGGGTTGCATTTATGGTATTCGTATCATTATTACATATGGCACCAAGAATGTATGGTAGAGAAATTTACTCTAAATCATTACTAGAAACTCAATTCTGGATTCAAACTACAGGTATTGTTTTATACTTTACTTCTATGTGGATTGCTGGAATTACTCAAGGTATGATGTGGAGAGCTTATGACGATTACGGTTCATTGGTTTACTCATTTATTGATACAGTTGAAGTTTTACACCCTTACTACACAATTAGAGGAGTAGGTGGATTATTATTCTTAACAGGTACATTTATGTGGGCATACAATATGTATAAAACTGCAACTGCTGGTAGAGTTCTTACTAAAGAACCTGTTAATGCTTCGCCTATGGGCGCTTAAGAGAAGGGAGAAAATATTATGTTTCATTGGTTAGAACAAAGACCGTTTTTCTTCGCAGTAGGTGTATTTTTAACAATTGCTTTTGCGGGAATTATTGAAGTAGTACCTGATTTTGCTAAACAATCTCAACCAACAGTAGGGACAAAACCTTATACTGTACTTGAGCTTGCTGGTAGACATGTATATATTAAAGATTCTTGTAATGCTTGTCATTCACAATTAATTAGACCATTTAAATCAGAAACTGATAGATATGGTATGTATTCATTATCTGGAGAGTATGCTTATGATAGACCATTTTTATGGGGATCAAAAAGAACTGGACCAGATTTAATGAGAGTTGGAAATTACAGAACTACAGATTGGCACGAAAATCACATGAAGTCACCTTCAAGTGTTGTTCCTGGTACAATTATGCCTGCTTACCCTCATATGTTTACAAACTTAGCTGATATTGATACAGCTTATGCTGAAGCAAAAACAGTTAAAGAAGTGTTTGGAGTACCATATGATAAAGCTGGTATGCCTGAACTTGGTGATTTAGAAAAAGCAAAATTTACAGCTTTAAGAGAAGCTCAAATTATTGTTGCTGATATGAAAGATCAAGATGTAAAAGATGCTGTTGCAGCGGGGAAAATTCCTCAAATTGTTGCACTTATCGCTTATTTGAATTCTTTAAAATAAGGTTATACTGATGGATTATGAAACAATACTAACAGTACAGGGATATGCAAAGTTTTTTATTACATTTTTTGTAACAGCTGTATTTATCTCTTATGGGTATTCATTATATAAGAGAGATAGAACAGGTGAAAGAGATTTTGAGAGATATACGGATATCGTACACAATGATAGTTTTGATTCTGCTCCATTAGAATCTATTGATAAAGAAGAAATTAAAAAGGAGAAATTAGTATGAAATCTATGGTTATAGGTGGACTTATTCTGATCGTAGCATTAATGGCAGGAACTTACTTTGTTGTAGGTGACTCTTTTACTCTAGGTGAAGATTATATAAATGACTTAACAATGTTAGCTGGTGTTGCAATTCTTGGAATTACAGTTGCTACTGCATTAAAGTACGTAAATCAAATTAAAAATGATACAGCTGATGGTGAATTAGCTGAAGAAAATTGGGATGGTATTGGTGAATATTTAAATCCAATTCCTTCTGGTTGGGGATTATTATTTATTGGAACAATCGTTTGGGCGTTCTGGTATTTCTTTGTTGGTTATCCAACAAATCAATTTTCTCAAATTGGTCAGTGGAATGAAGAAACTTTAGAACACCAAGCTAAATTTGAAGAAAAATTTAAAAATATTGACGAATCAGGACTTAGATCTATGGGTGAATCTGTATTCTTAGTACAATGTGCACCATGTCATGGTGTAGATGCTGAGGGTATTGATGGTAAAGCGCAAGATTTAACAAAAAGAATTGCAAAAGATTCTGTTCTTGAAACAATTAAAAATGGTGCAAATAACTTTAAATCTGTTTACCCAGGTGGAATGCCTGCTGGTATGGCTTCAGGTGATGATGCAATAGCATTAGCATCTTATGTTGCTGGTGGACTAAAAGGGGATAAACCTGCTGCCTGGGCTGCTTGTAGTGGTTGTCATGGTGAAAATGGTGAAGGTATGGCGTATGTTGCACCTAACTTAAAAGCTTATAGTAATGAATTAATTGCAACAGTACTTAAAAATGGTAAAAAATCAACTATTGGTACAATGCCATCATTTGAAGGTAGATTATCTGAAACACAAGTTAAAGCTGTTGCAACTTACCTTAGAAGTATAGGAGAATAATATGGGTTTACCTACACAAATGAATGAATCTGAAAGAGGAATATTCGCTCTTAATGGTATTACTGGTTATTTAATAGCTGTAGTATTATTACTAAGCGTATTAGGTGGTTTAGTTTATAATGCTATTGCTGTTCAAAAAGCAAATGCAGAAGTATATTATACTATTGATCAAGATTTAAATGGGCTTAAATTTAATAGTCCTGAAAATCATACATTAAGAACAATAAAAGAATAGAGGAGAAAAAGATGGAAAAAGTTATCGCATGGTTATTAGTAGCTTTAGCAGGTACAACAATTTATTTATCTTTCTTTGACTCAGCTAGAGTTTATGTTGGATAGATGATTTTGTAATCAAAATATAAAAAGGGAAGTACCTTGGTACTTCCTTTTTTTATTATTTATATTTAACTAAATTTGAATTATAAGGGATAGTTTAGTTAAATATAAGTAATATGCAAGTAACTGCAAAAAAGGAAGAAAATTGAAAATAAAATTATTATATCTACTAATGATATTAACACTAAGTTTAAATGCTAATGTAACAAAAACAAACTATATCTTAAATACTGGTGGCCTACTAGATGAGAGAGCTTATATAAAGATAAATGAGATAGGTGCAGAGGTAAAAGAAAAATTAAATGTAAATATTTACTTAGATGTAAAAGGTGACAATGGAATCAATATTGACTTACCTATGAAAGAAAAAATAAAACTAATGAAAGTAGCTGAAAAAACATTAGTTAAAGATCTCAAAAAACCATATGTAATATTAACATTAGCATTAGATCAAAAATATTCAAATATATTATTTAGTAACAATGAATTAAAAGAGATAGTAGATAGAGATGATGTTTTAGATGGTTATGTAATTCCCTTACTTGCTGCAAAAGATAAAAATACATTAATGTCAAAAGTTAGTGCATCTACTTTTAATGGATATGCACAAATTGGTGATGCAATTGCAAAGAGTAAAAATATAAAATTAGAATCAAGTATAGGAAGTGAAGGTAAAACTGCTGGTACTATATGGAAAGTATTTATGTATACATTGGTTTTAATTGGTATAGTATCTTACTTTTTTATTATATTAAAAGAGAAAAAATATAAAAAAGAGTTTTATAGAAGAAAAGAAGAAGAAAAAATAAATGACGAAAAAAAGGAAAATAATGAGTAATAAAAAACCATTAAGTAAAAGAACAATATATACTATATTTTTAGCAAAATTCTTATTTTCATTAACGTTGATATTTTGGACTATTAAAATGACATTGGGGGCAGGCGTTGGACTTGATGATGATAATACTTTTATGAGCACATATCATAATGTTGATGATAATTATAATAAAATTGTTTTAAATAATAATAAATTTGAAAAGCTGTATTCCGCACATTTAATTATTAATGGAAAAGATATTGGACAATTAACTTATGATGATATATACCTTTCTCAAAGAAATATTAAAAAAAGAACAACTAGAAAAAATATTCTGAAATTAAATGAAAACAAGGTGGTATTGGTTATTAACGATAAAAAAACGAATCAAATAGTAGATGATGTAAATGCAACAATTGTGTTTACTATGCCATCTAGTCATAGTTATGATAAAACGTTAAATATTTTAAATACAAAAAAAGATTATATAGTTAATATAGGAAAAATTTCATATTGGAATATAATGGGTTCTATAAATGTAAATGGAAATATGGGGCATTTTTATATAAAAACAAATGCTAAATAATCAAGCATTAAAACAACTACTAGTATTCCCTGCAAGTAGAGCAATTAGGGAATATCTAGAAGAGATTAAAAATCAAAATCAACTCCTTCCAAAATCAATTGCAATTGGGGAATTTTTCTCAAGAGCAATTATAAGCCAAAACAAAATCCAAATAGATAAAGACTTAAGAATATTATATTTACAAGAAGCAATTGGAAATATAGATATAAAAAAACTTGGGCTTTCAAACTCATTTTCAAAGTTTTATACTCAAAGTGAATATCTCTTTAAATTTTTCAATGAACTAAATAGTGAATTTAAAAGTATAGATGATATACAAAGCTCAGATACTTACGCTTTATATGAAGACCATCTTGATATGTTAAGAGATATTTATAAAGAATATGTAAATCTTTTAGAGAAAAACAACTATGTAGATAATATAACTTTACCTCTTGATTATAAAATAAATAGTGAGTATATAAGTGAATTTGAAAATATCACACTTTTTTATGAAGGTTATTTTTCCTCTTTTGAATTTAAAGTTATAAATGAGATATCAAAATATACAAATCTGATTATAGAACTTAGTATAAATGAATTTAATCAAAAGAATATAGAAATATTTGAAAAAATAGGAATTGTTTTAGTATCAAATACAAAATATACTTTAGATATAACTAATAAAAAAATAATATCCCAAGAAAAAATTATACCAAAAGAATTAAACCATACAATTTATCCAGTAGAGCAAAGAATCACACAAGTAGCATTTATAAAAAAAGCTATTGTTGATATGGTAAATGAAGGAATTGAACCATCTAAAATAATAGTTCTTTTACCTGATGAGAGTTTTCATGAAGTTTTAAAACTTTTTGATGATGAGAAGTATTTTAACTTTGCTATGGGAAATGATATTAAAAACTCTATTACTCTTCAAAGGGTAAACGCAATAGATAAATATATCAAAAACAATGAACCAAAAGACTTATTAAAAATAGAGTATTATGAGATAGATAAAAAGTATATTGATCAAACTATAAAAGAAAATTGGAATAAAAGTGTAAATAAAGATTTACTTTTTGAGATAATAGATTTTATAGTTTTAGAAGAAAACAATGAAGAGATAAAATCAAAAATTATTGAGATAAAATTATCTTTAGAAAATCTACTTTTTTCATCTATTTCAAATGATTTAAAACTAAAAGATGCATATAAGATATTACAAACAAAACTTCAAGAGATAAGTTTAGATGATGTTTATGGTGGAGTGGTTACTGTTTTAGGAATACTTGAAACTAGATATGTTCAATATGATGGAGTAATTGTTGTAGATTTTAATGATGATAAAATACCAAAAAGAAGTATCAAAGATAAGTTTATATCTACAAATGTTAAAAAAATAGCTAACTTACCAACACTTCAAGATAGACAAGACTTACAAAAGTATTATTATAAAAAGCTATTTTTTGGAGCAAAGAGTATAAAAATATCATATGTAAATGATGACCAAAGTACAATATCTAGATTTTCAAAACAGTTATTTTTAAAACAAAATATTGTATATGAAGACTTTACATCTATTTTACAAAACAATATAAAAAGTACTTTTATTCAATCAAATATAATTATGGATATAGATCTATCTTTACAAGAGTGGTCATCAACTTCACTTAAATCATATTTAGAATGTAAAAGAAAATACTACTTACACTATATTTTAAGTTTAAAAGAACATGATATATCTTTAAAACCAGCAGGTTATGAAGTGGGAAAAATAATCCATGATATTTTAGAAAAACTATATAAGCAATCAAATTTTTCATATGAGAATTTAAAATCAGAAATTACAGCATATCAAGGTAAAAATCCTTATCTTACACTTGACCTTGAGATATGGAAAAAAAAATTAGAAGCTTATAGTAAAACTGATATAAAAAGATTAGAAGATGGTATAAGTGTATATGCACTAGAAAAGCCCTTTAAACTAAAATATAACGATATAACAATAAAAGGTAGCATTGATAGAATTGATAAGCTTCTAGATGGTACATATGCAATTTTAGACTATAAAACATCTAGTAGTTTAAAAATAGATACTGCTAAAACTTATGAAAAGTCAAAAGATTTTCAACTTGAATTTTATGCACTAGCTTCAAGAGATATACAAGTATCACAAGTTAGTTATTATGACTTAAATAGTGGAAAGCTAAAAGATGAAATAATGCTTGAAGAAAAACTAAAAAGACTAGATGAGATATTTTTAAGTCTAAAAACTAAAAGTGTAGATTTTAAAAAATGTGAAGATAAAAAAGATTGTTTGTATTGTATTTATAAAACTATTTGTAATCGAGACTAAAAAGTAAAAATAATTTAAATTATGTTAAAATAGATATATGAATATAGAACAATTAAATGAAAAAATAAAATCTACACCAGCTCTTATGGTGTATTTTAGTGGAGAATATTGTGGAGTATGCCAAGTATTACAACCAAAAATACTAGATGCTTTTAAAGAAGAGTTTCCAAAAATAGAACAATTGATTTTAACAGTTGAAGAAAATCCTCAAATTGCGGCACAATTCAATGTATTTGCAATGCCCACAGTAATCATATATTTTGATGGAAAAGAGATAAATAGAAAAGCTAGAAACCTAAGTGTTCAAGCTTTAGTAGATGAGATAAAACGACCTTACGGGTTGTTTTTTTAAAAGGAAAAATATATGTTAGCAATAAAAACAATTTTAAAATACCTATTAGGTACTTTTTTAGTAATACAACTTATTCAAGTAAGTTATGAAAACCCAAAAGCAAATAAGAACTTAGAGATAAAAGCACCAGCTGAAGTTATGAGTATATTAAAAAGATCATGTTATGACTGTCATTCAAATGAAGTAAAACTTCCTTGGTATGCAAATATAGCTCCTATATCTTGGGAGATGTCAAGACATATTGATGTTGGTAGACAGTGGGTTAACTTTTCTATTTGGCAGAGTTATACAGATGAACAAAAAGATAAAAAAATGGGTGAGATATATAAAGCAGTACATTCTGTTATGCCTCTTGAAGGATATGTATATACACACCCGCAAGCTGCACTTACAAAAGAAGATAGAACACTTTTAAGAACTTGGACAGGTAAAGCACCCTTTTAATGAGAGATAAAATTTCAGAGCTTTTAGATGATAAGTCACTTCTTCTAACGCAAACATATTTTAAAATACAAGAAGCACTAGAACAAAAGTATGGACAAAATACAATTGTTCTTATGGAGATTGGTACATTTTTTGAAGTGTATGAAGTAAATAATGATGATGAACAAATAGGAAAAGCAAAAGAGATAGCAGAACTTTTAAATATTCAGCTTACAAGAAAAAATAAGTCTATAATAGAAAACAATCAAAACAATCCACTAATGGCTGGAGTTCCTGCTGTTTCATTAGAAAAACACCTATCTCGAATAATATCTTGTGCAAAATATACAATTGCAATTATAAAGCAAGCAGGAACACCTCCAAATGTAAGAAGAGTACTTGATACAATTATATCTCCAGGTACAAATTTTGACTATGCTTTAAATCAAGATGAAAATAATATCACATCTATAACTGTTGATATTGTTAACAAAAATTATTTACTTGGATATAGTGCAATTGATGTAACAACTGGAAAGTGTTACTACAATGAAATATTTGGTACAAGTGATGATCCTAGCTTTGCACTTGATGAAGTGTTTAATTATATGAATACACATAAAACTTCTGAAGTTGTGGTTACCTTTTTAGATAAAAATATAAATCAAAAAGAGGTTTTAGACTATCTTGAACTTTCTCATAAAACCTTTCATATCAATACTCAAAGAGCAAAAATAAACTATCAAAATGAGTTATTCAAAAATGTATTTGAAATACAATCACTTCTAACTCCAATTGAACATCTTGATATGGAAAGGTTACCACTTGCTAGTGAAAGTTTAGCTATATTAATTGATTTTGTAATAGGGCATGATAGTAATATTGTTCAAAAACTTTTTATACCACTTAAACTTGATGTAAGCCGTTATATTTATCTTGGGAATAATGCACTTGAACAGTTAAATATAATAGAACACCCAAATCAACCAAGTTTATTTACACTTATAAACAACACTTCAACAGCCATGGGAAAAAGACTTTTAAAAGAGAGATTAGCTCATCCAATTAAAGATGAAAAAGAACTAAATAAAAGATATAAACTTTCAAAAGATTTGTATGATTATCATATGCCAATAGAAACTTCTATGGGAAATATTTATGATATAGAAAGATTAGCAAGAAGGATAAAACTAAATAGACTTCATCCTTTTGAGCTTTCTTATTTATATGATTCACTTTTTTCTATAAAAGAAGTTATAACTTTTATGGAAAATTATAAGTTTATAAAACCACCTTGTAGTAGTGATGAAGTAAATATATTTATGGATAGTATTTCATCTACATTTGATATGGATATTTGTGCAAAATATATGTTAAAAGATATTTCAACAAATATGATAAAAGAAAATATAGATGATAAAATTGATGCTCTATTACGAGAAAATGAACTCTTAGAAGAAAAGCTTGATATATTTAAAAATCATATTTTAGGCTACTTAAAAACTGCTGATTCAAACTTTGTATCAGTTAATAGACTTGATAAAGAAGGTTTTTATATACAACTTACAAAGTCTAGGTATTCTGCAATAAAAGATGAACTATTAAGTTCCCATTTGATTATTGATGATGAGTTGTATTTATTTAAAGATTTTAATATCAAAGTACAAACTACAAGTGTAAAAATATCAAATAAACTAACTTCAACTATATCTGATAAATATGTACATAATTTAAGAAAGATAATAGAACTAAATAAACTTATTTTTATACAACAAATAGAATATTTTGATAAAAAATTTAGTACTATGCTTGAAGATTTAGTATATTTTATAGCAGAAGTTGATGTAACAATATCAAATATAAAAACATCAAAGAAAAACAACTATGTATGTCCTACTATTATACCAACTTCTAAAGATGAAAACTTTATAGAGCTAATTCAAAGTAGACACCCTATAATAGAATCAGGTGAAGAGAGTGGTATATTTGTACCAAATGATATAATATTAGGTGATTTAAATCTTGCCAAAGATGATTATAAAGACAATGTAATTATCCAAAACTCAAGACCAACAAATATTTTAGATAATCATATGACAGGAGTACTTTTATATGGGATAAATAGCTCAGGAAAATCTTCACTAATGAAAACAGTTGGACTTTGTGTAATACTTGCTCAAAGTGGATTTTTTGTACCAGCTTCTTCTATGAGATTTTCACTTTTTGATGCACTATTTACAAGAATTAGTGGGGCTGATAATATTGCAAGGGGACTTTCTAGTTTTGCAGTTGAGATGCTTGAACTTAAAAATATATTTAATAGAGCAAGTGCAAAATCTTTAGTTTTAGGAGATGAGATATCACATAGTACTGAAACAATGAGTGGACTTAGTATTGTTGCATCTGCAATTTTAAAGCTAAGTAAACTAAAGTCAATATTTATGTTTGCAACACATTTACATCAGCTTCCTGAGATAAAAGAGATAGAAGTTCTAAGAAATATTATATGTTTACATCTTTCTGTTATATATGATGAAAGTGAAGATAAGCTTGTATTTAACAGAAAACTAAGTAGTGGAAGTGGAAGTTCTATGTATGGATTAGAGTTTGCAAAATCACTTCATATGGACAAAGAGTTTTTAAAAGTTGCAAATGATATTAGAAAAAAAATCACAGATGATTATAATACAGTTGAAAGACTAACACAAAAGAAAACAAGTAAGTACAACAAAGACCTGTATATAACGGCATGTGCGATATGTGGAACAGCAGTTGATGATGTTCATCATATAAAAGAACAAAAAACTAAAGATGAAAAAGGTTTCATAGGACATGTAAATGCAAATCATAAATATAATCTAATCCCACTATGTAAAAAGCACCATAAATCAGTTCATGATGGGAAAATAAGCATCAATGGATTTGTTACTACTTCAAATGGTTTAGAATTACATTATACGAATTTAGAAGATTAGAGATCTTCTATTTTTATAAATTTATTTTTCCTAATTTAAATTTCTTAAAATCACTCACTTAACTACTTCCAAATAACAATTTACAGTCATCTTTGTTTATATTCTTAATATTAAATTTTCTTTAAGTACTATATTATTTAGTATGTGTTAAAATTTCCTTATAATTAAAATAAGGAATCCTAATGAATAAAAAAGAAAAATCTATGATGATTGATTTGATTGAAGATCAATTAAAAACTTCTGGTATCTCAAGAAGAGATGCCATTAAAATGATGGGTCTAGGAGGGGCTAGTGCCTTAATGGGTACAACTTCTGCAGAAGCTGCAACTATTGCAAGTGCTTCAACTAGTAAAGATTCACATATTGTTATCGTAGGTGGTGGAGCTGGTGGTATTATGATGGCTGCTCGTATGAGAAGTTCTGCATCTAATGCTAAGATTACAGTTATTGCTCCAAATGAAGTTCATTTATATCAACCCGGTCAAGTATTTATGGCTGCTGGATTATATACATTAGATGATATTAAAGGTGATAATAATGCATTAATGCCAAGTGGTGTAAATTGGATAAAAGATAAAGTAGTATCATATGATCCAGATAATAATAGTGTAAAAATTTCAAAAGGTGAAACTATAAAATATGATTATTTAATAGTTGCCGCTGGTATCTCTTATCAGTATGAAGATATTGAAGGGCTTACAGAAGATATGATTGGTAAGTATGGTATCTCTTCAGTATATTTAAATAATCCCGAAGCTGGTACATCGGTAGGTGGAGTAGAAACTTCAAAGTGGTTTGACAATATGAGAGATGCAGCTACTAAAGCAACAAAAGAAAATCCAATTACAGTACTTTGTACACAACCAAATACACCAATAAAATGTGGTGGTGCTCCTCAAAAAATTATGTATCTTAGTAATGATAACTTAAGAGGTAATGGACCAAAAGGTGGATCTGATGTACATATGAATGCAAAATACTATTTTACTAAAGCTGGAACTGGATTGTTTGGTATTAAACAATACAACAAAACTTTAATGGATGAAGTTGAACCAATGTATGGAAATATTGAAAATAAATGGAAACACAATCTTGTAAAAATAGATGGTCCAAAACAAATAGCAACTTATGAAGTTACAAAAACAATAAAAGGTGAATATGACGAGGATCTTGAAGAGTATGAAATGATTGACAAAAAATCTCTTGTAGATATTAAATACGATTTCATTCATATTGTACCACCAATGACAGCATCAAATGAGTTTAAAACATCTAAACTAGCATGGCAAAAAGGTAGTGGGAAAGGTTGGATGGAATTAGATAAAGATACTATGCAACATAGAAAATATAAAAATGTATTTGGTATAGGTGATATTGCAGGTATTCCAAAAGGAAAAACTGGTGGAACTGCAAGACATCAAGCTGCAGTAGTTCAAGAAAATTTAATTTCAGTGATGAATGGTGAAAAACCAACATATAAATTTGATGGATATACAGTATGTCCTTTAAAAACTGAATATGGTAAAATTTTAATGGCAGAGTTTAACTATGGTAAAGAGCCTGCACCTTCATTTCCTATTATGGATCCTTCTGTTCCTAGATCAGTTTGGTGGATCTTTGATCTATATATGTTAAAAACTATGTATTGGCAATTAATGATGAGAGGTTTAATGTAAGATAACTATCTTATGATAATAAAATATGGCTAAAATTGATAAATTTAGCCATATTTAATATACCTTACAATTTATATAAGGGACAGTTTGAATAATAGTTAAAATATAACTTCAATCATTATATTTTCCTTAAATGTATTATTTTAAATTGTCCCTTATGTGAATTAAAATTAATTAAATGTTTCTTTTAAACCTTTAATTAGATCTTCTTTTTCTTTTGTTGTTAGTTTTGATTCAGGATGCATAAGTGTATAAATAGCCATTGGCATTTCACCTTCTTCTAGTTCTTCGGCTGCATCATCCCCTTTATTTTTAGATTGTGCATTCCACATAGAAACATTAAAATGTTCTCTACCTTCATCTACATCATGACTAACAAGCCAAGAAACTGGTGCAATATTACTATACCAAGGCCATACAGTATTATTACTATGACAAGCTGCGCAGGCTTTTGTAAATAATTGTTTTGTATATTTATTGTTCCAATTTACTTCTTGAACTATTTTTGGGTTTTGATGATTTTTTCCATAAGGGATAAATTGAATTATAATAAATATTGATATTATAAAAAGAGATATTTTTGTTGTTTTATTCATAAAAAACCTTTATTGTTAAATTTCGAAGTGTAATAATAACAATTAATTATGAATAAAATATGAATAAAATAATATTTATAAAGAATAATCTCTTTTAAAATTATTTTCTTTAAAGTCTAAGTTATTTTTTAGACTTAGTTTAAATAAAAGATTTGGATTTGTATTTATATCTTTTTTCTTTATATAATATTGGCAATCAACATTTGTCATACTTAGTAAATATCTCTCCCCTATATCAAAACTAGATACTCTTTTATCTAGGGTTACAAGGTATTTTTTATTTGTTTTTTTAATATTATAATCTAGTGTTATTAAATCTAATTCTTCTTGAAAAGATTTTAAATCTTTACTTGGAATATGTACATTTCCAGTTTTTTTTCTTCTAAATGCTAGGCTAATATCAAAGTGGTTTTCTATTTCATTAAGTGGTATAAAAAGTAAGTCTTCTTTTGTTAAATTATCAAACTTATTTGATGCAACTATCCATTCAACACCTTTTTGGGTATACACTTCTTTTACCCAATTAAACAATATATTATCACTAATATCAAGAGGTATTAAAGCAGAATTTTTTCCTTGAAATGATGAAAAGTTTGAATTTAGAAAGTTTATTATTTTACTTGAATATAAATTTGGTGTATTTTTACTGTTAGGGCAAAAGTCAAATTTGTTATTTTCTACATTTAATATTATTTGTCCTGCTTGTGCTGGACAATATTTTGCTTCTATTGTTGTTAGAAATTTGTTATTATTTCTTGCAGTTATTTCAGATGTTGTAGAATCGTATCCACCCTCCATTGCACAGTTAATATCTAAATTAATAGTTAAAAAACTTGTAACTTCTTCTTGAAATATTTCCCATTTTTGTAATGCCATGTGTTTGCCTTTAAAATAAACTTTAGTATTATATCAGATAATTAAAGACTAAAGGGGAAGACTAATAGTAAATATAGCTCCATTTTGTCCATTTTGAACTGTTAACTTTCCAAAAAGCGTTCTTTCTACAATATCTTTACTCATATGTAATCCAAGACCTGTACCTTGAGATTGGTGTTTGGTTGTAAAGTAGGGATCAAATATTTTATGTATAATCTCATTTGGCACACCTCCTCCATGATCTTCAATTGTAATAATAGCACATTGTTTTTCTTTTTTTAAATCGATTCTAATCCATTTTTCTTTGATTTGTTTACTAAGTTGGATATCTTTTGCATTGTTTATTATATTTATAATAACTTGTGATAAAAGTCCTATTGTCATTGTTATTTTAATATCTTCGCACTCATTTATATTGTTTATTAAAGTGATTTGATTAGATTTTAAAGATGCTGATATTATCTCTATAGTACTATTTATCCTATCTTGTAAAATCACTTCTTTTAATTCTTTTTTCTCTTTAATATAGTTAGTAAAGGTATTTATGGTTTCAGATAAAAATTGAGCATTTTCATTAATTGAGTTACAAGATTTTATCAATGTGTCATCGTCTAAAATACCATACTCTTTTTGCATTAACATACCTGTTGATGTTGTACTAATGACACTTAAAGGTTGTCTCCATTGATGTGCGATATTTCCAATCATTTCACCCATTTGGGCACTTTTTGTTCGTTCAATCATTTGTTGTTTTTGAGTAAATGCTTCTTGTTTTTTTTCTTCAAGTTCTGTTATATTTGTAAATGTTATTACATAATTATCATTTGTAATATTATTTATATTTGTGTCTATTTGAAAGAAATGAACATCTCCATACTTATCTTTCATCTTAACTTGATGTAGTTTTTTTGAATCTATAAGCATCTCATCAAGCCAGCTTTCTCCATCTTTTTTTCTTAAATAACCATCTTCTTCTATAAAAAAATCACATATACAACTATGCTCTTTATTGAATTCTATTAAAGATGGATAATCAAAAAAGTTTAATAATGCCTTGTTTACACTTTTAATTTTTTTACCATCAGTTAAAAGGATAAAATTTGTTTGTGAATCTAAAATATTTTGTAACTCATTATTTTTTGTTAATAATATATAAAGTAAATAAAATCCAATTGATAAAAAAGAAATTGTTAAAAGTATTATTATATAAATATATGTATCTGAAAGTATTGTATGTTCTGCTTGACTACGAACCGTAAGAAAAGCAATATTATTTTTTGTAATTTTATTTATTATTGGAATAACTGTAATAATAAAATTAAATTGTTTATCATAAATGGAAGATGGTTTATATTTTTTACCAGCAAATAAAATTTTATTACTAATACTTTTTTGAGGTATCAGATTTATAAGCTCTTTTTTAGATGCTTTTTTAATCTCTTGTAATACTAATCTATCTAAATAATAACCTTGATGTTGAGATTTTTTATATGTAGTTATATTTGTTTTTACAAAAGCTTCTTGTACTTTATTTAGTTTAATAAAAAAGTTACTTAATACATCATATTGTTTCATAATAGATGCAGTAATTGTATAAAAATCAAAAGTTAAACCAAGATTTCCAACATGTACACCATTGTTGAATATAGGATAAATAAATCTTGCTCCATAACTAATATTTCCTAACTCAATTGAATGAGTTGGTTTTTTATATTTATTAATATATCTAATCGATGGTCTTATATTTGTTAAATCTTCACCATAATGATTAGGCTGGCTCATTTTTAGAAAACTTATATTATTTGGTAAACTTATATGGATTTGTTTTATACCTATCTCTTTTAATTTAGAATATCTAAATAATAAATCATTATATATATCTTGTCTAATTTTATCTTTTTGTTGATCGTTTACACTACTTAGTTTGGATAATCTTTTTTTTAATTTTCCCATTTTGGTTAAACCAGAACTTAGTGTTGTGGCTAATTGAAATTTTTCTGAATATACAGTATTATAGGCTCTATTATATGTTTGTGTTGTATGTTCTAATTGCTTTTTTATAGTGTTTTTATTTAAAGTAAAAATACCTAAAACTGATAAAGCACTTGTAAATAAAAATAATATAATTAGTAATTGTTTCATACTCTATTATCTCGTAACTGTACTTAAATTACAAGACAATTGTTATTTAATTGTAATAAGTTTATCAATAATTTTACCTTGTAAAATGGCAAATACTATTATATATATATTTAATATAATAGTATAACTTAATCCAAAAATACCAATCATTAGAGGTAAAAGTGGAAGTTTTACAGCTCTTGCATATAAAAATGTAGCAATAAGTCCATCTTTTAATCCATGTGTTTTCATATCACTTAACATGCCATACCAAGCATACATAGGACCATGGCTTAGTATTCCACCAAGTAGTGTATATAAAATACCTTTTTTACCACTTTTTTGTCCAAAATGTTTCATAATTTGTTTAGGCTTTAAAAAATAATTTATTAATGTAGTTAAAATAATTATAAAAATAAATATAGGAATCAATGTCTTGAAAATATCTAAAAACTTACCAAATGCCAAAATAAGATTTGAATTGTCAGTAAAAAATAATATGCAATAAATAACAAAAACAAATGCAAGTAGTTTGAATCCTTTAAATTCTATTTTTTTCATGAAAATATACCTAATGTTATAATAGTTAAAAAAGATATTAATACAGTACTAAGAAGTGCTAAAATATTTCTGTAAATTGTAAATTTAATACCAAATATAGATGCTTCTGCAGGAATTTGAACAAATCCTAAAGTTACCCATGCAAGTGTAAAAGTACTTAAAGCATATAAAGATACATTTTCTTCTTTTAAGCCTTGAGCAATTATAAAGCTAATACTTCCATGTCCTGAAGATATGGCTCCTGAAAAAGTACCTAGTAAAATATCACTAAAAGAGCTATATCCAAAAATTTGTGAAATCATATTTGAACTTATATATGTTTGAAATAAAGCAACAATTGCTGTAATTGCTAACATTATAGGCATAAAAGATAAAAAGTTTTTGCTAGAATTTATAAATGCTTTTTTTAATGTTACTTCTTTATTTTTTTTCATTTAGCTTATATACTCTTTTAGTCTTTTTAAAAGACTTGGCTTACTTTCTTGTTTTATAGAACTATTATTAGTTTCTATTTTAGTATAATATTCATCAGGTAGTACATTTTCAGGTGTTCCATCAATATTTACTACATTTAGTTCAGGATGAATTAAAGTTCTAAGTTCCCTTTGTACAACCATTTTAGTTGTCATTAAACTCATAGCACATCCTTGGCATGTACCCATTAATTCAATATATACTGTACCATCTTTTACACCTAATAGTTTAATATCGCCACCATGTGAACTCACATAAGAATTTGCTTTTTGTAAATTAATTTGTACTGCTTCATATAACTCTTCGTCAGAAAATACCATTTTATATCCTTTTTATTAACTTATAATTATTATTTGAACAAATTATAATAGAAATATCTTATATTAGTCTTATGAATTGATAATAGTTATCAATAATTAATAAATATATTTTATTGTTTAATTATTAAAATAGTAAAATAGCATATGAAACAATTATTTTTAATATATACTTTTTGTTATTGTTTAAATGCAACAGATTTTAAGCCATTACTTTTTAGCGGTAATTGTTTAACTTGCCATAGTATAAATAAATCTATATCTGCGCCATCTATTAAAAAAGTACAAAAAGTATATAAAAATGCATTTCCACTAAAAAAAGATTTTACAGAATATATGAGTACTTGGGTTGTTCATCCAAATAAAGAGGGTTCATTAATTGATGATGCTATAAATGAATATGAACTTATGCCTGAGTTAGGATTTGATAAGCCTACAATTTTACAAATAAGTGAATATATTTATAATATGAAATAGTTTCAATATTTTGTAAGATACAAATATGATATACTATAAATAAAAATGAACTTCTTTAGGATTTACAATTATGAAAATAGCCAAAAACTTAAATGACTTAGTTGGAAATACTCCAATAATCCAATTAAATAATATCAATAAAAATATATATGCAAAATGTGAATTTATGAATCCAACATCAAGTGTAAAAGATAGACTTTCAATGAATATGCTTGATGTTGCCCTTAGCAATGGAACAATAGATAAAAATACACATATAATAGAACCTACAAGTGGAAATACAGGAGTAGGACTTGCAGCTCAATGTGCAAGTAGAAATATGAAACTAACACTTACTATGCCAGATTCTATGAGCCAAGAACGTATAGACTTAATGCATGCTTTTGGAGCTAGCGTTGTTTTAACACCAGCAAAACTTAGTATGACAGGAAGTATAAATAAAGCATTAGAGATGGCAAAAAATGAAGAAAATGCAATAGTTCTTGACCAATTTTCAAATATGTCAAACCCTGCTATCCATGAAACAACAACTGCAATTGAAATACTAAATGATATGGATGAAGATATTGATATATTTGTAGCATCAGTTGGAACTGGTGGAACATTAAGCGGAACAGCAAAAATACTAAAACAAAGATTACCAAATATTAAAATAATAGCAGTAGAACCATATGATAGTGCAGTATTAAGTGGAGAAGAATTTGGACCACATAAAATACAAGGAATAGGTGCAGGGTTTATTCCAAAAACTATGAATACTGATATTTATGATGAGATAGTAAAAGTAAAAAATGAAGATGCAATAAATACTGCAAAACAAATAGCTTCAAGTGAAGGTTTACTTGTAGGGATTAGTTCAGGAGCAAATGTTTGGGTATCAAACTATATTGCACAACAAAATAAAGATAAAAAAATAGTAACTATTCTTTGTGATACAGGTGAAAGATATCTTAGTACTGGTATGTTTACAAAAGAGCAGTAGAAATTATGGATAAATTCTTAAATAACTTATTCCCGTTTTTATCAATAGAACAAATAGATAAATTATATTTGGTTTTTATAGTACTTTTTAGTGTATATTTATTTAACTATATTATTAAAAATCGTTTTAGAAGCTATTTTAAATTATATTGTTTTTATCAAAGAGAGCATCTTTTTTTTAGACTTCTATTTAAGAGATATGATAAGTTATCAAAACCTATAAGGGTATTGATTAATACATATTTTGTCAAATATTTTATAAATATTTTTCTAATAAGTAATAGTATTGATAAAGTATTTGAGCTTATTTATTTATTTGTATTTATATGGTTCTCATATGAAGTTATTAAGTTTTTATTGTATGGATTTTTAATAAGAAAAATACATAAAGAAAAAGCTGCTAGAAAAGAATTATTTAATTTGTTCTTAAATATTACAAAAATTATAATGGTTTTAATAGTTATTGTTGTGATTTTACTTATGTTTGGAGTTGATGTTACTGCTTTTGTTACATCTCTTGGAATTGGTGGTGCAATTATAGCTCTTAGTGCAAAAGATACATTAACTAACTTTTTTGATTCTTTAAGATTGATTAGTTCAGATGCATTTAGACAAGGTGATTGGATACAAACGAAAGAGGTAGAAGGATTTGTAACTGAAGTAGGACTTATAACTACAAAAATAAGAACTTTTTCAAATGCTTTTGTTACTGTTCCAAATTCAAAACTAGCAAATGATTATATACAAAATTGGTCAAAAAGAATGGTTGGTAGAAAAATAAGATTTGATATAAGATTAAAAATAAAAAATGATAAAGATGAATTAGATAGGGTAATAAAAAAGATACTTCATATGTTAAATAATCATCATGATATTGTAAATGATGAAAAAATAGAACATCTAATAAGAGCAAATAAAACTTATGATGATGGATTATTTAATGTTGCTGATAAATATGGTGTAAGAAAAACTATGCTTGTATATTTAGATAAAATAGATGTATATTCTATGGATATTATGATTTATGTATTTTCTATATCAGTTGATTGGAAAGGGTGGTTACATACAAAACAAGATGTAATAAAAGAAGTTATAAATATAATAGATAACTCAAAACTTGAATTTGCTTATCCAAAAGAAGAGATTATGTTAAATACTAAAGATTCTATTTGCAAGCTTGATTAACTTTAGCTATAATAATTTTATGAAAATGATAAATACAATAAACGATAGAATAGAAGAGATAAGAGTAGAAGTGATGGCATTGGTTGATAACCAAAAGATTTCTTTAACTGAAAAAAATGCTTTAATGCAACCATTGGTTGAAGAAAAAAAAGTTATGGAACATACTTTGGTATATCTTGAGAATATAAAAAATACAAATTATAAAGGTTTATGTGGAGGAGGGTGATAACTCTTTTATATATAAAATAAGTTAAGGAAAAATAATGTTTGAAAATGAACCAAGTATGACTAAAATTGATGATTTTAATGGTACTGAGTCAAAAGAAAAAAAAGCTCTGGTGAATAAAATAGTATTTTATATATTAGTAGCTGGTACAATATATACAGGTATAAAATATTTTACTGGTGAATCATCTGATTACTTAGGAGTATCTGGAAAAGCTAGTGTTAGAGTTTAGATAGTTAAAAAATACTATCTAAAATAATAAGTGCTAAAAATAATATACCTAAATATCCATTTATAGTAAAAAAGGCTTTGTCTATTTTGGTAAAGTCTTTTGATACAATTATATGTTCAAATGTAAGCATAACTATACTTGCAAGTATCGCAATATAAGCAAATAATCCTAGATTTGCTTCAACTACAAATAAAGCCCAAAATACAATAGTTAAAACATGTAGCATTTTAGAAAATAGCATAGTCTTTTGTGCACCAAATTGAGAAGGCACAGAGTGTAGCTTTAGTTTTTTATCTACTTCTATATCTTGTAGAGAGTAAAGTAAATCAAATCCAGCAACCCAAAACATAACTCCAGCACTAAGGTATAAAGACCAAAGTGTAATAGTTTGAGATACAGCAACAACTCCAGCAATTGGAGCAAGTCCAAGAGAAATACCTAAAATAATATGTGCAAGATATGAAAATCTTTTAAAGTAAGAGTATGATGCAATTATTGCTAAAATAGGAACAGATAAATAAAATGCAAGTTGATTTACAAAAAAAGCAACAACTATAAATACTAAAGCATTTAAAAGTGTAAAATATTGCATCTGTTTTATTGAAATTCTTCCATCTACACTTGGACGATTTACAGTTCTAGGATTTAAGGCATCTATATCTCTATCTAGGTATCTATTAAATCCCATAGCAAAGTTTCTAGCACTAAGAGCAGCAAGTGTTCCCATAAGAAGTAAGTAAAATCCAAACCATCCATTAGCAGCAACTACCATTGCTATAAATATAAAAGGTAATGAAAAAATAGAGTGCTTAAACATTACTAGTTCATTGAAATCATTAAGTATTTTTAAAAGTTTATTCATAAGGCGAATTCTACTATAATAGCCCTTATGAAACAAATAGCCATCATTGCACCAACTGCATCAGGAAAAACAGCTCTATCTATAAAACTTGCACATAAAACAAACTCTATAATATTATCTTTAGATTCACTTGCCTTATATAAAGAGATAGATATAGCCTCAGCAAAGCCAAGTTTAAAAGAGCGTGATGGAATAGTACATTTTGGGATAGATGAGGTTTATCCAAATGAAGAATTTGATGTGATTGATTTTATTGAAGTTTATAAAAAGGCAAAACAATATGCAAATGCAAATGATAAAAATTTAATTATAGTTGGTGGTACTGGGTTTTATTTAAAGTCATTACTTGATGGTATCTCTTATCTTCCCCCTTTAAGTAAGGCAAATAAAAATATTTTAGAAAATAAAATGAAAACTTTTACATCTGAAGAGTTACATGTATATTTAAATAGAATAGATGAAGAATATATGAAAAATATCAAAGTAAATGATAAATATAGGATAGAAAAAGCTTTAAGTATATATCTTCAAACAAAAGAAAAACCAAGTGAATTTTTTAAAAAGAACCCAGCTATTCCAATTATAAAAGATATACAACTTTATGAGATCATATGGGATGCAGAACTTTTAAGACAAAGAATATCAAAAAGAACAAAAATAATGATAGAAGATGGACTTATTGATGAGGTTATTTGCTTAGAAAAAAAATACAAAAGAGCAATAAACCCAATGGCTACAATTGGTATAAAAGAGGGTTTAGATTATTTAGATGGAAAGTTAAATAAAAAACAACTAGAAGAAAAGATAAGTATAGCAACAGCTCAATTAGCAAAAAGACAAAGGACTTTTAATAAAGGTCAATTTACAAATGTTATAAAAGATAGTTTGCAAAATCTTGAAAATATAATTTTAAAAAATTATAATGTTTAGTAAAAAAAATATAATAAGAGTACTAACTTATAGCTTTAGTGCTTTAATATTGGCATTTACTCTAATAACAATAAAAGTAACTAATCCTTCATTCTTTGAATCATTTGATAATAAAATTAGAGATTATATGTTTAATATTAGAGGTTTACAGCCTGTTACTCAAAATGTAGTGATTATAGATATTGATGAATTATCATTATCTAAACTTGGTCAGTGGCCTTGGGGTAGAAATAAAATTGCTAAAATACTGGATAACCTTACAAAAGCAGATGTATCTATAATTGGACTTGATATTGTATTTGCAGAAAAAGACAGAAGTTCCCCTGTATCTGTTTTTAAAGATTTAAATATGTCTATAGATAATATTCCTGATTTTGATAAAGAATTTAACCATATGGTTTCGATTACACCCACTATACTTGGATACCAATTTGAATTAGGTAATAATAAATTTGTAAAAAAAGAGCAAATTAATTTACCTGTAATTATAGTAGAGAGAAATAAAACAAATAATGATGATTTTTTAATAAATGCAACAGGTACAATATTAAATCATAATGAATTACAATTAAGTGCATATTCTAGTGGATTTTTTAATAATATTCCAGATGAAAGTGGGATGGTTAGAAATGTACCAATGCTTATACGTTATGATAGTCAACTTTACCCATCACTTCCTTTGGAGATTATAAGAGCATCTTTAGGTATAAATAGTATTTTAGTTAATTACAACAATATAGGTATTGAAAATATTCAAATAGGTAATTTAAAAATACCAACAGATAGATTTGGAAGATTAATTGTAAATTTTAGAGGACCTAGTCGTACTTTTAAATATATTTCAGCAGTTGATATTTATGAAGGAAATTTCAAGTATGAAGATATAAAAGGAAAAATTGCACTAATGGGAACTTCAGCTGCTGGATTAAATGATTTAAGATCTACTGCTTTTGATTCTGTTTATCCTGGTGTTGAAGTACACGCAAGTATCATTGATAATATTATTGCTCAAGATTTTTTAAGAATGCCAAGTAATTATTTTATAAAAAATATATTAATAATAATATTTCTAAGCTTTTTTACAATTTATTTGGTTACATATTCTCCATTTTGGATGAATTCAATTGTAGGTACCTCTTTAGCTGTTGTTATTTTATTTATAGATTATTATTTTCTATTTTATCTTGGAATTGTTTTGGAACTATTTTTACCTCTTTTAACTATTTTTCTTGCTACTTTAATCTCTACATTTCTGGATTATATATTTGAAGTACAAAAAGAGCATGAGATAAAAAAGAAATTTGCATCAAAAGTATCATTAGAAGTTATGAATAGTATTTTATTAAATAATGAGAATGATTCATTTTGGGCTTCAGATAAAGAGATAACTATATTTTTTAGTGATATTAGAGGTTTTACAGGTATTTCAGAAGTATCACCAAATGCAAAGATGTTGATTAAGTTGTTAAATGAATATATGACACCTATGACTCAAATAATTATACAAAAACAAGGAACAGTAGATAAATTTATTGGTGATTCTATAATGGCATATTGGAATGCACCATCAAACATAAAAGATCATGCATCAAAAGCTGTAAATTGTGCATTAGAACAACTTCATATGATTGAATCATTAAATAAAAAAATTATAAATGATAATATATTTATAGATGTAATTAAATTTAGTAAAGAAAATCAAATACCAATTTTTGATATTGGTATAGGAATAAATACTGGGCTTTGTGCAGTTGGAGAGATGGGTTCAAGTGTTAGAAATGATTATACAGCTATTGGTGATCCTGTAAATATTGCTTCAAGACTAGAATCCCTGTGTAAGGTTTATGATTCTAAATTAAATATTACAAAAGAGACAAAAGATAAATTAAGTGAAAAATATATATTTAGATATTTAGATAGTATTGCAGTTAAAGGTAAATCAAATAAAATTGAAATATGGCAAATTCATGATTATGATACATCTAAGAATCAAAATTTTTTATATAAAGTAAGTAAAGAACAACTTCTTAAAGAGCTAGATTTATATCATGTTGCAATATCATTATTTAAAGAAAAAGAGTATAAGAAAGCAATAAAAATATTTAAAGATATTAATTCTTGGGATAATAAAACAAATAATAATATCTATAATATTTATATAAAAAGATGTAACAAATACTTAGACTAATCATATTAATAGTTTATTAGTTATAATAAAATAAACTACAAATGGATAAAATATGTTAAATAAAAAAAGATTAAAAAAGTTTGTTATATATTTATTTACATCTTTACTAATATCAATATTTGTTATATCCATATCTATTTTATTTCCTTCTCTTAGCGAATCTTTTGATAAAACATTAAGAGATTCAATGTTTTTAATAAGAGGTGAGATTAAGAACTCTAATAATATTATAATAGTAGATATAGATGAAAAGTCACTAAAAGATCTAGGTCAGTGGCCATGGAATAGAAATAAATTTGCACAAGTACTTGAAAATCTAACAAATGCAAATGTAGGAGCAATTGGATTAGATATTGTTTTTGCGGAAAAAGATAATAGTTCTCCCCATAAAATTTTTAAAGAATATAATATAAGTGTTGAGGGTGTTCCAAATTATGATGAAATCTTAGCTAAAACAATAGCATCTACACCAACAATTTTAGGATATTTATTTGAGTTAGGAGATAATAAATTTGTTGAAAATAGGGTTCCATATATTCCTGCAATTATGATTGAAAAAAATAAACCAAAAAATGAAGATTATATTATAAATGCAAATGGAATTATTCTAAATTTAGATATTCTTCAAGAAAATTCATATTCAAGTGGATTTTTTAATAATATTCCAGATTCCACAGGGATGGTTAGAAATGTACCCTTAGTAATTAGATATGATGGACAAATGTATCCATCACTATCTTTAGAAATTTTACGAATATCTTTAGGTGTTAGTAAAATTATTGTAAATTATAATTCAATAGGGGTTGAAAATATATCTGTAGGAGATTTAATAATACCTACAGATAAATATGGAAGATTAGTAGTAAACTATAGGGGAGCTAAGAATAACTTTAAATATGTATCTGCAAGTGATATTTATAATAATACTTTTAATAAAAAAGAATTTGAAGGAAAAATAATTTTATTAGGTACTTCTGCTGCTGGTCTTATGGACTTAAGAGCTATACCTTTTGATTCATTTTTTCCAGGAATTGAAATACATGCAAATGCAATTGACAATATGATAGTACAAGATTTTTTATCTAAACCTTTAGAAATTTATACTTTAGATATGTTAATTATTTTTATATTATCTTTTTTAGCAGTTATGCTTGTAACATATACCCCTTTTTGGATAAATCCGTTTGTACTAATTATATCTGGTGTTCTCTTTTCTATTTTTACTTACTTTATTTTATTTGATTATGGAATTATTTTAAATATATTTTTGCCACTTTTTGCAATATTTTTAGGAACTGTTATCTCTACATTTTTAGATTATATTTTTGAAGTAAAAAAAGAGCAACAAATAAAAAAGAAGTTTGCAACAAAAGTATCCGTAGATGTTATGAATGCTCTTCTTTTAGATATGGAAAATAATAATTTTCAAGCTATGCAAAGAGAAGTAACTATAACATTTTCAGATGTAAGAGGATTTACAAATATTAGTGAAGCAATGCCAAATGCTCAAACCTTGATCGATTTTATGAATGATTATATGACACCTATGACAAAAATTATTATGAATTATAAAGGTACAATTGATAAGTATATTGGTGATGCTATTATGTCTTATTGGAATGCACCTAGTTCTATAGATAATCATGCCTCATTAGCAGTAGATGCATCTTTAGAACAATTACATGCTTTATATAATGTTAATAAAAAGATAAGAAAAAATAAAAAATATGAAAATGTAATAGAAATGAGTAATCGTAATAATGTAGAAATTATAGATATAGGTATTGGAATAAATACAGGTAAATCTACAGTAGGAGAGATGGGGTCAAAAATAAGAAGTGATTATACGGTTATAGGAGATCCAGTAAATCTTGCATCAAGATTAGAGTCTTTGTGTAAGTTTTATAATTCAAAGTTAAATATTTCAAATTTTACAAAAGAACAAATAGATGAAAAAAAATATATATTTAGATTTTTAGATCTAGTAAGAGTAAAAGGTAAAAAAGAACCAGTTGAAATATGGCAAATTCATGATTATTCAAATAAAATTAAATCTATGACATTATATGAATGTGATAAAGATGAGTTACAAAATGAATTAAATAGATATCATAATGCAATTAAATTATATAAAGAACAAAATTTTAATGAAGCATTAAATATATTTAAAAGTTTAGATGATTTAAAAATAAAAACAAATAAAAATATATATAAAATATATATTAAAAGATGTGAAACATATATACAAAATCCACCAATGAATTTTGATGGAGTTTTTGAACATACAACAAAAGGGTAAATAGTAATATTATTGTAATCTTAATTTAGTTAAACTAAAGTAGCTTAATATAAAGGGGATAAAATGAGTAAAATTATATTTTTAGTTATTTTTCTTATATCTTTGGTCTCAGCAAGTAGTGATTCTAACATAAAAAAGAGTGATTATAATATTGCTTTACAAGCTTACAATAATCAAAATTATACTTTATCTTATAAATTATTTCATGAGTTATTTTATAAAGATCTTGAAAATATAAATGTTAATTTTTATTTAGGAAAATCATTATTTGAACTTAAAAAATATAATGAAGCAATTTCTGCATATGAAAGAATACTTATCAAACAAGATAGCTCAAGGGTAACTTTTGAAATTGCACGTTGCTATTTAAAACAAAAGAATTATCTTGAGGCAAGAGATACTTTTTTAACTCTAAAAAATGGTATTGTATCAATTGAACTTAGTAATGCAATAGATAAATATTTAGAAGAGATAAATAGTAAGCTAGAAAAGAATTCAATCAATGGTTTAGTTATTTTTGGAATATCATATGACTCAAATCTAAAAAATAGAGCTAATAATGACTATTTTACAATAAATGGATTAGATTTAAATAATACAACCCAAGATGAAGAAGCTTATTCTCACCAAGAAGTTGCTATTTTTAATCATAAATATAAATATAGCGTACAAGCATTAGTAAAAAATGATATTATGATATATAATAAATCTATACATAATAATAAAGATAATAATATTCAATTATTTTCATATTCTCCTTCACTTGTATTTACTCATAATAGAAAATTAAATACTGAATATAAGTTTTTATTTAATAAGTTAATGTATGGAAATAAATCTTATTTAAATTCTTTTGGATTAAAACCTAGTTTAAAATATAAATTTGCGAATGACATATATATTAAAACATTTATAGAATATCAAAAAAAGAAAAATTTAATTGATGATAATAGAGATAGCAAATATTATAAATTTGATTTTGAAGTAAATAAAATATTAACCTCAACATTTACTTTTTCTCCTTCATTTGGTTTAGAAAAAGAGAAAAAAGAAAATAGTACTTTAACTAATATAGATTTTGAATCAAGATATCTAAGAGTAGCAAGTAACTATCAAATAACAAATAAATCAACTATAAATCTAAAGCTTTTATATAAGAAAAAAAATTATGAAGATATAAATCTAACATACTCTAAAAAAGAGAAAAAAGAAGAGTATAGTTTAAATCTATCAAATTCTTATATATTAGATATGGGATTAGTACTACAAAGTATGATTACATATAGTGATATAAAATCTAATTTTGTATCATCTGAATATAAAAAGAGTACAATTTCTATTAATTGTATAAAATTATTTTAAGGATAAATTATGAAAATTATTTATATATTATTATTTACAATAAGTTCAATATTTGCAAATGTAGCAATAGTTTCTGCTTTTAATGGAAAAGCTGAGATTATTAGAGATGGAAAAGTTATAGATGTAAAAATTGGTCAAAAATTAGAAAATCAAGATAAAATTAAAACTTATAATAATACAAAGCTACAGCTTATGTTTAAAGATGAGACAATTATTACTATAGGAAAAAATGCACAATTTTCTATTTTGGATTATTTATACGATGAGAAAAATACTAAAAAAGTAAATGCTAAATTTAATTTTGCTAAAGGTTTTTTTAGAACAGTTACTGGAAAAATTGGTAAAATCAATCCAAAGAAGTTTAATATTAAAATTAAAACAGCATCAATTGGAATACGTGGAACAAGGTTTGATATATTTGTAACTCCTACAGAATTTAAAGCTGCATTATTTCAAGGTGATATTTATATAGCTCAAAATAGTAAAATAACTTCACTTTTACCTGGACAAATGGTAACATATAAATTTACAGGTGAATTTAAAATTGAGGATGGTATATTACAAGAGAGTAAACAAATAAGTAAGAAGATACTCATTTCTCCTAAAAAAGTTCTTATATTAGGTGATGAAAGAATAATTAATAATGATGTTGTAAAAACTATTATAACTCAAGACAGTGAAGAAGATTTAGTTATTGAGCAAGAAAGATTAGCAGAAGTAATAAAAAAAGAAAAACTAGATGCCCAAGCAGAAGCAGAAGCAAAATTAGCAGCAGAAGAAGCGGCAAAACTTGCAGCAGAAGAAGCAGCAAATGCTTCTGATACTAATACTAGTACAGAAACAGCTACTGAAGAAACAGAGCCAATAGATATTGAATCTTTAACACAAGCTGAACTTGATGCATATTTACAAGCAGATCTGTTTACACTACTAGCTGATTATGTTACACCAACTGATATAATTGATGGATATATAAGTGATGGTACACAAGCAAGGTATAATGGAGATACTAGTGGAATATTTACTAATCCAGATGGTCTAGAATCTACTGAAACTGGTAATATTACTATTGATATAGATTTTGAGTATCAATATGCATCTTATTCAATATCTAATATGACAAATGATGCTTCAGTTTATAATGGGGACTATTCAGATAGTGAAACAACGGATTTTACTAATGGTGGTTTTACTGTTGAAGATAAGGATAATAGTATTATTGGTAAATATTATGGTAGTAGTGCAAAAGTAGTAGCAGGAGAAATAAAATTATCAAATGAAAATAGTAAATTTGATGGAACCTTTATAAGCACAAAAGAGCCAATTCAATAAATAATTTAAGTTAATATTTTATCTACTATTTTAATAACACCATCTTTTGAAATTGAAGATATAAGGTTTTTACTTATATTTTCAATATCTAAGTTTAATATATTATCTAATATATCTATATTTAACTCTTCTTGCTTTTTCAATAAACATAAATTGTCATCAAGTAAAAATTTAGCATTAAAATATTGATGATTTGCAGCTGCATATGGATATGGTATATAAAGTGTTGGCATACCTAAAGCTGAAAGTTCCCACAATGTACTTGCTCCACTTCTGCTTATTGCAAAATCTGCTTTATTCATATACTTTAATATATCTTTTGAAAAATCAAATATTGTTGCATCAATATTTAGTTTTTTATATTCTAATTTAATTTTTTCATAGTCACTCTTTCCTGTTTGATGGATAATATTGATATTTTTTTCTTTCAATAGTGGAGCAAGTTCTAAGGCAAAATTATTAATTGCACTAGCTCCTTGGCTTCCCCCTAAAAAGATTATAGTATTGATATTAGTTCTAATTCTAGAATGATTAAAAAAATCTTGATTTATTGGGTAATCTTTTATTGTTGAGTTTTTATTATATGAAGAAAATACCTCTTTTGCTACTTTTGATGTTATTTGGTTTAATTTACCCATAACAGAATTTTGCTCATGAATATAAAAATCACATTTACTTAATGTAGATGCAAAAGAAGCAGGAGCAGCTGAAAAACCACCTACACTTATAACTTTACTAACTTTATAAGTGTTAAAGATTTTAAGGCAAAAGACCATTGCTTTAAAAATCATAAAAAGTGATTTTATTTTACCAATAAAGCCTTGGTTTACAACACCTTTAGTATCTAAAAAATATGATTTGAATATTTTATCTTCATTTTTAAACCAAGATTGATCTGCACCTTTAGTTGAACCTATAAAAATGATTTGGTAACCTCTTGCTTCAAATTCATATATAAGGCTTCTAGCAACACTTAAGTGACCACCAGTTCCACCACCCGTTACAACGATATAATTATTTTTCATAATATTCCCATATACATTCTTCATCTATTTGTGGAGAGTTTGTTAAAATTTCAAATGGTGCATAATCTTCTTTATAACCCATTGAAAAATGGTCTTTTATCCAATATCCTAAAAATAGATGTGGGATATTTGCTTGTTTTGCAATACTCATTTGAGCTAAAATTGAAAACTTTCCTAAAGACCGATTTTCATACTCATGATCATAAAAACAATAAACACATGATAGTGATTCTTTTGTCATATCACTTAGAGCTATACCAATTAATTTATCATCTAAAAAATATAAAATCTCTTTTCCAAAAGTACCTGCTCCATCTACATATGATTGTTGATATTCTGATGCATCAATTTCATTTTTATTCCAGTTTTTCTTAGTTTCCATATGTTTATGATATTTATTAAATAAATTTATATGATCTAAACTAAGGCTTGGTTTTTGAACATATATTTGTATATCTTTATTTTTAGACATAATTCTTTTTTGACTTTTTGAAAATTTAAAATTTTGCACATCTATTCTTATAGTTTTACACTCATTGCATGTTGTACACTCTGGTCTAAAATGTACATTACCAAATCTTCTCCATCCACGCTCTAACATTTTATGGTAGGTATTTGCATCGCAATCTTTTATAAATTTATATCTTGTATCTGCTTTCTTTTCATCAAAGTATGCACACTGTTTTGCTTCTTCTAATACTTCAGTTATATTCTTTTGGCTATTCATAAAAGTATTATATCTAAAGTGATATAATAAACTTAATTGTACATATTTAAAGGTAGTTAATGTTTAACAAGTTTATATTTATTCTTATGTTTTTATTTGTTTTAAATGGATACGCAAATGAGAAAGTTTCATTACAATTACTATGGAAACATCAATTTGAATTTGCTGGATTTTATATGGCAAAAGAGAAGGGCTTTTACAATAAATATAATATTGACTTGGATATAAAAGAGTATAAATTAGGTCAAAATATTATAAAAGATGTTGAGCAAGGGAAATGTACTTTTGGAATAGCAAGTCCTAATATTATTATAGAAAAATCAAATGGCACTAAAGTTGTAACTTTAAATGCCTTATTTCAAACCTCTCCTTTAGTATTTATTACTTTAAAAACATCAGGTATCAAAAAATTAGAAGATATAAAAAATAAACAAATTACAATTGAAAATAATTTAGCTAATAATGTACAATTATTAAGTATGTTATATTCTAAAAATATATCAGTAAAAGATATGATAAAAATTGATCCATCGTTTAATCTTAATAATTTTATAAATAAAAAAATAGATATCTCATCGGCATATCTTTCAAATGAAATATATACTTTAAATAATAAAAATATAAAATATGATATTTGGAATCCCAAAGATTATGGGTTTGATTTTTATAGTGATATTTTATTTACCTCTTCATTTTTAGCAAAAACAAATCCAAGGTTAGTTAATAATTTTCAAGAAGCATCTTTAAGAGGTTGGGATTATGCTTTTAACAATATTGAAGAAACAGTTGATATTATTTTTAAAAAATACAATACTCAAAATAAAACAAAAGAAGCATTATTGTATGAAGCTAAGATACTAAAAAAACTGGCATATGTAGATAATATACCTTTTGGAAATATTTCAAAAAATAAAATTCAAAGAATATATGATATATATAATATTATGGGATTTACCAAAAGCAAAATTGACTTAGAAAACTGTATATATAAGAAAATTAAAAAACAAATATATTTTACAATAGAGGAACAGAATTTTATTAATAATACTTCATATATAAGTGTCCATAATGAAAAGAATTGGCCTCCATATAATTATAATGAAAATAATGTTGCAAAAGGTTATTCTATAGATTATATGAATTTAATCTCTTCGAAAATAGGTATTAAGATCAATTATATCAGTGGATATACTTGGTCTGAATATTTGTCAATGATAAAAAATAATAAAATAGATGTTATTTTAAATATCAAAAAAACTAAGAAAAGAGAAGAGTATATTAATTTTACAAGTGAATATATAAAAGCATCTAAAACAATATTTACAAATAATAGATATATCGCTAGTTTAGAAGACTTAGAAAATAAAATTGTTTCTGTACCTCAAGATTTTTTTATGCATAAATTTATTAAAAAGAATTATCCAAAAATAAAATTAAATGTACGAAAAAATATGTTAGATTGTATTATTGATGTAATTGAAAACAAATCAGATGCAGTTGTTGGAGATTTTAGAGTTATTCAATATTTACTTATGAAAAAAGGATTACATTTAGAATATATATCTATTATAAAAGATCCAAGCATTAAAGGGAGTATGTATATTGGTGTTGCTAAAAATAAAGTAATTTTAAGAGATATTATAGAAAAAGCAAAAAATAATATTACAAAAGAGGAATTAAGTAAATTAAAGAAGAAGTGGTTTAAAAAGGCAAAAGTTCAAAAACATAATATCCATTTTACAAAAAAAGAAAAAATATATCTACAAAAGAAAAAATCGATAAATATGTGTATTGATCCCAACTGGATGCCTTTTGAGAAATTAGAAAATAATAAACATATTGGAATTAGTTCTGATTATTTTAAATTATTTAAAGATAGTTTAGGCTTAAATATTAAAGTGATAAAAACATCTACATGGGCTGAAACATTAGAATTCGCAAAACAAAGAAGATGTGATATAATATCTTTAGCTGCACCTACAAAAACAAGAGAAGAATATTTAAATTTTACAGATTCTTATCTAAATATACCACTAGTTATTGCAACAAAATTAGATATAACGTATGTAGATGATATTAGTGGATTAGTTGGCAAAAGTATAGCAATACCAAAGGGATATGCTTTCGTTGAAATACTAAAACAAAAATATCCAAATTTACATATTGTAGAAGTAAAGAATATACAAGATGGTTTAAATAGAGTTAATAGTGGAAAATTTTTTGGATATATTGGTAGTCTTATTACTATTGGATACCAAATTCAAAATAACTATTTAGGTGAATTAAAAATTGCAGGTAAATTTAAAGATAATTGGAATTTAGCTGTTGGTGTAAGAAATGATGATTTAATTTTATTATCATTATTTAATAAAGCAATTAATAATATTTCAACAGTACAAAAACAACATATATTGAATAATTGGATATCTATTAAATATGATAAAGGGCAAGACTTTAGCTTTTTAATAAAGTTATTTATTATTTTTGGAGTTATAGCATTATTTTTCATATATAGACAATATCTATTACATAAAACAAATAATATGTTAGAAATGCGTGTTCATAATCAAACTAAACAATTACAAAGTATAAATGAAAACCTTGAAGAAAGAATTGCACAAGAAGTAGAAAAATCAAAAAAAATTGAACATCAGCTATACGAAACTGAAAAATTAGCAGCAATGAGTGAGATGATAGGTAATATTGCTCATCAATGGAGACAGCCTTTAAGTATAATATCATCATCTTCAACGGGGATACTTACAAGAAAAAAATATGGAGCATTAACTGATAAAAAACTTGAAAAAAGTATGAGAGATATTAATGATTCCGCACAATTTTTATCTAAAACAATTACCGATTTTTCTAGCATGTTAAAAGGTGATGTATCTATTGAATCATTTAATTTAACACATAACCTTAAAAAATGTTTTTCAATTGAAAATTCTATGTTAGAGATGTATGATATAAGATTAATTGAAAATTATAATGATAATATTGTTTTACAATCATATCCAAATTCATTGATACAATGTATGATAAATATTATAAATAATGCAAAAGATGTATTAATAGAAAAAGAGATATCTAATAGTTTAATAATTGTTACTACATGTATTGAAGATGAAAATGCAGTAATAACTATACAAGACAATGCAGGTGGAATTCCAAAAGATGTTATTGGCCATATTTTTGAAGCATATTTTACAACAAAACACAAATCTCAAGGTACTGGTTTGGGTTTAAATATGACTTACACAATGATTACAAATGAGATGAAAGGTTCAATTGTCGCAATAAATAATGAATTTGAATATGAAAATGAATCATATATGGGAGCATTATTTACGATTAAAATACCATTACTATATAAAGAAGAAGAGGAAGAAACAAATGCTTGAATTAAACCTGAAAATTGAAGAACTAATATCATCAAGAGCTCAAGATTTTGAGATAGCTAAGGTCTTAAAACTATCTATAAAAGAATATTTAAATTCATTAGATGATATATTTAATGAAGCTGGTGGAAAAGATTTTTTTGTAAAACATACTAAAAAAATTGATGGATTTATTAAAGTATTATATAAATATTTACTAAGAAAACACTTTGGTGATTTTATGCCCATGAGTAACTACATACCTATTACTCTTATAGCCTTAGGTTCATATGGAAGAGAACAATTATGTGTTTATAGTGATATTGATATTATGGTTTTATATAAAGATATAAAAGGTTTTAATCTTAAACCTATAATTGAAGAGCTTATGATTATTGCTTGGGATAGTGGTCTTAAATTAGGTTCAAGAGTACATGAACTTGATGAGATTGAAGAAGCTGTTAAAACTGATATTACTATTAAAACTTCAATACTTGAATCAAGATTTATTTATGGATCTAAAATACTTTGGTTTGGTTTTCAAAATAAACTTACAAATATAAGAGCTTATAATAAAAAAGAGTTTATTATTGAAAAGCTAGAAGAACATAAGCAAAGACTTTTAAAATACAAATTAAATATGCAACCAAATATTAAAGATGGATACGGTGGTATGAGAGAGTCTAATATGTTGTTTTGGATGGCTACTATTATTCATGGTGTTAAAACTACAAAAGATTTGGTAAATATTTATTTTACAGAAGCAGAATATAAAGCATATAGAAGTTCTTTAGAGTATATATTTAGAGTAAGAAATGCCTTACATTTAATAGCAAAGAAAAAACTTGATAGTGTGAACTTTGATGTATTACCCGAGCTTAGTAGTAAACTTGGATTTAAAGATACTCCTAGGCTTGTAAAGGAGAGACAATGTATGTCAAGACTTTTAGAATCTTTACATACTATTCATAATTTTTCATCAATTATGATTAAAAAATTGATACGACCATATATCTTTAAAAAAGAGAATATTGTGATTTTACGAAAGAATAGGTATAAAAAGAATTTATACATTTGTGAAAATAAGATATACACATCTTTTTCTAGAAAACCACAAAAACTTTTTGATGTGTTAAAAGAGCTTAATACTTTACCTGAAAATGTAAATAGATTTGATAATGCTTATATTTATAATATAAGAAAAACAATACTCCCAAATACTTTAAATACAAAAATAAAACAACAAACAAAACTTCTTTTAGAAAAGAAAAATTCTGCTGCATTATTTAAGCTTTTATATAATACAAATCTATTTAAAGAGGTTATCCCTTCTGTTAAAAAAATAATAAACCAACCACAATTTGATGGTTACCATATCCATCCTGTGGATGTACATACTTTAAAAGCATTAGAGCATGTTCAAAATATAAAAGATGAGTTTATTGCTTATACATATAATCATCTAAATACAAATAATCAAGCACTTTTAAATATACTTGTATTATTCCATGATATAGGTAAAGGTAGAGGTAGAGATCATCATATTGTAGGAGAAAATATATTTAGAAAATTCGCAAAATCTATATCAATGAGTGATTCAAATATTACAGTTGGATCAAGGGTGATTAGATACCATAATATGATGAATAAAGTGGCTACTAGTGAAGATATATATTCTCAAAAAGTTATTTTAAATTTTACTGGACTTCTTCAAACAAAAGAGACACTGGATCTTCTTATATGTCTTACTTATGCTGATATCAATTCTGTTGGTAAGGGAATCTATAAAAGCTCAACTGCTTCTTTATTAAAAGAATTATATTTGCAAAGCGTTAATGCTTTTGAAAATACTGATTTAGTAAAAGATAGTACTAGAAGAGTTCAAAAAGAAAATACAATTAAAAAAAGTAAAAATTTCACATCCTTACCAAGACTTATGCAAAAGAAAATTATCTCTATAGACTCAAATCAATTATTTTTAATGTATAAAGCAGAAGATATAATTTCTCTTGCCCTAAAAGCAAAAGGTGTAACAACAATAGAATACGAAATAGAAAATACAAGTGTTTTAACTATTAAAATTTTAAGAGTATCACCTTTAAATCTTGGGTATTTATTGGGTAAATTAAGTTTTTTAGATATTAGTAGTATGAATATTTTTAAACTTTATGATGAAAAAAAATATTTTGAAATTAAATTTACTGATAACATAGATGAAACTGATTTATCTTTTGTTGAGGAGATTATTAATAACTCTTTTGATATGTCAAAAGCATTTAAATATAAAAAGCCATTAATTAAAGAAAATGAGATAATTATAGAGTGTGATCATAGGGAAGATGTAGCCCAAATGAAAATACAAACAAAAGATCAAAAAGGATTATTTGGATATATTGCCCAAGTTTTAGATGAGTATAATATTGAGATACAAAGTGCTAAAATATTTACAAAAAAAGATAAAGTAAATGATCTATTATTGATTGAAAAAAATGGTAATTTTTGTGCAAATAAAGATGAAATTTTAGAAAAGCTTATAATAAAAGATATATTATGATTGAAAATAATTTTATAGGTATTTTTGAAAAAGAAGATAATATTGATTTTAATAAATTAGAAGAAATAAAAGAAAAACAAAATAGTGTAAAAAAGAATATTATACTAGAACATTCTGATGAAGAAAAAGAGTTAATTAGTCAATATTCTCATGAATATATATCTAATTTAAAAGACCACTATATTGCAGATGAATCTTTATTTGATAATTTAGAAGATTTAATAAATGAATCTGAAGATCAAGAATTACTTATTAAAATTCTAGATTCTCTATAGATTTATTTACTTATTGTTTGCAAAGCAATATTATTTAAATCATTGAGTTGAAGTAGATCTAACACTTCAATAACTCTGTCATATCTTACTTTTTTATCTATTTTTACTATGATTGGAGATTTTTGATTTTTGATTTTTTCTAATTTTGCTTGTAGTTGAAGAAAAGTTATTTTATTTCCCATATATGATAAATCTTTTTCATTTACTTCAATATTTATTTGTTCTTTTTTAATCTTTATTTGTGAAGCTTTTGCATCAGGAAGAGTTAAATTTAAAGCAAAATCTTTTTGTTTAAAAGAAGAGGTTACTAAAAAAAATATTATAAGTATAAAAACAACATCAATAAGTGGTGTTAAATCTAAACTAAGTTGTTCTCTTTTTATCATAGTTTATATACTCTTTAAAACTTCATCTTTTAAGTTTAATTCATAATTATCTAATGTAGTTACATAATAATTATAAAAAATAAAATGGGGAATAGATACGATAAGTCCTGCAACTGTTGTAATTAGTGCAATTGATATTCCAGAAGAAAATAGCATTGGATCATCAAGTCCAACTTTACTAATAGTATCAAATGAAGAAAGAATACCAATTACAGTTCCAAGCAGTCCTAAAAGAGGAGAAATAGTTGCAATGATTTTGATTGTATTTAGTCCACTTTCTAATACTTTTATTTTTGACCTTACTAAGCTATTTAAAAATTCTATTTCTAAAGTGTGTTTAGAAGTATTTATTTGATTTGTAATAGAATCTATTGTTTGTTGTTTTTGTTTTTTGTATTGATAAATATTGATAAGTTTTAATAACATAATACTAAATCCTATAATATTTAATGCTATTAAAATATAAACAATAATTCCACCTTTATCTATAAATGATAATATATCCATAATTTTCTTCCTTAATTTAAAATGTACTTTACATATATTCGTATAACAGTTGGCTTAGATGGCCTTGGATAGTCAGAATATGCAGCTTCTATAGTTTCTTTTGTATTATCATCAAGTAAAAAGTATTTGGATGTTTTAATTATCTTTAAATCGCTTATTGTTCCATTTGGGTATAAGATAAATTCAACTACACTAACACCACTTTGACCTGCTTGTATGCTCATATATGGGTATTCTAAAAATATTCTTGTAATTGAAGCTATATCTTTTATATTTTTTATTAAATACACTTTAGTTTCTTTTGAGAAGTTTTCAAAATCATCACCATAAAGGTCAAGATATGTTTGAGTAGTTCTATCAATCTTTTCTACTTTTTCAATAGGTTTAGCAATAGGTTTTCTTACTTTTTTTAGAATCTTTTTTTTAGGAATAACTTTTTTAATAGTTGGTTTTTTTGAAATTTTTTTAATCTCTTTTTTGAGCTGTTTTTTAACTACTTTTTTTGGCTGTTTTTTAGCATCAATTTTTTTCTTTGGTTTAATTTTTGGTTTTTGCCCTAATGCTTTTTTTGTGTTTGAGTGTTGATTTGTAATTTTAGTTTCAGTGTTTTTTGGTGCTTTTATATTTACATAGGTAATTTTAGAATTTGTACTTTTGTATTTATTTTTGATTAATTCATTGGTTTTATCATCTGCTTTATTTACATAAAGATATATACTAAAATGTAAAAGCAAGGATATACCAATAACTAATAATATTTTCAAATTAAACACCTTTTATAAAAAGATGGTATCAAAAAATCACTTACAAGCTTAAAATCCAATTGCTTAGTTCTTTTAAATCTTGTGTTGATATATTTTTTCCAAGAGGTGGCATATATGATTTTTCAAACCCTTTATATTTTCCTTTACTACCATTTAACAGGCTATTTAATATATCTTTATTTGTTGATTGTTTTTTTATTTTTGTAAAGGAAGGAGCTATTTTTTTGCTATTAAGACTATGACAAGAAAAACAAGAATTCTTTCTTGCTATTTGTTCACCTTTTGCAAGGGCATTAAATAATTTTTCCTCTTTTTGTTTTTTATAAAATTTTTGTGCATCATATTTTTCATAAATATATTTTGCAATAACATTTGCTTCATCTTTTGATATATTATTTTCAAGTGAAGGCATAAGACCATATTGTTTTAAACTATTTTTATCACAGTATGCTTTATCTTTAGCTGGATATAAAATATAATCACTTACAAAATTAGAAAACTTTATTTTATGTTCACTTGGGTTTGATGTTTTTATAAAATCTTTTAAGTGAAATACAACTGCCATCATTGGAGGGGCAAGTTCAATTTTATGAATTTTTGGTGGCATTGATAAATTATGACACTTTGCACATGTAATTGTTAGAATTTGTTCAGGGTTTATTTGTTTAGTATTTGATGTATCATTGCATCCTAAAAAAGTAAGTAGGAATAATACAATTAAAGTAAATTTTTTCAAGAAGTCCTCATAATATTAAAATATACATAAGTGTACCTTAATATTATTATAAGACTAATTAATTAGGTTGTTTTCCTTCGATGAAATATAGATACCCAGTATCTATATTGCCTCTTCGTCCTCTTCCCCAGTTCTGATTCTGATAATTCTTTCAATAGAAGAAACAAATATCTTACCATCACCAATTTTTCCAGTTTTTGCAGCATTAGTAATGATTTCAATAACATTATCAACATCTTCACTTGCAACCACTAAATCAAGTTTTATTTTTGGTAAAAAATCAACAACATACTCAGCACCTCTATAAAGTTCAGAATGACCTTGCTGTCTTCCATAACCTTTAACATCAGATACAGTCATACCCGTAATACCAGCTTCAGTCAAAGCATCTTTTACATCTTCAAGTTTAAATGGCTTAATTACCGCTTCAATTCTTTTCATATTTTTTCCTTATTTTATTTTATTTTAAAATTCTTATTTCTAGTGACAGATTTTAGATAAGGTCAAGGCGGAGTAAAAATTCAAAGTAGGAGCATACAAATGTATGTGACTATTTTGAATTTTTAGGACAACGCAGAGATTATCTAAAAGATGTTACTAGAAAGCTCGTTTGAACTCTGGGTAGGCTTCTAGTCCACATTCGTTAACGTCTAGGCCTTCCATCTGAACATCATCTTCAGCTTTTAAAGGAATAATCTTGTTAATTATAAATAATACAATATAAGAACTTACAAAAGCAAACACTGCAACAAGCGCAACACCTTTTAATTGATCCATAAATGAAATAGAATCAACAAATATACCAACAGCTAAAGTTCCCCAGATACCATTTACTAAGTGAACAGATAAAGCCCCAACAGGGTCATCTAGTTTTAGTTTATCAAAAAATGGTACAGCAAATACAACTAATATACCACCAATTGCACCAATCAATATTGGTTGATAAATATTATATAAATCAGGTCCAGCAGTTATTGCTACAAGTCCACCTAAAGCACCATTTAATATCATTGTAATATCAAGTTTTTTATATTTTACTTGCATAAATATTCCAACAATAATAGCTCCAGCTAATCCAGCTGTATTTGTATTTAAAATTGTAAGTGCTACAGAGTTTGCACTTTCTATAGATGATATAGATCCTACAGATCCACCATTAAATCCAAACCAACCAATCCATAATAAAAAGGCACCAAGTGTTACAAGTGGAATATTTGATGCAGGTATTACTCTTACACCACCACTTTTAGGATATCTACCTTTTCTTGCACCAATTATTAATATTGCTGCAAGTAAAGCCCAACCACCAGTTGAATGAATTACAGTAGATCCTGCTAAATCATACATATTAAGATCAAGAATAGTTCCTGCAATCATATCACTTCCCCATGCTACATTAACAACAGCTGGGTAAATAAGAGCAGACATAATAACAGCAAATATCATTAGTGGAATTATCTTAGCTCTTTCACTAACTCCACCACTCATAATATTAATAACTTTACCAACAAAAGCCATTTGAAATAAAAATGCAGCCCATTGGCTCATAGAATCACTTCCAAAACTTCCAAAAGCTACAGAATAACCTACAAGTAAAAAAGCCATTGAGGCAACTGCATAAATCATTGTGTTCATCATCAAAACTGCAGCAACGTTTTTTGTTCTTACAAGTCCAGCTTCTAGCATAGCAAAACCTGGCACCATAAATATAATTAGTACAAAAGCAAAAAGTGCAAAAAATGTATCAATCACATAAGCTGTATTAGCATCCATATATATCTCCTAAATATCTCCAAAACTTAAAATTTTGGATTAAAGTATACAATTATAACGCAATATAAAATACATAGGAGGTAAAACTGTATATCTTTTATACAATTCTAAAATTTATTAGTAATCTCTTTTTCTCATACTATGTTTTTTTCTATTTGAACTAGTTCTATTATTCATTTCATCTTCTTTTTTTCTTTTTCTTCTAAAAGGTTTATATGAATTGTTATTACTTCTATCATCTCTTTTAGTAAAATGCCCTCTTTTTGGACGACTTAAAGTCGATAGATTTAGTTTTAATGAATCTTCACAATATTTATTCACTATTTGTCTACTGTTAAATGCTTTGCTTCCATCTACAAATATTTCTGGAAGCTTGTATGAAAGCCATAAATATAAAGATATTTTTTTAACTTCATCTTCTGCTTGTAATAGATCTTTTTGAGTAGATGCTAATTTTCTAGTATTTATAAAAAGTCTATAGTCGCATTTTTTGTTTTTGAAAATTGCATTTATATATGCAAAATAGGCATCTCTTATAAGAGGTGATCTTGTATTTATTGGAGCTTGGGCTAAGATATATTTATTTTGAATT
>Ga0256826_1000056_pt1 | contig 52347 bp, 46 predicted proteins | sample CV79metaG_FD_185975 | JGI IMG/M metagenome (GOLD analysis project Ga0256826, IMG submission 185975) | Hydrothermal vent microbial communities from East Pacific Rise, Pacific Ocean - CV79 | ecosystem: Environmental > Aquatic > Marine > Hydrothermal vents | place: Pacific Ocean: East Pacific Rise...
TGGGGTAGTGAAATGGTAACTTTTTAAATAGTGGTTACCAATAGGTTACCAATGAGTAAGAGTAAGTAAACTTAAAGTAGTTGTTGGAGTTCGTGTTTTAGGGGTGTATAGTGTATTTAGAAGTGGTGGACCCTCAGAGATTCGAACTCTGGGAGGTGTAACCCTCGCCGGTTTTCAAGACCGGTGCATTCGACCAACTCTGCCAAAGATCCACGTGTTGTATTGATAAGAAATATTTAAACTGGAGGTGCCACCCAGATTTGAACTGGGGATAGTAGCTTTGCAGGCTACGGCCTTACCACTTGGCGATGGCACCAGTCAATCAATTTTCATTTCCATGGTGCCCAGGGCCGGACTTGAACCGGCACAGTATTACTACCGGGGGATTTTAAGTCCCCTGCGTCTACCGATTTCGCCACCTGGGCATAGAGTGAAATGAATTCACAGTTTATAATAAAATGGAGCGGGAGACGAGGTTCGAACTCGCGACCCCAACCTTGGCAAGGTTATGCTCTACCACTGAGCTACTCCCGCATTCCAAATATCAGTTAGCTATTTGCTAAGTGATGGCGGAATTATAGCCGATTGTTTTTCATTTGTAAAGGGTATTTAGGAGAAATTTCAAAAAAGATGATATAATCGCATTTATAATTAATATTGCAAACTATATATAAGGATTTTTAGATGAGAAGTGACATTATTAAAAAAGGGTTTGACAAAGCCCCTCATCGTTCATTACTTCGTGCAACAGGTTTGAAGGATGAAGACTTTGATAAACCATTTATTGGAATTGCTAACTCTTACATTGACATTATTCCCGGACATTTTTTTCTGCATGAATATGGTGAAATTGTAAAAGAAGCTATTCGTGAAGCCGGAGGAGTACCTTTTGTTTTTAACACAATAGGTGTTGATGATGGAATAGCTATGGGGCATGAGGGTATGCTTTACTCTTTACCATCACGTGAAATTATTGCAGACTCTATAGAGACCGTTATGAATGCTCATCAGCTTGATGCAATGATTTGTATTCCCAACTGTGATAAAATCGTTCCTGGTATGGTTATGGGAGCTCTAAGAGTAAATGTTCCAACTATATTTGTTTCTGGTGGTCCAATGGCTGCTGGTCATAAAGCAGATGGCACTCCAATAGACTTGGCTACTGCATTTGAAGCAGTTGGTCAACATGCTGAGGGTAAAATGACAGATGAAGAGCTATATGAGATAGAGTGTGAAGCTTGTCCATCAGGTGGAAGCTGTTCTGGTATGTTCACTGCAAACTCTATGAATACACTTTGTGAAGCTATGGGTATAGCACTTCCAGGAAATGGAACTATTCTTGCAATGACTCCTGAGCGTATTGAACTTGTGAAAAAAGCGGCTCGTCGTGTAGTAGAACTTGCAAAAATGGAAGATAACTCAAAATATAAAATGAAAAATATTTTAAATGAGAAAGCTATCCATAATGCATTTGTTGTAGATATGGCGATGGGTGGAAGCTCAAACACAGTTTTACACCTGTTAGCAATCGCAAGAGAATCTGACATAGAGTATAAAATAGAAAATATTAACAAAATTGCTGACAAAGTTGCTCATATTGCTAAAATATCTCCATCTTTAAGCACTGTTCACATGGATGATATTAATAAAGCAGGTGGAGTAAACGCAGTAATGTGTGAAGTTTCTAAACGAAGTGGATTACTTAACTTAGACTCTTTAATGATTTCAGGTGAAACTCTAGCGGAGAGAATAGATGGCTGTGAAATTTTAGATGAAGATATTATTCACAAAAATGACAATGCTTACTCTCAAGTTGGTGGTCTTTCTATTCTTTTTGGTAACCTTGCTAGAGAAGGGGCTGTTGTTAAAACAGCAGGTATAACTGGAAATATGAAGCAGTTTAAAGGTAGTGCTGTATGTTTTAACTCTCAGCCAGAAGCACTTGCTGGAATTATGTCTCATAAAGTTAAATCTGGTGATGTAGTAGTTATTCGTTATGAGGGTCCAAAAGGTGGTCCAGGTATGCAAGAGATGCTTGCACCTACTTCTTTAATTATGGGTATGGGTCTTGGTGAATCAGTTGCTCTTATAACAGATGGTAGATTTTCTGGTGCTACTCGTGGTGCTTCTATAGGTCATATCTCTCCTGAAGCAGCAGAGGGTGGTGTTATCGCTCTTATAGAAGATGGTGATGAAATTGAGTTAGACACTGATGCTCACTTACTACAGTTAAATGTTAGTGAAGAAATTTTAGCAGAACGTCGAGCAAAGTGGAAACCATATAAAAATGAAGTAAAATCAAAGTGGCTTAAACGCTACTCTCTTTTAGTTTCAAATGCATCAAATGGTGCTGTTTTAAAAACAGAATTATAAAAATAGGAATAAATATTGAGCGCAATAGCAATAAAATATAATGATGAAATAGTAGACTTAGTTACAGCACAAGAGCGTGGTATTGAAGGTGAAGAGATTGAACTAGATAATTCACCTGAGTCTTTAGATGTACTTCGACACTCAACTGCTCACCTAATGGCACAAGCGATAAAGTCACTTTATCCTGATGCTCTTTTTTATGTAGGACCAACTGTTAAAGAAGGTTTTTACTATGACTTTAAAACAGAGTCAGAAATAGGTGAGGGTGATCTTAAGAAAATAGAAAAACAGATGCTTTCATTTGCTAAGAAAAAATATAAAATAGAGAAGTATGAAATTTCTAAAGATGAAGCAAAAGAAAAATTCGCAAATGACCATTTAAAACTTGCTGTTATGGAAAGAATCCCTGATGAAACAGTTTCTATATATAAACAGGGTGAATTTGAAGACCTATGCCGAGGACCTCACTTACCAACTATCGGTCTTATCCGTTACTTCAAACTAACGAAAATTGCTGGTGCTTACCTTGGCGGTGATTCTAAAAATGAGATGTTAACTCGTATTTATGGTATAGCATTTGCAACGAAAGATGCTCTTAAAGCACACATGGATATGTTAGCTGAAGCTGCAAAGCGTGACCATAGAAAGCTTGGAAATGAGATGAAACTTTTTACTTTCCGTGAAGAAGTTGGTGCAGGTTTCCCTATTTGGCTTCCAGCTGGTGGACGTCTTCGTGCTCGTTTAGAGTCACTTCTATTTAAAGCTCACCGTAAACGCGGTTATGAACCAGTTCGTGGCCCTGAGATGTTACGTTCTGATCTTTGGAAAACATCGGGTCACTACCAAAACTATGGCGAAAATATGTATTTTACAAACATAGATGAGCTAGAGTTTGGAGTAAAACCGATGAACTGTGTTGGTCACATTAAAGTATATGAAGATGAACTTCACTCTTATCGTGACCTTCCTATTAAGTATTTTGAATATGGTGTTGTTCACCGTCATGAGTTAACGGGAGCACTTCATGGACTATTTCGTGTACGTGAGTTTACTCAAGATGATGCACATATTTTCTGTACTGTTGACCAAATAGAAGAGCAAATTATTGAAGTTGTAGATTTTGTAGATAAAATAATGAGTACTTTTAATTTTGAGTATAAAATGATGATAAGTACTAAACCTGAAAAAGCCGTTGGTGATGCGCAAGTTTGGGAAAAATCAGAAGCAGCACTAATAGCCGCGATGGAAGCACATAATTTACCTTATGAAATTGATGAGGGTGGTGGAGCATTTTATGGTCCTAAAATCGACATTAAAATTCTTGATGCTATTGGTCGTGAATGGCAGTGTGGAACAATTCAACTTGATAATAATCTTCCAGCAAGATTTGAGTTAGAGTATAACGGTGAAAATAATGAAAAAATTCAACCGGTAATGATTCATCGTGCTATTTTAGGTTCTTTTGAGCGTTTCATTGGAATTTTAACTGAACATTATGCTGGTGAATTTCCTATGTTTATAGCTCCTACACAAGTTGCTATTGTTCCAGTTGCAGAGGTACATAAAGATTATGCTAAGCAACTATCAGATAAACTTATCGACATTAATGCCGATAGTGAAATATATGCTAAGAATGATTCGTTAAATAAACGTATTCGTGTGGCAGAGAAAACTCGTGTACCGATGATAGTTGTTATTGGGGATGAAGAGATAAAAAATAAAACTGTAGCGATTCGTGATAGAAGAACTAGAGAGCAATATACACTAAGTGAAGAAGAGTTTCTTACACTTATACAAACTAAAGTAAATGAGGTAAATTTTTGAGTCAAAAGAAAAACCGCGTCATCATGAATGACGATATCCGTGCAACAGAAGTAAGATGTAATGTAGATGGTGGTGAGCCTTTAGGTGTAGTATCTATAGATGTAGCTATGGAAAAAGCAAATGAGATGGATTTAGATTTAGTTCTTATTGCTCCGGATGCAAAGCCTCCTGTTGCAAAGATTATGGATTACGGTAAGTTCAAGTACCAAGAAGAGAAGAAACTTAAAGAACAACGTAAAAATCAAGTAAAAATTGTTGTTAAAGAGATTAAACTCTCAGTTAAGATTGCTGAAAATGACATGAACTATAAAGTAAAACATGCAAGAGAATTTTTAGAAAAAGGTTTTCATGTAAAGTTTAGAGTATTTCTTCGTGGACGTGAAATGGCTCATCCAGAAGCTGGAAAAGAAGTTCTACTTCGTGTTTGGCCAATGGTTGAAGACATAGGTGTAATGGAAAAACCACCTAAGTTTGAAGGTCGTTACTTTAATATGTATGTTACTCCTCAGAAGTAGTAACATCTAAATAACTATAGTCAATACCCTCTTCACAAGTGAAGATGAGATTTTTAACGATTTCATCTGCTTGTGTTTTTCCCTCTCCTAATTCTTCCAAAAAATGTAAGTCATGGTAATCCATAATCTCTCCTTTTGAAAAATTATAGATAAATAAAGTGTGAAAATTGTGGCTAAATAAAGAGGGAAGCTAAGATTAGTTTAATATCTTAGCTTTTAGCTCATCTTCGCTCATAGAGTCTTTTACATATTTAATAACAATTAATTTTTCAGTTTCATTAATATACCACTCTGCAATATTCTCATGTTCTAAAGCCGTGAGTTTGTCTTTATTTACTTCTTCTTGAGATATAAATAGGTGAGAGTGTCTAGTAGGATTTTGAAGTTTTAAAGTCCAAAGTAGCCAGAGAGTAGAAAGTATAGCAACACTAATCCCAATAGTAGCTCTATCGCTAATATCAAGCATTAAACCTGCAAATGTACCACCAAGGAAAGTTGCAAAATATGCAACAGAGTTTGAAATACCTAGTGCTGCACCTTTTTGATGAACTTTAGCAAATTTTGTAATCATAGACTGAACAAGTGGCTCCATCATGTTAAATGCAATAAAGAAAAATGAAACACCAGCAATGAACAGTGTACTTGAAGTAGTCAATCCCATAATTAAAAAAGATGAAATAAATAAAACAATAGAGATTAAGAATATCTGTTTAGGTTTATTATGTTTCTCTCCAAAAACAGCTGCAGGTCCCATAGCAATTAAACCAAGAAGCATTGCTGGTAAGTAAGCCATATATAAATCTGATTTCTCCCAGTTGAATGTGTTACTAGTTAATATAATAGGAATCAGTACAAACGCCATAGTCATAAGACCTTTTTGCATAGCATTTATAATAATCATGTTTAAAAGATTTGAATCCTTTAAAATATCTGATGTTTTTGCAGTTTCATGGTAAATGTGTTTAATACGTGGAGGTGTTGGAACCTTTGTAAAAAGTACTAAAATAGCAAATACAGAGAGTCCAGCAGTAATCATAAAAAGAGATGAAACACCATAAGCAGCACCAATAACTGGTCCAAGCCCCATAGCTAAGGCAAAACTAAGTGCAATAGTTCCACCCATAATTGCCATAGCTTTTCCTCTTATCTCTTCTTCTACTAAATCTGAAATCATCGCAGTAATAACAGAACCAATAGCTCCAGCACCTTGTAAAAATCGACCAACCATAAGTGTGTAAATATCAGTAGAGTATGCACAAATAATTGAACCAACTAAGAAAATAAGCAAACCAACTAAAATAGTTGGTTTACGACCAATTTTGTCACTCATAGTTCCAAAAGGAACTTGAAATATAGCTTGAGTTAAAGCATAACCACCAACAACGACACCAACAAGTAGCGGTGTAGCACCATCAAGGTCAAGTGCATAGACAGAAATAACAGGTAACACTAAAAATAGACCTAAAAATCTAAGTGATAGAATTGCAGAGAGAGGGAAAACTTTTTTGAACATATAAAGCCTTTATAGTATAATTGCGAAATTATAATACAAAAATCATTATTTACACTAAAGGAAAGAAAATTTGAAATTAGTTTTAGCTACGTCTAATAAAGGCAAAGTACGAGAAATAAAGGCAATGTGTGAAGATTATGAAGTAATTCCTTATAGTGAACTGATTGAAGAGTTTGAAATTATTGAAGATGGTAGTAGTTTTAAAGAGAATGCACTTATAAAAGCAAGAGCAGTGTTTAATGTGCTTGATAATGATAATGTTGTAGTTATGGCAGATGATAGTGGAATAAGTGTAGATATACTAAATGGCAAACCTGGAATATATAGTGCCCGTCATGCAGGAGCAGATGCGAATGATAAAGATAACCTGTATAAACTTATGAATGATATAAAAGCGAAAGATGCTAAAAGTTCACCCGCACACTACACAGCAGCAATAGCAATAGTAACTAAAAAAAGTGAGTATTGTGTTCATGGGTGGATGCATGGAACAGCTTTGAGTGAAGCAAAAGGAGATGGTGGTTTTGGTTATGACCCTATGTTTATACCTGAGGGGTATACACAAACTTTAGGTGAGTTAAATGATGAGATAAAAAAGAAACTTTCACATCGTGCAAAAGCTTTAAAATTAGCAAAAACACTTTTAAAAACACTCTAAGTAAGTTATAAAAACTTACAAGATAGTTCATAAAATGAAGACTCTAGCCTATTAAATAGACTTTGTAGGTGGGCGTTATATCTGCTTACATAAAGCATAATATCTCCTTTAACAATAGTTACAGGAGAATTAGCAAATTTTATTCCACACTATTAGTTGAAGATAATTAAAAGAGCAACACCAAAAATTATTCTATAAACACCAAACGCCACAAAAGTAAATTTTTCTAAAAAAGCTAAAAATAATTTTATAGTAAGAAAGGCTACAAAAAATGAAACAACAAACCCAACACCTAGAGTTAAAAGGTTTGCATCACTAAAATCTTTATAATGTTTGAGTAAATCATAAGCAGTAACAGCACTCATTACAGGAAACGCTAATAAAAAACTAAACTCAGCACTAGCTTTTCTACTTAAGCCAACAAGTAATGCACCAATTATAGTAGAACCAGCACGAGAAGTTCCTGGAATTAATGCAAATATTTGAGCAAAACCTATAACCATCGCTTGTTTTAAACTTATCTCTTCAATATTATCAATCGTTTTTCTATTTTCATTTAGAAAAAATTTCTCTACAATTAAGAAAACAATACCACCGACTATAAACATAATAGCAACAATTTGAATACTAAAAAGAGCTTTTATTTGATCTGAAAATACAAAACCGACAGCACCAATAGGTATAAAAGCTAAAAAAACTTTGACCCAAAGGTCTATTTTGTCAACAGCAAATTTCTCTTTATAGTTAAAAAATACTGCAAGAATTGCAGCAAACTGAATGATAACCTCATAAGCTTTTGTAACATTAGTTTGGCTAATTCCTAAAAATTCACTTGCAACTATGAGATGCCCAGTTGAAGAGATTGGTAGAAATTCAGTAAAGCCTTCGATTATTCCTAGAATTATAGAATCAAATACAGTCATTGTTATCCTTGTTTAGATATTTAAGAGAGCGTTTAAAGAATAAATAAAAAGATTTACGTTAGACTTTAATCAAGTGGAATTTTAACACATAAAAAATAAAAAAGAGTAAAAAATGAATGTATTAATTGTTGATGATAGTAAAATAGTAAGAAGAGTTTTGAAAAATACGATGTCCCGTTATTTTAAGGCTCCTACATGGGAAGATGTAAATATTTTTGAAGCCGAAGATGGTCTTATTGCCATGGATCAAATGAAGAAAGAGAAAATTGACATTATGTTGTTAGATTGGAATATGCCAAATATGACAGGTGAAGAGGTTGTTGATGCTGTTCGTGCAAATAAAGAGTGGAATAAAACTCGTATTATTATGGCAACAACAGAGGGTTCTAAAGCGAGTGTTTTAAAGATGATTAAAAAAGGTGCTAATGGTTATATGGTTAAGCCATTTAACGAAGATGCAATTTTTAAAACAATGGATACTATTACAGCAAGAATGCCAAAAAACTAGTTTTAAATTTATTTCGATATAATACAAGGTTTTAAAATTAAAATATGATCTTGTAGGAACTTAATATGTTACTTTTTACTCCTGGACCAACTCCAGTACCTCAAAATGTTCGTAATGCAATGTCTGAAGAGACAATGCATCACCGTACCCCAGAATTTGAACTTATTTTCGAAAAAACAAGAAAACATCTTTTTAACCTTTTTAAAACTGATGAAGTGATTATGATTGCTTCAAGTGGAACAGGTGCTATGGAAGCCGCTGTTATTAACCTCTGTAAAAATACACTTTTAAGTGTTAATTCTGGAAAGTTTGGTGAGCGTTTTGGTAAAATCGCTTTAGCTCATGGGCTTAAAAATGAAGAGATAAAAAATGAATGGAACACACCTGTTAGTGTAGAAGCTATAGTAAACGCAGTAAAAGAAAATAGTAATATAGATGCTATTGCTGTTCAAATAAGTGAATCAGCTGGTGGTCTTCGTCATCCTGTAGAAGAGTTAGCACGAGCAGTCAAAGAGATAAGTCCTAATATTATGATAATTGCAGATGGAATAACTGCAGTTGGTGTTGAGGCTATTGATATAGCAAATATTGACTGTCTAATTGCTGGAAGTCAAAAAGCACTTATGTTACCTCCTGGACTTGCGATACTTGGTCTTTCAAATGCCGCAATAGAGACAATAGGCTCAGGTGTTGGTTACTACCTTAATTTGGCATCAGAAATAAAGAAGCAGAAACAAAATACTACTGCTTACACAGCAGCTACGACTTTAATTATTGGGCTTTTAGAAGTTTTAGAGACTATAGAATCTGATGGTGGCATAGAGAAACTATACGAAAACACTGCTACTCGTGCTCTAGCTGTAAAATCAGCACTAGAGGCATTAGGTCTTCATGTTTATCCTACTACTCCTGCAAAGTCTATGACTACAATAGATGATGCAAATGCAGCAGAAATTAGAAAACTTTTAAAAACAGACTTTGATGTTAATGTAGCAGGTGGGCAAGACCATCTCAAAGGTAAAATTTTTAGAATTAACCAGATGGGTTTAATCTCTAACTATGAAATGGCATGGGTTGTTAATGCAGTTGAACTTTGTCTTGCAAAATTAGGTCGTAGAGATTATGATGGAACAGCAAACAGAGTATTTAATGAAATTACTTTTAGAATGGGAAAATAGATGATACTTGAACATGAAATACCTAATGGTTCAAAACTTTATTTTGGTAAAAGTGCAAAAGTTAAACGCCATATAGAAAATGTAGCAAGTGAAATACTTGATGCAAATGGATTCCAAGAGATAGTTACACCTATATTTTCGTATCATCAGCATTTAAGTATAGCGGATGAACGTGAACTTATTAAAGTAAATGATGCAAAAAATAATGCTCTTTCTCTTCGTGCTGATTCAACTATAGATGTTGTTCGTATTATTGAAAAACGCTTGGGTTCTAATAACTCTCAAAAAAAATGGTTTTATATTCAACCGGTAGTAACTTACCCTACAACTGAACAGTACCAAGTTGGTGTTGAGTTTATGGGTGAAAAGAAGCTCTCATCTGTAGCTGCTTTGGCAACTCAAATTTTTAACAAATTAGATGTAAAACCACTTATGCAAATTTCAAATATAAAAATACCTGAGATACTTGTAGAGATGTTTGATGAGTTATCTATAGATGATTTTAGACACATAAATATTGACAAATTTATCTCTCTTAAAGTTGAATGGTTAACGAAACTTGTTTATTTACAGCATGTTGAACAGATAGATGAGATTATGAGTAATGCTCCAGAATCAATAGTAGCTGAACTGCAAAAAATGAAAGAATTATGTTCTGAAATGTCATGTGAAAATACAGTTTTAGCTCCAATGTATTATGCGAAAATGCTTTATTATGACGAACTTTTCTTTAGAGTCATTCAAGATAATGAAATATATGCTCGTGGTGGTAGATACAAAAATGCAGACTTAACATCAGTAGGTTTTGCAATATACACAGACGCAGTTTGTGAAGAAATAACAAAATAATTTTTAGAGAAGAGGAAAAGAATATTATGAAAGCAGATTTAATTGTAGGCATCCAATGGGGTGACGAAGGTAAGGGTAAAATAGTAGATAGATTAGCTTGTGAATATGACATGGTTTGTCGTTCTCAAGGTGGTCATAATGCTGGTCATACTATTTGGGTTGATGGTGTAAAATATGCTCTTCATCTTGTTCCTTCTGGCGTTTTAAACCCTGAAGCTATTAATGTAGTTGGTAATGGTGTTGTTCTTTCACCTGAGTCTATTATAAAAGAGATGGTTCAGTTTGAAAATTTAGAGGGTCGTCTTTATATTTCAGACAAGGCACACTTAAATCTTTACTATCATGCGCTTATAGACCAAGCAAAAGAGCGTCTTAAAGGTGATAAAGCTATTGGAACAACTGGTAAGGGAATTGGGCCTGCTTATGCAGATAAAATTAACCGTACTGGTTTTCGTGTTGGAGAGCTTTTAAATCCTGCAAAACTTACTACTTCAATAATTGAATATTTTGAGCAAAATAGACAGATTTTTGATATTTATGAAATCCCTACTCCAAAAGAAGCTGAACTTCTTGCTGAATTAGAAGGTTACAAAGCTAAGCTTGCTCCTTTTATTACAGATACAACACAACTTGTATGGAAGGCTCTTGATGAAAACAAAAGAATCTTATTAGAGGGTGCACAAGGCACACTTCTTGACATAGACCATGGAACTTACCCGTATGTAACTTCATCAGCAACTGTATCTGCTGGTGCTTGTACTGGTTTAGGAATTAATCCTAAAGATATTGGAAAAGTTATAGGTATAGTAAAAGCTTACTGTACTCGTGTTGGTAATGGACCTTTCCCATCAGAGGATTTTGGGAAAGATGGTCAGCGTTTAGGTGAGCAGGGTCATGAGTTTGGTACTACAACTGGTCGTGCAAGAAGATGTGGTTGGTTTGATGCAGTTGCAACTCGTCATGCAGCTCGTTTAAATGGTTGTGATGAATTAGCACTTATGAAACTTGATGTTCTTGATGGTTTTGATGAAGTAAAGCTTTGTGTTGCTTATGAGTTAAACGGCGAAACTATTGACTATATGCCATCAAATCTTGATGATGTTCAACCTATTTATAAAACATTTAAAGGGTGGAATAATTCTGTGGGTGCTAGAACATTTGATGCTCTTCCTAAAGATGCTCAAGATTTTGTAAAAACTATTGAAGAGATTAGTAAAACTAAAGTTGGAATAATCTCTACATCACCAGAAAGAGATGACACTATAATATTATAGTGCCATTTCTAAAGGGTTAGTAATGAAAACTCGTTTTAGCTCTTTAGTGACCTTAAAAAAAAGTGCAATGCAAAAGAGTGAGCAACTTGTTCAAAATGCAAACACTGATCTAAAAAATGCAGAATCTGCATTAACAACTTCCTACTCTTCTTTAGAAAATATAGAATCACCTCAGGGTGGCACTATGTCTCAAATGCTCGCTACAAGAACTTTACTCTCTTCTCAACGTAATGTTATTTTACATAATCAAGAGTGGGTAGAGTTTGCAAATAAACAGTTACTTAGTGCACAAAAAGTATTAAAAAAAGATATGATTGAGCATGAAAAGTTTAAGTATTTAGAATTAGAAGAGATAAAAAAAATACTCAAAGAGATAAAAGTAAAAGAAGCAAAAGAGTTAGACGAGATAGCTCTCATAACTTTTTCTCGGAATTTAAAGGAGAGATAAATGAAAATATTTTATCTGTTAATATTACTGGTTCCTTATTTATCAGCACTTCAAACTAGTGAGAGACTGTTTGAGTGTACTGAAATATTTAAAGAACGAAAAAGTGAATTATTAGTTGAATTAGAGAGAATTGATGAACAAAAACAAGCACTCAGTTCTTTAAAAATAGCTACAGAAGAGCTACTAAAGAAAAAAGAGCTTAGTCTCTCACAAAAAGATGAAGTAGTGAGTGCAAAATTATTTAAGATTGAAAAAAAAGAGAAAAATATAAAACAGATGTTGAAAAAAAATGAGTCAATATTGAAAAAAATTAAAAAAATTAAAATGAATAAAATAGCTCAGACATTTTCAAAAATGAAAGCAGGCGCAGCATCAAATATTTTAAGCGATATGGCAGCAGAAGATGCCGTTTCAATATTACACTCTTTAAAACCAAAAACAGTTGGACAAATTTTGACAAAAATGGATGCAAAAAAAGCTTCAGCATTAACACTGCTTTTAAGTAAATAATCAAACTTTTACCTAATTTATTGTAAAATATTTAAATTTTATAATAAATAGGGTCTGATTAATGAAAATATCACTAAAAACTATACCACATATATCGAGTAAAATAGCAATTGATTTAAATAAAAGTGGTGTCGTAACTATGACTCAAGGACTTGAAAGAGTCTCTCAAGAAGCACAGAAAATACTCGAAATTAATGTGAAACAAGAGATAGCATTAGAAGAAAAAGCAGATGAAATTTGTGAGGCGAATGAAGAAGAAATAGAGTTTATGTTAGCTGATGAAAGACAGCTTTTCTTTATGATTAAGAAAAAACTTGCACCAGAATTTGGGGTGATTCTTAACTATGAAGACAGATACTCTGATGTTTCACATAAAATTTTAGATGAATTATATGAAGAAGATTTAATTCATTTTGATGTAACAGAGAACCGTATTAAAAATATAATTTATGGTGCTATTACATCGTTTATTTCTGAAGCATCAGAAGTTGAAGATGCTGTTATGGATAAAATTAGAACATATAAGAAAAGATATATTCCTGGTACAGATGAATTTGATATTTTACATGAAAAACTATATAGAGAAGAATTAATGAAGAGAGGTATGGAGTAGTGTCAATGAAGAAAATATATATTTATTTAGAAAATGGAACATATCTTGAAGCTAATAGTTTTGGTGCTAAAGGAACAAGTGTTGGTGAAATAGTTTTTAATACATCTTTAACTGGTTATCAAGAGATAATGTCAGATCCTTCTTATGCTGGTCAGTTTGTAACATTTACAATGCCAGAAATCGGAAATGTTGGTGTTAATTCACAAGATATGGAGAGTAAATCTGCACATGCTAAAGGTATGATAGTTCGAAAATATCAAGCAAGATACTCTAGTTTCAGAGCAGAAGAGTCTCTATCGGATTTTTTGGTTGCTAATAATGTTATAGGTATTTGTGACATTGACACAAGATATTTAACTAAAATGGTAAGAAATGAAGGTGCAATGATGATGATTGCATCAACTGAAATATCTGATAAAGATGAATTAAAAGAGCAATTAAGTAAATCACCAAGAATTGAAAATGTTAATTACATTGAGCAAGTAAGTACAAAAGAAGCCTATTCTCACACAACAAGTACATATAATGACAAAAGTGGATTTGAGTATGACAAAGCATCTGAATATGAAGCAAAAATTGCAGTTGTAGATTTCGGTGTAAAACGTAATATATTAAACGAAATAGTATCAGCTGGTATTGCTGTTGAAGTTATTCCAAACTCTTTTAAGGCAGAGGATTTAATAGCTAACTATAAAAAGAAGTTAATTGATGGTGTATTTCTTTCAAATGGCCCTGGTGATCCACTAGTACTAAAAAAAGAGCAAGTAGAAATTAAAAAGCTTATTGATGCAAAAATACCGATGTTTGGTATCTGTTTAGGGCATCAACTACTTTCAATTTCTCACGGTTATGACACATATAAATTAAAATTTGGTCATCATGGTGGAAATCATCCAGTTAAAAATACTCAAACTGGTTTAGTAGAAATTACAGCTCAAAACCATAACTATAATGTTCCTGATAACATTGTAGATATTGCTACAGTAACACATACTAATTTATTTGATAATACAATTGAAGGTTTAAAATATAATGACTCTCCAATTTTTTCTGTTCAACACCATCCAGAGTCATCTCCTGGACCAAAAGAAAGTAGATATATTTTCAACGAATTTCTTTCATTAATAAAAAGATAAAGTTAGTGCCTGAGGCATTAACTTCATTTAATTACCTTAAAATTCCCTCTATTAAAATAATTAGTTTACAAAAATAAACAAAAAGATAATAAATCTACAAAGATAACCCCAAATTAAGATATATTAAACAATTCTATTGATAATATACACTGTTAATTAGTTTAATAAATTAATTTTATTTTTATTAAACATAATTGCTTTGAATCTTAAGGAGGCTATATATGGAGAATCGTCCATTAGAGTACGACTATACGGTTGCAAAGATGTTCATGTTTACAACAATTGCTTTAGGAATTGTTGGTATGCTCGTCGGTGTAATCTTAGCATTTCAACTTGCTTTTCCAGAATTAAATTTAATTCTTGGTGAGAGTTTAGGTGAATATACTAACTTTAGTCGTCTTCGTCCACTGCATACAGATGCAGTAATATTTGGTTTTACACTAAGTGGTATTTTTGCTACTTGGTATTATGTTGGTCAACGTGTACTAAAAGTGTCAATGGCAGAATCAGGCTTTTTGATGTTTATTGGTAAACTTCACTTTGTACTATATGTTATTGGTGTTGCAGCAGTTGTTGTTTCACTATTATTAGGTATAACAACTTCAAAAGAGTATGCTGAATTTGAGTGGCCTATTGATATCGCTATCGTTATCGTATGGGTACTATTTGGTATGAGTATATTTGGTCTTATCGGTATTCGCCGTGAGAAGTCATTATATATCTCTGTTTGGTACTATATTGCTACTTTCTTAGGTATAGCTATGCTTTATCTATTTAATAATATGGAAATTCCTACTATGTTAGCTAGTTCAGCTGCTGGTGAGTCTAATATTGGTGCTTGGTACCATTCTGTTTCTATGTATGCTGGTACAAATGATGCACTTGTTCAATGGTGGTATGGTCATAATGCGGTTGCATTTGGTTTTACTGTTCCTATTGTTGCAATGATTTACTATTTTTTACCAAAAGAGTCTGGTCAAGCTATCTACTCATACAAACTTTCATTATTATCTTTTTGGGGTTTAATGTTTGTATATTTATGGGCTGGTGGTCACCACTTACTATTTTCAACTATTCCTGATTGGGTTCAAACAATGGGTTCAGTTTTCTCAGTTGTATTAATTCTTCCTTCATGGGGTTCAGCGATTAATATGCTTCTTACAATGAAAGGTGAGTGGCAACAAGTTGCAGCATCTCCATTAATAAAGTTTATGGTTCTTGGTTCAACATTCTATATGTTCTCAACATTAGAAGGTCCAATTCAAGCTATTAAATCTGTTAATGCTATTGCTCACTTTACTGACTGGATTGTTGGTCACGTTCATGATGGTACTCTTGGTTGGGTTGGCTTTATGATTATGGCTGCACTATACCACATGGCTCCTCGTGTATTTAAACGTGAGATTTATTCTAAATCTTTAATGGCTACACAATTCTGGATTCAAACTTTAGGTGTTGTTTTATACTTTACATCTATGTGGATCGCTGGTATTACTCAAGGTATGATGTGGAGAGCTCACGATGAATTTGGTAACTTAGCTTACTCTTTCATTGATACTGTAACTGTTCTTCATCCTTACTACACTATTCGTGGTGTTGGTGGATTATTATACTTAGTTGGTTTCTTAATGTTTGCTTATAACATTTTCAAAACTATGTCTGCTCGCCCTGTTGAAGAGTCTGAGCTTCAAAACGCATCGCCTATGGGCGCTTAATAGAAAAGGATTATAATTATGTTTCATTGGTTAGAAAAACATCCGTTCTTTTTTGCGGTAGGTGTATTTTTAGTGATTTCTTTTGCTGGTTTGATTGAGATAATTCCAAACTTTGCTCAAGCATCTCGTCCTGTAATCGGTACAACTCCATACTCTACTTTAGAGTTAGCGGGTCGTCATGTTTATATTAAAAATAGTTGTAATGCTTGTCATTCACAACTAGTACGTCCATTTAAATCAGAGACAGATCGTTATGGTCACTACTCTTTAAGTGGTGAGTATGCTTATGACCGTCCTTTCCTTTGGGGTTCAAAAAGAACTGGTCCAGACTTAATGCGTGTAGGTAACTACCGTACTACTGACTGGCATGAAAACCACATGAAAAATCCAGCTGCTGTTGTACCTGGTTCAATCATGCCTAAATATACATGGATATATAAAAATTTAGCTGATATTGATACTGCTTTTGCAGAACAATTAACTGTTGCTCAATTCTTTTCAGTTCCTTATAACAAACCAGTTCCTATGAAAGATGGGTCTACTAAAATTGTTAAAATGGGTGGAAGTGTTGCAGAAGCAAATGCATTAGCATTAGCAGAAGCAAAAGTAATTGCAGCTGATATGAAAGACCAAGATGTAAAAGATATGGTAGCTTCTGGAAAAATCCCAGAAATTGTTGCACTTATCGCTTACATGAATAGTCTTAAATAGTAAAGGCTTTTAAGTGGATATTGCACAATTTCAAGCGTATGGTTATTTTATACTGACTGCTACATTAGTTATGATACTTTATGGATACATATATCATTTATATTCAAAGAGAGTGGATTCTGACGGTCATGATTATGAAGAATATAGCAATATTGCACTAAACGATGATATTTCTGATGCTCCAGTATCAGCGATATCTGACGATAAAGAGAAATAGGAGAGATATATGAATAAGCTTTATCTTTGGGGAATGATTGTTACCGTAGCTATGCTTGGATTCACTTACATGTCTGTAATGGGTTCTGAGGGTGGTCTTAACGGAGATATCGTTAATCAACTAACAATTCTAGCTGCTGTGATACTTGTTATCATTACTGTTTTTGTTGTAATTAAGTATGTTCGTCAAATGCAAACGGACACGGCTGATGGTGAACTAGTTGACCATTCGTGGGATAATATCGGTGAGTATAAGAATCCAGTTCCAATGGGCTGGGCAATTATGTTCTTAGGTACAATGGTATGGGGTATGTGGTACTTTTTAGTAGGCTATCCTGTTCAAGCATATTCACAAATTGGTGAGTATAATGAAGATGTTGCTGCACACAATGCCAAGTTTGAAAAAGAGTATGCATCTATTACTGGTGATAGACTAGTAGAGATGGGTGAATCTGTATTCTTAGCTGAATGTAAAGTATGTCACGGCTTAACTGCTGATGGTATTGATGGTAAAGCTGCAAATCTTAACCAGAGACTTGAAGCGAATACTGTTAAAGCTGTTGTTGAAAATGGTTCTAATAATCACTTATTAGGTTCTGAAATGCCAATGCCAGACCGTAACGGTCTTTTCAACGCAAACACTGGTGCTTTAATCACTGATGCTGAAATTGATGCTGTTTCTGCTTACGTAGCTAACGGTATGAATGGTGCAGGTGCTGATGTATTTGCTGGCGTTTGTTCATCATGTCATGGTGCTGATGGAATGGGTATGGAGTATGTAGCTCCAAATATTGCTACATTTACACCAACACTTGTTACTAATGTATTAAACCATGGTAAAAAAGGTGTTATTGGTACTATGCCAGCATTTGAAAGATTAAATGCTAAGCAAAAAGAAGCTGTTGGTGCATACATCACTAGCTTAAGTAAATAAGGAGTCAGGTATGAACGAAAATAGAAGCGTATTTGCTCTTGATGGTGTTACAGGAATGTTAATCGCTACGGTACTTTTATTAAGTATCTTAGCTTTCTTAACTGTTAATGCAATGGCTGTTCAAAATGCTAATGCAGAAAACTTTTATAAGATTAATGATGAAAAATCAATTAAGATGATTAGTGCTGATAACACTAAACATTTAGTTGACGTAAAGTAGAGGAGTAAATAATGGAAAAAATAATTGCTATAGGTCTTGTTTTAATGGCTGCATTCACACTTTTTGCTGTAGTTACTCCGAACCACCTTTATATCGGTTAGGGAATTTCATTGAAATTTTTTAATAGAGGGCTTATGGCCCTCGTCCTCACATTTATATTTCAAACACAGTTAGTTGCAGAGTATTTATATAAAGATGAAGTTATTCATAATCCAAGTTTTAATAAAGAAGTTGAAAAACTAGGACTTGAACTATATGAAAAGACAGGTATATCTTTGAGATTAATTATGTTGAGAGAGCTACCTCGAGATAAAACAATTTTACAGTATGAACAAGAGCTTTTAAAAACATTTACAGAACCTACTATCTTACTTACATTTTCTGAAATGGATTCTAAGGTAGATATACTAGTAAATGATTCTTCTTTATATGAATATTTTAACAAAAAGCAGGTACTAAGCCCTGTTGCTTCACCTGTTCAAGCTTTTTTGATGGCGATTGTGTATGCTCGAAGTATAGATAGTTTTAATGAAATGAGACATGATAGTGGTGGAACTATTTTACCTTTACTTGCTGGAAAAGCAAAAAAAGGTCAAAAATTAGGAAAATATTCTGGGTCAATGTTTAATGGTTATTTAGATATTGCTGAGCAGATTGCTGATAGTAAAAATATTGTTTTAGAAAATGCTGCAGGGAATGCAAATAAAAATAGTATATTTTTTATAAAAGTATTGTTTTATGGTTTTATAATTTATGCTATATTCATGTATATAAAAAGAAAAATATACTTGAAAAGGCAAAAAAGTGAATAAAAACAAAGGAATGATCTGGCCTTATGCTATTGGAACATCTATTGTATTAGTATTTGGAGCTGCTATGGCTACTGTAGCTATTTCAATCAAATCACCTGTTGAACTAAGTAATACCTATATGATGGGCTATCATGAAGCAAATGATAGAGCTGATGAGATAATAAAGTCTCGTATATCATTTGATAAAAAGTATAAAATAGAATACTTAACTGAAAAACTGAGTTTAGAAAATACTGTTTTAAAATATAGAATTACGGACGTTAATAATAAGCCAGTTGATAATGCAAAAATGAAAGTTGTAATTACAAGACCAAATAACCATAAATATGATCAAGAACTAGAGAACCCAAAGGTTGAAAATGGCGTTTATAGTTTTGAAAATATTACACTTGCTGTTGCAGGTAGATGGGATATTATGGCTAAATTAAATATTGATGAAAATCAAAGATTTTATAATTTAAAAGCAGATACAAGAGCTAAAGAGGCTTTTGAGTACTAATTTGTTACAAAAAATAACTGTTTTACCTTCCGCTCGTGCAATACGGCACGAGCAACAGAAAATAGATTCTTCTACCCTTTTCCTTCCAAACTATATAACTATAAATGAGTTTATAAATAAGATGTGTATTGTCAAGGAATTTAAATTACTTGATGAAGATAGTCGTGTACTATTACTTTTAGAAGCGTCTAATTTTAAGGGGTTTGATTCTTTAAAAATTGAAAGAAATTTTTTTACTTTTACAAAAAACTCATCTTATATTTTTAAATTTTTTGAAGAGTTGAGTGCAGAGAAGTATGATATATCTGATTTGGACTCTAGTGATATTTATGCTGAGTATGAAGAACATATAGAAATATTACAAGAACTATATAAACGCTATGAGTCTTTATGTTTAGAAAGACAACTGCTTGATAGAATATTTTTACCAAAATTATATACTTTTAATAAACACTATATAGAGTCTTACAGTGAAGTAGAGCTTAAAATAGATGGACATTTAACAAATTTTGAATTTGAGTTAATAAATTTGTGTGCTAAAAATACAAAAGTTACTATTGTTTTTTCTACTTCTTCTTATAATACTAAGATGCAGAGTAAATTTTTAGAACTTGGTATAGAACTAGAAGTTAACTATAACTATGTCATTTCTCTTAACCCAAACATAGTTCTTTCAAAATCAGAGCTTATAGCTAACAGCAATGTAAGTTGTGAAGGTTTTAGTGAGTCTATTCTTCAGATAGCATATATAAAAAACAAGGTATATGAGTTTATACAAAAAGGTTATAGCTCTGAAAAAATAGCAGTTATTTTACCAGATGAAAAAATGGCAAATAGACTTAAAAGTTTTGACAATAAATCAAATTTCAACTTTGCTATGGGGGAATCTTTTATTTACTCTTCAATGTATAAAAAACTTGATGCTACGGTTATGGCATTGTCGCAACACTCAAAAGAGAATCACTATAGACTTTCACGTTTCAATGCTGACATATACGTAAAACTACTCCATATATATTATAAAAAACTAGATGAAGTGGATTTTATAGAGTTTTTAAATGAGTATAAGCAAGAGTTTTCAAATAAGCAAGAGATAAAGATATTTGAAGAAGAGATTTATAGCTTCAGTAGTGTACTTACATATATGAAAGATATGAGTATTAAGTCTCTTTTATCGTTATTTTTACAAAGATTGTCAAAACGAAGTTTAGATGATGTTCGAGGTGGAAAAATCACTGTTATGGGTGTTTTAGAAACAAGAAGTGTGGCGTTTGATGCTGTTGTAATAGTTGATTTTGACGATTCAAATGTACCTAAAAAAAGTAATAAAGATATGTTTTTAAATACACAAATAAGAGTGAATGCTAACCTGCCAACTATGGGAGATAGAGAAAATTTACAAAAGCACTACTATTACTCTCTAATTAACTCTTCAAAAGAGGTCTGTATATCTTATACTAAATCTGCTCAAAGTAGTGTGTCAAGGTTTTTAAAACAGTTAACAGTTAATGAAGTAAGTTCTTTTAGTGAATTAGAATATTCTAAAATTTTATTTACACAAGCTAATAAAATAATAGAACAAGAAGAGGAGATAGTTCTCGATTACTCTTTTAAAAATGTAAAGCTATCTGCTACGAAATTAAAAACATTTTTAAGTTGTAAACGTAAATACTATTTCAAATATATCCAGTATATTAAAGGGCATGAAATACCAAAAGATATGCCAAAAGAGCATGAGATTGGTACGGCTGTGCATGAAGCATTAAAAGAGTTATATGCAAAAAAAGATAGCTACTTAAGTCTCCAAGAGATTAAAAGAGATCTCTATAAAGAGTTAGATGGCGTTTGTGGAGAGAGTGAACTAGAGAAATATTTAATAGATATACAAAAACGTTTGTTAGAAAATTTTTGTCGTAATGAAGTAGAGACTTTTAAAGAGAAATGGCGAGTTGCTCATTGTGAAAAAAGCTTATCAATTGAATATTTTGGAATGACACTAGTCGGTCAAATAGATAGAATAGACAAAAGAAATAATGAAATTAGAGTACTTGACTATAAAACAGGCTCTTATCCATTATATAATAAAAATAATTTTACAGAAGCAACCGATTTTCAATTAGAGTTTTACTACTTGTTGGCATCAGGCTTTGGTAATGTTGTTGAGTGTGCTTATTATGATTTAAAAGAGTCAAAGGTTGTTTTAGAACCATTTTTAGAAGAGAAGTTAGAAATTTTAAAATCTCATATTAGTGATTTGCTAAATATAGAAGAAGTGAATTTTGAGAAATGTGAAGATATAAAAAATTGTCAATACTGTGAATATAAAATAATGTGTGGTAGAGAATAATGTCATTTGAAAAAAATTTAGCTTATGAAGCGAGTGCAGGAAGCGGAAAAACATTTATGTTGGTTGTTCGCTATTTGTCATTACTATTTTTAGGTGCACAAAGCTCAAAAATATTAGCACTTACTTTTACAAACAAAGCAGCCAGTGAGATGAGTGAAAGAATTATTTTAACACTTGAAGAGCTTGAAAATCGTAATGAACTTTTAGAAATATCAAAAGTTTGTTCACTTGGAGTAGAAGAGATTTTAAAACAGAGAAAGAGTGTGTTAAATAACTTTTTGAATGCAAGTTCTAAAATAATGACAATAGATAGCTTTTTTACAAGCATACTCAGAAAATTTTCTCTTTATGCTTCATTAATGCCTGATTTTTCTACTTACTCTTCTCAGCATGAACTTAAATTACTTTCACGATTTTTAAAAGAAGTTGATGTTGCTAATAAAAGAGATACCTTGGTATCTCTCTCTTATGAATCTAAAAAAAGATTAACATCTTTATTTAGTTTATTAGATAATTTTTATGAAAAAAAGCAGGAGTTATCTAAACTAAAATTTGAAAAACGAGAGACTTGGCAATACAAAAAAGAGGCTATGGAGTCGCTAGAAAGTCTTAAAAATATAATTTTTCAATGTAAAGCAGCATCTGCAACAGTTAAAAAAGCAGTGAGTGCAGATAGTTTTGATGAATTACTCTCAAAAACATGGATTTCGAGAGAAACGTTAGATTATAGAACTTTTGCAAAATGTTTTAATACTGAGATGGATATACACTTAAAAAATATTCAATACTCTATTAAACAGCACCATTTAGCAAAAGAGCAGAGTTTCTTTTACTCATTAAACTCTTTATTAGCTATTTATGAAAAAAGTAAAAAGGCACTTTACACAGATGATAGTGAACTTAGTTTTACTGATGTAACTATACTAGTTCATTATCTTTTAAAAGAGAGAGTTGATAGTGAATTTTTGTACTTTAGGTTAGATGCTAAAATAGAGCATATTCTTTTAGATGAGTTTCAAGATACAAGCATTTTACAGTATGAAATTTTAAAGCCACTTATTGATGAAATTATATCAGGAAATGGAATTTTTGAAAATGGTAGCTTTTTCTTTGTTGGAGATGTAAAACAGTCTATTTATAGATTTAGAGGAGGTGTCTCTGCTCTTTTTAATAGTGTAAAAGAGGAGTGCAACACAACAACTCAGCAGCTTCTGACAAATTACCGTTCACAAAAAGAGGTTATAGTATTTGTAAATGATGTTTTTCAAAATAAAATAGTGAATTATACAGCCCAACTAGAGCGTGAATCAGCTAAAGATGGCTATGTCGAGGTTATTATAAATAATGAACTTTTATTTGAAACCCTTGTGCAAGTTAAAAGACTTATTCTTCTGGGTGCAGATAAAAATGATATTGCCATTTTATGTGCAACAAATGGTGATGGGGAATCAGTAAAAAATATTTTAGAATCTGATAATATAGAAGTTATAACAGAAACAACAACAAAATTGATCAACCAGCAGAGTGTAAAAGCTCTTTTAGAGTATTTGAAATATGTATATTTTTTAGAAGATATTTATAAACATAATTTCTTTGCACTTATGGGAGAAGTCTCTTGTGCTATTCCTAAAGTAGATTTTACTAAAAGAAAACTTTTTGATGTTATTAAAGATGCTATAGAGAAGTATAAACTCTTTAATGAAGATTTTCATTTAATACGTTTTTTGGATGCTGTTTCTAAATACTCAGATATTGAGGCACTTCTTTTTGAGTATGAAAGACTTGATATTACTGCTGCTAGCTCTGACTTAAAGGGTGTGAAAGTTTTAACAATTCATAAGTCCAAAGGTTTAGAGTATAAGCACGTAATAGTGATGGATAGATTAAAAAAAGCACCTCCATCACGTGATAGTATTATATATGAGTATGATGGAATTAAATTAAAAAATATTTACTTAAGAATAAAGGGTAGGGAAGCGATAGATAGTGATTATGCTAATGCACTCCAAAAAGAGAAGAACTTAGTCTTAGAAGATAATCTAAATGCTTTGTATGTGGCGTTTACAAGAGCTAAAGAGAATCTATTTATTATTCAAAAAGAAAAAGATTCTCTTTTTAATGCTCTTAGTTTGAATAGAGAGCTTAGAGGTTCTCTTAAAATAGAAAAAAAAGATTTTCCTATAGTTAAAGCACAAGAGAAAAAGTTGAATTTTATGGATTTATACTACGGAACTCAAAGTGATATTTTAGCTTTAGAAGAGCAAGATAAAGAGGATTTAAAGTCAATAAACTTTGGGCTTGCAATGCATTATGGTTTAGAGATGTCTAATGATTTTAGAATTGAAAATATTTTAAATACTAAAGATTTAATCCTTAATAAATATGGAAACATTTTAAATAGTGGTGAAATAGAAGAGATATTAAAAAGAGTGAAGAACCTTTTTGTAAATAAAGAGTTTTTAAATTTAACAGATGGGACTCTTTATAAAGAACAAGCAATAAGATACAAAAATAATCTTCGATATATTGATTTACTCGTAAAGAGCAATAGTGGCGTTTGGAATGTTATAGATTATAAGAGCTCTTTTGCTTATACAAAAAAACATTTAGCACAGGTTAGAAACTATGTTGCAGCTGTTAAAGAGATAACAAACGAGAGAGTAGATGGTTATCTCTGTTATTTATTAGAGAATGAAACTAAAGTAATAAAAGTTTAATATATTTTATTACTCCAATGTTGATTCTATTCTATGAGGGTTATGAAAATTGTATAAAGAACTTCTATTTTTGTTCTCAAAAAAGTAGACAAAAGAGAAGCCAATTTGTATAAGATTATAATCATACATTTTTTCAAATGAAGTAGCTGCTAACAAATCTAAGTTATCATTAATATTAAAGCCTAATCCTAAAGCAAATTTATATGTTAAACCACTCTCTGTATATCCATCAACTATACCTGATAGGTTAGCATCTGTAACTACTGCATCTCTTATAGGATACTTCTGTGTATCTTCAACTTTAAATGTCTCATAACCGAGTGAAACTTTAGCTTTCCAGTAGTAGTCGGGACTAGAAATATTTCCTATGTCAACCATAAGATTGCCTAGTATAAAATCTTGAGGGCTAAAATATGCACCATGACCATAAGTATATAGATCACTATTTCTCTCATAGGCATCAAGAATACCAATAAAACCATAATCTAAATATGAGTAGTCAGTCACAGCTGTGTGATGTATAAGAGTAGCGACAAGTTTCATTTGAGAGTTGTCAATAATATTTTCTCCACCAATAGATGGATAGTAGCCAAAATCTAAACTTGCAGATAGATTTGACTTATAGTTTATACCAGCCTCTACACCTGTTTTTGTAACTCGCCCCCATTGTGCTGTAGGGTTTTGAATACTCTGACCGACAAGTGATACCATAGAGTCATCTAATGATGTTTTTAGTAGGTTTACATGAGTATTCCATGTTTCATTTGTTGTATAAACAGAGAGTAGACCAGTTATTTCAGGATCTATTTTCGCACCTATAGGTGTAGAACCTATCTCCATAGTTACATTTTCTAGTTCTAGTCCAAACTTAGGCATAAAAACTGTGTTAGAAGAGGAGTCACCACTTATAGTTGTTTCACCTAAATCATGCTCTAGTGTTCGTTCATCATAGCTACCACGAAATTTGTCATATAGGTGAATAGCATCAGCATCTACATACCAATGTCTTGAGCTCTTATCATATATGTCTATATCTATAGGAAGGTAGTATTGTGTAAAGGAGTGAAGATTTGAAGCTATACTCCTTTTTTTATAGTGTAGACCACCTGCAACAGCATTTACTTTATTTGTATTATATCTGTTACTTTGATTTATAATAACTTGTAGTTCATCCTGTGTTTCTTGTGTTTCGAGTGAAGAGATAATTATATTGGCATTTGCTTCTTTGCCCATACTTAAATATAAGTTTGCAATACTTTTTTTCTGTCTATCATCTACATTCTTCTGTTTTAAACGCTTTAATGTTGCTTTAGCAGCAGGGTAGTTGTTGTTTTTATATTCACTTAAAGCCTGAGCGTAAAGATCATCTGTAGTTGTTTTATATGAGTAGTTTAAATTTTGAAATAATTTTTGTGCTTGTGAATATTTACCAGCCTTAAAAGCACACCATGCATGAGTTCTTTTTATGTTAAGTTTATCTGATTGTGTAAGAACTGTATTTGCATAATTATAACATTCACTATAGCGACCATTAACATATAAGTCAGTGATTTTTGCATGTTTATAACGGCTATCCATACCATTTAAAGCAGTTATTTGATATGCAGATTTAAAGGTGGATTTACTTTTTTTCATCAAAGCATTAAATTGTTCATCAGCATTTGTCTCTTTAAGACACTGCAGATATTGAGTAGTTAATTTAAAGCTGTATGGATTCTTTTTTAGATTTTTTGCAGCTTCTAGCCGCTCCTCTTTTGTTTTACATGGCTCAAGAGAAATTGCAGAGGAGGCTCGACTTTTATTGTTAAGAAGTGAGTACCAGTAGGTAGCTCTCTCTTGGTCATTCATTTTAACAGCTGAGTCATAAGCAATAAAAACAGCTTCTTGGTCGAGAGAGTTATGGTAAACTTCTTGGGAGCTAAAAGAAGCCTTACAGTAGTTGTTTGATTTATATGCGGAGTACATTACTCCTTCTAAACACCCTTTGTCTTTTTTAATGTCACAAGCAATTTCAAAAAATTTGAGTGCTTTTTTAGGTTCATCATCTTGAAACAAGCCCCAACCTCTGTTTAAGTTTTCTTGATAATTTATATCACTGTAAAGGTCTTGAGCTTTTTTTGAACTAGAGAATATTGGATTTAAAACTTCTCTGGCTTTATTATACTCTCTATTTTTTATAAATTCACCTGCTCTAGCTAGTGTTAAGTTCTCGTAGAAAATAGCTGCTTTTGAGTGTGTTGGAAGGTAAGGCATCATTAGTTTAATTGCCTCTGCTTCTCTATTTAGTTTTTGCAGTTTTAGAGCTTGAGCATACTCTACATCAAATATTTTACTTCTTGTTTTTCTTGTTTTGTATGACTTTAAAACTCTTTTAGCTTTATTGTAAGCACCTTTTTTAGTATATAAATTTGCTCTTGAAATAATTTCATCTTCATAGAGTGAGTAGAGTTTAGGATTATCTTTTTTATATTTATTTAAAAGTTTATTTGCATTTGTATGGCGTTTGTGCTTTTTTAAATTATAATATTGTGTAACTATAGAGTCGTAATAGAGTTGTGTTGACTTTTTTCCAACATGGTTATACTCTTCTAAAAATTTTCTGACATCTGAATATTTTTTTTCTTTATAAGAGAGAAGAGCCATAGCATAAGCAGTATCAACATTATTACTATCACTATAAAGTTTTGAAAATATTTCTCTTGCTTTTGTGTAATTCTTATTTTCTAACTCTTTGTACCCATGAGCTAAGGAACCTACAACTGTGCTATCTTTAGCATCTTCTATTTCAAACTCTTTTTCTAGAGATACAACTTTGTAGTCTATTTCAAGGTTAGTTAAAATCCTTGTTGTTCTTTTGTAGTCTTGAGTCGTATTTGTGTCATTACATCGTAGACGTAAACTTTTAGAAATTTTTACTGTATAACAGTGTAATCCATCTCGAGTGTAGTCTTTAATTTTATCATTTAAAACTTCTTTATATTTTGAATTTGAGTTTACTAGTTCAAATGTAACATGAAGTTTATTTGACTCTTTTGCATAAATATTACTATAAAATAGTAAGTAGATAAAGAGAATACGCATAATAGTTTTCATTGTCTTCTGTCATCCTATGTTTTAAGATTTTTTCTAAGTTTGATACATTTAAACTAAAGTATTTGCCAAGCTTTATATAAATAGCTAAATGTCCATAAGAGAGATTATAGAGTGATATAGAACCTTTACTAAGATTAACTACACCTAATGGATAATCTTTCATCATTTTTACATAATTTTTATAAGGTTTTAAAAGTGCTTTCTTCTCAATTTTCGTAAGTGAACTTCTTAAAATGTGAAGTGGTATTCGTATAGCATCGTATCCAAATAGTATATCCTTTTTTAAAGGAGCTTGTTTTCGCTCTTTTATATTATAAATAAACCAATCAGAATTAAGCTCTAGTGATGAAAACCTTGCTTCTTTTAATAGTTGTTTTGAAGAACGGATTAAGTTACTCCAAATTTGATCATTCTCTTTTTTAGCTAAATATTCAAATATTTCAAATATAAAATATGATGGGTTTAGCTTTATATTTTGATTATTATTAAGTTGTTTTTCCCAAGGTAACAAGTATGTTCTGGCGTTTAGTGTAACAATTTGATGTTTTTTAACTGCTTTTAAAAGCTCTTGAGCATCAAAGGCATACATCTCATTAGGTTTTTTCTCATTCATTAACATAAGTGAATAAGCTATCCATAAATTAGAGTCTGTTGCACTAGTTAGGTCTAACATACCCCACTCTTTATTTTGGTTTTGACCCCATTTCCAGCCAGGGAGATTATATCTATTTTTTTTTATATTATTTTTGTACCAACTGTAAACCTTGGTAAATGTTTTAGTGTCATTTAATTTATAGGAAAAATAGAGTGTGTAACCTATAGCTTCAGTGTGTGTTATAGCATTATTATAGTAATCAACAACTCGACCATCTTCTTGAATAAATTTATGTTTGTAGTTTTCCCATGCTTCAGCACTAGTTTTCTGTGAAGAGAAAAGAAGTGATGAAAAAATAAAGAGCATAAGAAGAAACTTCAAAAGATTACTCTACATGCTTATGTTTTCGTTTCTTAAATGTAGCTAATAATCGTCGTGCAAATAGAGTAAGTAATAATATTATGAAAAATAGTACAAACATATAAAAGATAGGATTCATGCTTAGTTGGAGGCTTATTTTATCAATCCAATTCATAGATGTTAATATATATTTCTCTTGAATATTATAAGATATTCCTTCTTCTGCATCACTGTTATAAATAAGTGTATCACCTTTTATAAAGTGTCTGTTTTCATAAGATAAAAGAGAATTTACACCATGATTAAGACAAGTTCCATTTTCAGCTCCAAACATAAGTACTGTTTTCTCTTCGTCAAATGGTGAGCGATACATCTGCATAAGTATATTTTTATCAAGTTGATTTGTTTCATCAATATTTGTTGTGTATTTATGCTTTATCGTTCTGTCACTGTCTGCAATACTCATGTGTTCAGTAAATTCTTTTATGAATGGATATGATCTATTCATGTTTGTACCTGAAAGAACAACAGGCGCTTGACTACTTAGTTCTTGAAGGTCTTTATCATGTATTGATCCAAAAAGAATTAAGTGTCTTGATTTGTCGGCTTTTTTAACATCTTTGGTTACATTCACATAGTATGGATAACTTTGTAACTCTTGCACCATAAAGAATGTAAAGTTCATTAAAGAAGAGATTGTTCCCGAGTCAGTATTTGACACTATAAATTGTGTATCTTGTAAATCTGGATAGATTGAGTATGGGTATGTTGACATTGCGATATGTTGCATATATGGCATCTCTATCCATCTTTTAGAGTCTGGAAGAATGAAATATGAGTTATCCATAACCATAGCTAGTAGATTTTGTGTGTTGTGCAGTTTACAAGAACCTGCTTTATCTGGTACTAAAGAAAATTCAAACTTGAATTTGTTATACCCTTTGTTTATCAGGTATACAGGTAGTTGTGTTTCATCAGACCAGTCAAAGAGACCACCAGTTTTTAATGAGAGTGTACTTGATTCAGATACACCCATAATATCAATCTGTTTTGCAAATTTTTCATTTAAGAATATATTTGCAACAGAGTCTTTATTTACAGTTGTTGGAAATACATAATTTAGTTGTGTTTCAATTCGATCTTTTTCATCAAAATAGTGGTCAGGATAAACTTTAAAATCTATAGAAATACTTGGAGGATACCAACCTTTAAGCACTGTTGTTTCATATCCAAGTTCTTTAAAATAGATTTTTTCATCAACGGGAATATAATCTTTTGCTGAGTATGCAGTGGCTTTCTCTGGTATTTTGACACTGTTAATATCTAAACCTTGTCTAAAGTAGAGTGATAAGTCATCTTTATAAAATGCATAAAGAACTTTATTTATATTTGAAAAATCTTTTGGTGCGATTACTAATATCGCTTTATCTGGTGAAGAGGGATTTCTAAGTACATTAATATCGTGTGCTATTTTTTCAGAGATAAAAAGAGATTCATCTTCATCATTTAATTTGTGTGACTTAGAATCTCTATAAAATTTAGAGATAAATATAGAAGTTAATGGCTTGTCAAAAATATAAAACTGATCTATATTTCCATTAAATGAGTATCGTGTGTCTTTGAGTCGTCCACCTAAAGATGCTGTTTCACTTAGTTGTGTTTTTCTGGTTGAACTAGAACCTATTAGTTGTTGGAGTGAAAGTTTTCTTCCATCTATATATATCGCATTGTTTTTTATATTTTTTGTATTGAATCTAGCAACTATATGGTGCCATTTATTATCAAGTGCTAATCTTGAACCGTAGAGGTCTTTGTCTTTTACACTAAAGCCGATAGATGAATTACTTAAAACAAGGTCATATTTCTCAAAGCCAAAAAGAACAGCTTTTTTATGTATTTTAGGTTTAAACCAAAATGCAACTGTTACACTATCTTTGTCCTTAGTTGGTAAATTATTTAGAGTAAGTTTTCCACCATTTAAGTAGAGGCTTTTACCTGAAAATGCACCCCTTTTTCTGATTTCTATTCCTTCTTTTGAGACATTTAAAGTAATATTTCTGTCTTTACTTAACCATGCTTCACATCTATTTTCATTAAAGTGCATGGAGTAGAAAGGATCATTACGAAAGAGAGAGTTAAAGTTAAGATCTTTTAACTTTTTCTTGGCATTTTCTTTAGTAGCAATTATAACATTATGACTTTTATTATCTATTTTATTTGAGACTGTTATAGGTGCTATTCTATACTCTAAATAGTTGGCAGTTGCCGCTGTAAAAAGTGTGTAGTGTCTTAACTCATCATCTGTTGGATTATTTGAAAGAACATAGTTAATAGGAGTAATGTCGTACTGTTTTTTGTCTAGCATATGTGTTGTTAATGATTGAACTTCTTCTGGTATTGCAATAGTCTGAATATGAAATTCTATGTAGCTATCTTTAAGATTTATATCTGTCCACAATTGAGAGTTAGCAGAGTCTTCACACTCTTGTGTATAGTGTTGAATCATCTCTAGTTTAAGAGTATTGTACTCTCTAAAGTGAGAAGTTGGAATTTCAAAGTTTACACCTGTTCCCATATTATTAAAAAGCATAAATTGTTCAACGAGTATATCGTTAAAAAGTATAGAACCAGAAGATTGCTCTTTGAGTAAAAGTATAGAAGGGTAATATTTTATATAACCATTTGCACTTAGAACTTTCCAGTTACCTGGAATTGGAAACTTAACTGAGTGGATACCATCAGTTCCTCTGACTCTTTGAGATAAAAAACTTGTGTTTTCATAGTTAAGTGCTATTTTTACAAGCATTGTGCCATCACTAAGTTTTACTGTCTGTATAGGCTCTATTTTTGTAGTTCTTACTCCAAATAAAAGAGTTGTAAATAAAAATAAAAGTATTGCTAAACGCATTATTTTCCTTTTCCAATAGGTATGAGGTTTCTAAAATATGTAAATGTTAAAGCAAATGCCTCTCTAAAAAGGGCATTTTTATAACTCTGTTTCATAATATAGGCAAAACTTTGAAAAGGATTCATAATTTTATTTCCTTTTTCAAACTCTTTCCATGCTGTTGTATTTCCATAGATAATTTGTATGATTTTTGTACGAATTGGAATCATATCGTTTATCTCTTTAAAGGTGAAAATGAGAGTCTTTCCCCATCCGAATGCTCTTAAAAAGTTAACTGGAACTTTAAAAGGCTTTCCATCTATGTCAAGTAGTTCAACTTCAATGTCAGAACCATTTTTTAATAAAGTCTCTTTACCCTCTTTATCAATAGGTTCGACACTAACACCACCTTCGCTAATGTCAGTAACTTTGCCATTATAGCGTTTATTGTCAAGAATTATAGAACAATCTTGATTTAAAAGAACTCGAATATATTTACGAACATCACCTTTTTCACTTGTAACAGCAATAGCAGTTATAAGAAGGAGAAGGTTTAACATGTTCCATAAAGAAGTCATTAAAATTATGCTTAAGTCTTGAGGGTGCAAGTATGCTTTAACTCCAGCAACAACGAATCCAAAGCATACTAAACAGAGCATTATTACAAATGGAATAGCAAATTCACTTACATATGTTTGTGTAATATCAACATCTTTTGGAGTAACTTCAAAAGTTGGATTTCGAGGATCCCATAGTGTTTGTATAATTGCAGGTAAGGTAAAAAAAGAGAGAACTGTCTCATAAATTTCAGAGAAGAAAGGATTTCTAACCCGTGCATATAAAAAGTAAGACATCATTACAGCCATGAGTATATGTGGAATTACATAGGCAAGCATCTCTGTGTCATTTGCACTATAAATTTTTAATCCGAAAAATAAGTACATTAAAGGTGCTAAATAAAAAATAACTCTAGAGACGGCAAAGAACCAAAAGAAGCTTGCACTTAAGTAACTAAGCTGTTGAGCCCAAGAGAGTTTTTTTGAGAGAAATGGATTTTTAATAAGGAAGATTTGAACCATTCCTTGTGTCCATCTAATTCTTTGAAGAACTAGTGCAGCAAAGTTTTCAGCCTGTAAACCTCTAACCATGGGTTCATTAATGTAGGCACTTTTATAACCCCTATCATGGAGTTTTATGGCTGTTTCAGCATCTTCAGTAATTGTTTCACCTGCAATACCACCTAATTCATCAATATATTTTCGTCTAATAACAGCAGCTGAACCACAGAAGAATGCTGTCTCCCAGAAGTCATGGCCAAGTAAAATATATCTGTAAAACATATCATTTTCACTAATTGAACTTCCAAACATTTGAAGATTTCGCTCAATAGGATCAGCATTATAAAATGCATGTGGCGTTTGTACCAAAAACATTTTTTCATCTTTATTAAACCAACCTACTGTTCGCTGTAAAAACTGTTTTGCCGGTATATGATCTGTATCTAAAATAAGAATTAAATCACCTTCAACAAAGGTCATTGCAGAGTTTAAATTTCCAGCTTTAGCATGTTCATTTTTAGCCCGTGTAAGGTATTTTGCGCCAACTTTTTTACAAAAGGCAGTGAGGTAAGCTCTTCTCTCTTGAGCCTCTTTAGCTTTTTGAGGATTTTTGTCATTACATTTTTGGTCTGTTCCTCCGTCATCACATATAGATACATCAAATTTATGAGCGGGATAATCAAACGCCAAAGATGCAAGAAGAGTCTTTTCTATCATGTCATAGGGTTCATTGTATGTAGGAATAAGTACATTTACTTTTGGATATTCAGTGATTTCATATTCCGAAAGTTCTATGGGTTGTCTCTTTAAAATACTCAATGATGTGAAAATTCCAAGTAGATAGATACCAACAGCAATCATCTCTGCTAAAAAGAGTAATAATGCACCTATATAGTCAAAAAAACCATCATAAACAAGTGAACTAGTAACTCTCCAGTACATATACCTAAGCACAATAACAGTTGCAAGAAGTTTTATAAAGAGTTTTAAAAATTCTGGGATTTTTTCACTATCGAATTGTAAAACAACGAAGAGAAGTAGGGCACTTCCATAGCCTACTATTAGCTGTGTTTGAATGTTATAATGAGAGCTTATAAGTATATAAAGTAGCAATAAAACAAAAATACCAATAATCCAGCGTGCAATGGCATTGTCAAATATAAAGTCTATGAATTTAGTTATCATCTTAATTTCTAGGGGTATTTGCTTGTACTTTTATTTTTGGATATGTATTAAGTTTGTAGTTATCAGGATATACTTCTATTACTTCTACATCTTCAATATTTTCTTTTTTATAATTTATATTCATCGGTGCAAAGCATTTTTGACACTCATTCCATAGAGAATCACTATATTGTGCAGGTTTATTTAAGTCTATATTTTTTGATTTTATAGTTCGATGTAGGTATGTTTTTTTTCTTTTTGGATAGAGAGTTTTTGATTCAATATAGTCACATTTACGAACATAAGCATCTGAATAAATCTGCTTAATACTACTTAAGTCATTAAGTGTTTGAGAATACTTGTTATATTCACCAACTCTTAATATAAGGTAGTTCCCACGTTTATCTACTCTAGCACTATTATAGTTATTTAAAATTTTAGAAACTTTAGTATTTATATTTTTTTCGTTAAAGCTATTAAGTGTAGTTACTTGAATACAGTATGTTGATTTTGCATGAATGTAACCTAAAGTTAACATCAATACTAATATTTTTTGAAGTATCATTATTTATATAAACCTTTAATAATTGTATTAAAGGTTCATTATACTATAAATAGATTAAATATTTAATTATTTCGTTTTATTATAAAAGTAGTTCGTAGCATCAACAAAACCATCGATTGAGCCACAATCAAATCTTTGACCATCAAATTTAAAGGCAATTACACGACCCTCTTTTGCTTGTTCAAGTAATGCATCTGTAATCTGAATTTCTCCACCTTTACCAGGTTTGGTTTTCTTAATTATGTCAAAAATATCAGGTGTTAAAATGTAACGACCAATAATTGCTAAGTTTGATGGAGCTTCTTTAGGGTCTGGTTTTTCAACCATATCAGTAACTCTAATTACACCTTTAACTAACTCTTCTCCAGCAATAACACCATATTTATTTGTGTCTTCTTTTGGAATCTCTTCAACAGCAACAATAGAACAGTGATATTTTTTATAAATTTTAATCATTTGTGCAAGTACAGAATCGCCATCAGGATTATCACATAAATCATCTGCAAGAATTACAGCAAAAGGCTCATTCCCAATTAGTGTCTCACCACTTAAAATTGCATGACCTAAACCACGCATCTCTATTTGACGTGTATAAGAGAAAGTACATTTACTAATAACCTTTCTTATCTCTTCTAGTTTATGCTCTTTAGTTGTACCTTTAATTTGGTGTTCGAGCTCATAAGAGACATCAAAATGATCTTCAATTGCTCTTTTTGAACGACCTGTTACAACTGCCATAGTGTTAAGACCAGCTGATACAGCTTCTTCTACACCATATTGAAATAGAGGTTTAGTTAATACTGGTAACATCTCTTTTGGAATTGCTTTTGTTGCTGGTAGAAATCTAGTTCCGTAGCCAGCTGCTGGAAAAAGACACTTTGTGATTTGTGGCATATTTAACCCTTTATATTTAACTTTGTTAAAAGTATTATACATTAATATACATATATAAGCTAAATCAGAGTTATTTAGATAAAAATTTAACCTCTGCTGTGTCATAATCGCACTTTTTATAACAAATAACCTAGGAAATAAGATGAAATACATAATTTTGCTTATAATTTTTATAAATATATTAGAAGCACATCAATCAAGAGAGAACTATCTTACAGTAAAGTATAGTGAAAAAAAAGAGAGTGTTTCAATAATCTTAGAGGTTGAAACAAGATTACTTGAAAATAAAACTGTAGATGATAATGGAAATGAGATTGTTTCATTTAATGAGTTACGAAATCATAAAAAGTATTTACTTAACTATGTAAATAATAATTTCAGAATATATAAAAAAGGTGTCCTCCTTAATATTTTGGATTCAAATGTGATATTTCACCGCTATCAAGATCAAACATATATGCAAATAAAAAAAACTTTTTATAATACACCTTTAGATGATTTAGAGTTAAAGTATAGTATGTTTTTTGAATATGAAAATATACATAAACTTTTAATTCATCTCTCTGATGAGAGAGGTGATTATATTCTTAATATGAATAAACAAGAGTATAGCTTTTCACTTATTAAAATGCCATATTTAATAAGATTTGAAATATTTGTAGAAGATGGTATAAAACATATCTTAAGTGGATATGATCATCTGTTATTTATTTTAATGTTGATTATTCCTAGTATTATTATCTGGAATTTAAAAAATTTAGTTGAATTAAGACTATTTAGTATCTCGATTTTTAAAATTATTACTGCTTTTTCTATAGCACACTCTATGAGTCTATTTTTAGCAACGACAGGTATTTGGATGCCAAGTATTAATTTTGTTGAAAGTGCAATAGCATTTAGTATATTTGTTGTAGCTCTGTTAAACTATTTTGAAGAGTATAAGCATTTAAACTATAGGGTAGTATTTATGTTTGGATTACTTCATGGTTTTGGTTTTGCAAATGTTTTAGAAATAGGAGGGATTGAAGAGAGAAGTTCTTTTTTAGTTGCACTCTTTGGGTTTAATATAGGTGTTGAAATTGGTCAGGTCTTTGCTATTATAGTTTCACTGCCTCTATTATATTTAATTTCAATGTCAGTTTTTAAGAGAGAAATAGTTAAGTTTCTCTCTTTTATTGCTTTAGCTATTTCACTTTTTTGGTTTATTCAAAGAGTTTGAATAAACTTTATGTGAAATTATTCTGCTTTACTATAGTTCAAAAATAGAATCATTTTTGTTTGAGGCATTATAGACTTTACAACTAAAGTATAGGTTGTCTGATTTACCATAGTTAATTCTGTTTCAACACCAATAATCTCACTCTCTACATCTGTTACACTAATGCTAGGGTCAACTTTTATCTGGTAGTGAACATTTTTTACCTCTGTATAGTTATCATTTGTAAGTGTTAAAATTACTTTTTTTGCAGTTGCAGAAACATCAAGATTCATATTTTTTCTCTCTCTAACTCTTGAGTTTAGCATTTTCCCATTCATTGGAGAGAGATGTTTTTGAGTATTTACATACTTCATATATTTATCAATTATTTTTGAGTTATTTCCATATGACATTAGGTGTGTATGAACACTTAAAGTATAAGGTGCATTAAGTGAACTTAAAACATCCGTTTGATGTTTCATCTCTCTTAAAATATCTTTTGAATTCCAGTCAAGATTAATTAAATATGAGTAATCATCTGTACCATGTCTTGGTATTATAAGAATCTGATTATCAAAATATGGATAGAGTTGGCTCTCTCCTTTACTAAGCACGTATTTAAAACCACCATCTTGTAATATTTGAATCATAGTAGCATCTATCTCTTCTCTTGGAGGACGAAAACCTATAATTTTTTGTGGTGTTGTCTCTTCTAGGGATATTTTAGAACCTATAGTCTCTTTAATATATGTGTCTCTAGTTAGCCCAACAATTTTTTTATGTGTATAACTATGAGAAGCTATCTCTACATATTTACTTCGAGCAGCATCTTTCATCATTTTTGGATGTATTTTTGCAAGGTTTGATACACAAAATGCCGTAACAGGAATTTGATGTTTGATTGCTAGCTTATAAAAGTTTTGAAATGATTCATACTTATACTCAGTATCTTCTGAAATAAAAATAGCATTTTTAGCGTCGATATATGGATACGGAAGTAGGTGAATATCTTCATTTAGGTACTCAAGCATTCCTTTAAATAGTTTTCTATATGTTTCTTCACCGCTATCAATAAAAACATAACTAGGAAAACTAAAATATATCCATTGACCTTTTCCTTTAAAGCCATTCCAAATAAGACCACTTTCATCTTTATGTAATCTTCTATTATTTCTAATTTTTAAATAGTTGTCTTGAGACCAGTTTGTTATATATGCATCAGCCTCTAAGTTTTTTGGCGTTTTAAACAGAGGAATCTCATCATATGTTACTAGGCTCAGTATTTTTCCTTGAGGGAGGTACTTTGCAAGGGGTGACATAAGTCTTACTGTACTAAATACACCAGCATTTTTGTCAGGTTTAAAAGAGCCAACTTCCTCATTTAAGTTCAGGTTTGTCACTCTCTTTACTAGATTATGTTCATTATATTCGTATGTCGGACTTAAAAATCCACTTGTATAATTGAAAATAATTTTTCCACCCTCTGTAACAAAGTTGTCAATTTCATTCATCTCATATTCAGAAAGAGCAAGTGCATCAAGTACTATTAAAATAGATTTTTTTTCTAAAGAGTGTAATTCATCTGCATATACAATATCTGAGTTATATTTAAACTCTTTAGACAATGCTTTGAATGTACTAATTCGCCCTTTATAAACATTGTAATCCATTTTATTTCTTTCGTAGATTTTTTTAATAGTACTAGATTCTAAGAAGTAGACAGTTTTTTTATCACTTTCAAATGTTAAAAAACTTTTTGTGTAGAAGTTTTGCATAAGGTAGTAACTCGTAATTGAAAGTACAACTACAAGAGCCAAAAGAAATAGAAAAAGTCTTAATCCGTAGTAATCTCTTTTAACTCTATTCATTTTGATTGCTCCAATCATGTTGCTTTTGTTGTAAAGAAAATTAGTTCACTCTCTTCATGTTCAAGTGCTTCTTCGTATGTTATATCAGCACCACCTTTCTTTTTCTCTCTAGCTTTATATAAAAAGTATGCAATTACACCAAAAACCATAGTTAATAGTGTGATTGCTAAAATTAAAAACGATAAAAACGATAGTAAATTCATTAGATTCTTCCTTTTCTGTCAAGTGTTCCCCAGCTCATTTTTATATCGAACCACTCTTCTATTGTAGCAAAAATTTTCGATATATTAATGACACTAATAAAGAGAAGTCTATATATAGCTGCATAAGGAGCTAGAGATAGTTTCTCTTTTGTGATAAGTAAACAATAAACAGCACCTGCAATATCTAGCACTGTAAATATAATCCACCAAAAAAATAGTAGTTGACTCGTTCCGGTTGTAAGGGCAAGGAAAATCATAAAAAGATCTCCCCATATTTGCATAAATGGCCAAAATACAGACTCAAATAGCATATACCACATTACAAATGATATAGAAGCATTTCCTTTAAAAGACCATAAAAAGCGCTTGTTCTTCTTAATGGCTTGTAGAATACCTCTTGTCCATCTATAACGCTGTTTTATAAGCTGTAGAAGATCTTCAGGTGCCTCTGTTCTTGCCATAGCATCAGGCTCAAAATCAATTTTGTACCCTTTTGTAATAAGAGAGAGTGTAATGTCACAATCTTCGGCAAAAGTATCATGGGAGTAATAACCAACTTCTTTCATAGCTTCTCGTCTAAACATACCAATAGGGCCGGGAATAATATTTACTAGTTTTAAAAATGCTTGACCATTTTTAACCATATTAAGTCCTTGAATATACTCAAGGGATTGAAGTTTAGTTAAGAATGTTCCTGTATTAATAACACTAATACTTCCAGCTACTGCTGCAATTTGAGGATCTTTAAAATGCTGAACTAAAAGTTCTACAGCATCTTTATCAAGTTTAGAATCTGCGTCTACACACATAATTAGATTACCAGTAGATTGCTTAATTGCAAAATTTAGTGCTCTTGATTTTCCACCATTTGGTTTTGTTAAAACTTTTAAACTTCTACTATCTTCTTTATACTCAAATGATTTTGCAAGAGTATAAGTCCTATCTTTACTACCATCATCGATAACAATAACTTCAATATTTGGATAAGTTTGAGTAAGAAGACTTTTAAGTGCTGCTGCAATTCCCAACTCTTCATTATAACAAGGAACAATAATAGAAACAACATCTGTCGTGATAGGACGAACATCTTCATCTGCGGATCTTTTAATAGTCTGTAAAATAGAGAAAAACATAAGGAGGAGGTATCTTGTAATAATGAACATTGTAAAAACAAATATGAGGGAAACACCGAATTTTATAAAACCATTTGAAGTATTGAGAAAAATCTGTTGAAGGTTGTCAACACTGAAGTAGGTGAGTAATAAGCCTCCTGCCATCATGGCAAGAAAGATTATTTTTTTTATTGTATCTACTACCAAGAGAAGCCCAAGTCGAGTTCACACTCGGAGTAGTTATAAGAGTCTCCAAGAGATAATTTAACACCATTTCCATATAAGCATCCTGCTGAATATGAGAAGTTGTCAAGTGGATCACCAAAAACCCAAAGTCCATATTTATAAGGCTGAGTCTCATCAGTGATTGAGTGACCAATACCAAGTTTTCCACGAACACCGAGTGCTCTAGAGAATTGATACTGTGGGTCAATTCTTATAAGTGTAGAGTCTGAAAAGCTTGGTGAGTAAAAATCAGTATGAGTTCTACTATGTGATGTGTACCAGCCTTCAAGTGCTAAATGGTATGTAAATTTTGGAGTGAATATTGTGTCATTATAAAATCTCCAATCAAATTGTCCTGTTACGGCTGTGTCATTATTACTAAATATATCTAGTGCTAAACTAGCCCATAAGTCGTTATTATTGGCTAATGAAATGAAATCAGATGCAATAAAATGATCGTCAACAATTCTGTCTTCATAAGGTGTTACACTGTATGTATAAAAGAGAGCATTTTGTCTTGTGTATTCAAGGACATAGCTATGTCTTCTATAGTTATTTTGATACTTAATTGTTGGGACAATCTCATAAAAATCTTCATACTGATTTATACCTAGTCTAAGCGCAAAATGATTATAAAAGAGAGAAACACCATATCTGTAACCAAAATATTTAGCAGCATTTCTATTTTCTGCAGTTCTTTCTGTATCTTCAATATCAAATACACCTATATCTAAGCCCATATCAAGGTTTTCACTTAACTGATTACGTCTATAAAAAACATCAGCAGATCTAAATGTAACCCCACTACTATCCTCAAAGAAGTAGCCTTTCCCTAGTAGGTAGTTAAGACTTGGATTACCTGCTCTTGGAGCACTTGCTATAGTTGATTTACTAAGTGTATCTGTTGAACCTGTTAGAGCATAGATTTCATTAAATACAGAATCTTCATTTTCAAAATTTTTCTTTAGTGTTTCAGCTAAATAGATATCTTTGTGCAGTGTTTGGATTACAGGTTTTTCTTTCTTCTCTACAACTGCTTGAGTTCCAATTTGAATATTTTTTGGATTGTAATTTGGTGTTTTTTTATTAAAATATTCAATGTCTCTTAAACTTTGGTCAATATATGGAGTTAATAGTCTAGCTTTTTCATACTTACCACGTTTCCAAGACTCATCAGTAATTTTACAGTTTGTCTGATTATCATCACATTTTAAGCTAAGAGTTTTATACCCTTTATCCGCTTTTTTATTAGTACTATACTCTTGATAGAACTCTACTTCGTAACGATTGTCATCTACTGTTTTTGAAAGAGGATCGTAAACGCCAACTGATATATAACTTACATCACTAAATGTCATCTGCTTTTTATATGCCCAAATTTGGTCATTTAAGAATGAATTATCGTAGTAAGCTGAATACTCTTGAAAGTCTTGTGACTCCCAAGCTTTTTTCCACGACATAACAAAATCATTAAGTTTTGGGTCGATTTGTGCTTGAGAACGAGCTTTTAATTTTAGAAGAAGCTCTTCAGCCTCTTTTAGCTTTCCATTTCTCATCATACAATAAGCATAGTGATATTTTAATTCATCTGTATCTTTTGACCAGAATAAAAGTGAAAATTCACCTTCTGCTTTTCCATATTCACCAGCATTCTCTAGGGCAAAAGCATATCTGTATCTTATATCATGGTTGTCAGGATTACTTTTTAGATAATTCTCATAATACATAAGAGAAGCTTTATAGTGTGAATTAAAATATAGTGAATCAGCTAATTGTAAATCTTTGGATCCTAAATCTTCAAAGTATGTTTTAATTGTAGCACCACTATTACTCGTTGTAAATCTAGGAGAAATTTTTAAAATTTTAGCCTTTAGTTTAAGTGCTTCAGTATTAGTTGGATAATTTTTAAGTAATCTATCTAGAACATCTAGTGCCTCTTTTGAGAAACCATGCCAGTAGTAGTTTTTAGCTAAAAGAGTAGAACTCTCTGGAGTCTGTTTCTGTGCAGCATAATATTCTAAATAACCAAAACCTTGATAGTACTCTTTTCTATCAACTAAAAGTAGACCAAGATTCTTAGTAGCTTCTAAGTCTTCAGGATTTTCATTAACATATCTTTTGAGATATTTAAGTGCTTTTCCTGGTTGCTTATTTAGCATATATAAGTCACCCAGGCGTTTAAGGTCTTGAGGATTACTTGATTTACCTATTCTTTTATCATATATTTTAAGAAGACCAGCATAGTCATGGTTTAACTCCATTAATGCTTCTGCAACCTCTTTATCGTTAGGTTTTAACACCTGAAGCTTTGTAAACATTTTCTTAGCTAAGTCTGTGTCTTTTTCCCACATATAAACATAAGCAACAGATTTTTTAGCAACATACAACTGCTCTTTATCTTGTGTTTTCTCTATAACTTCATTTAAGTAAAGTTTAGCAGTATCAAACTCTTGTTCCCAAGAGTAAATTTGACCTATCATTAACTTTGCTTCAAGATCATTATCTAGGTTATCACCTTTTAATATATCTAAGGCAGTTTCAGTTTTATTGTCCCAAATAAGATATTTAGCTTCAAGAAGTAAAGATTTTGAAGATGGCGTATACTCATTAAAATCATGAACTAAGTCAAATGTTTCCATCTTTTCGCCAGAAGCATATAGTGCAGATGCATAAGGTTCTAGTGTTTCATAATTTTTATTCTCTTCATAAGCTTTTCTTACATTTATAAGATAACTATTTTTAGATGTATTAATTCTTTTTCCAATACCCTTTAACTCTTTGTTATTTGGATATTTTCTATGAACAAAATTATAAAGTCTTTGAGCCTTAGTAGTTTGACCTAAGTAGAGATAACTATTCATAAGTTTTATAGCATAATCTTTATCATAATTTGAGTTATAAAGTTTTTCAAATAAACGAGCTGAACACTGGTAATCTCCAGTGTAGTAACATATATCTGCACGTATTTTTGCAGAGTCTATGTTGTTGGCTTGTTTTACACTCTCTAAAGCTTTTTTACTCTTAGCATAGTCTCCATCCCATAAGTATATATAAGCAACTTTTGTATGGTAAGAGTCTTCTAATTCAATATCTACAGAGTTTAAGGCTTTATAGAGTTTCATATAGGAATCATAATCATTCGCAGCATAAAACTCATCAAGTTTTTTTTCAGCATCTTTAGAAACTATCGGTTGACTTAGTCCAGCATCTCTAAAAATACCTTTTGTCTTTTGTCTATTTTCAATACGAGTTTTAATAGCAAGTGCTGTTCTATCATCAGGTCTAATTTCTAAAACTTCATTTGCCAGACTTCTGGCTTTTAAGTCATTATTATGCTTCTCATAGTATTTTGCGAGTAGTAGTCTCTCTAAATAAGCTTCAGAATCATTGTCAATAATATTTTGAAGTGTTTTAGTATCTACTTCAAGAGCAGATAGGTTAAAAATGATTAGTGAAAGAAAGAGTAATATTTTAATCATAGTAAAAACCCTTCAAAAGAGGTGTGATTTATAGGTTCCCACATTGAAGTAACTTGTAAATCACTATGCATTTTTTCAAAGTTTTTTGTTATATGTTTCACATCTTTTGGCATTGTACTAATTGCAAGGTAGTAGATTTTATTATCTGTTTGATAAACATAGTCACTATTTCTACTTGTAGATCTTATTTTTTCAAATTTACTTTTACTTTCCATAATAAATGCAGTAAAGAAGACAGACTTCTCAATACAAGCATTAGCTAGTTTTAAAAAGTCCTCTTTATTAGTGATAATATTATTTAATTTAGGTAGAGAGTTTAAAGTTTTTGTATAAAAAAGTGTTTGAGACGATTTTTGTAAAGTTACAATAAGGTTCTCTAATGATAAATTATTTGCGAAGAGTTGATCACATCCGTTATTATATGCTTCTTGTATATCTTCTGTTCTAACAAAATTTTGATATAAAATACCAACAATACTACTATTTGGAAGCTGCTTTTTAATAGCTGCAATTGTTTCAAAATTGTGCTTATTTCGTTTCATGAGAACAATAATTACATCAGGGGAAATAAAAATTTCTTGTAAAATTGTATGCAAGGAATCAGCATAACGAACATTGAAATTTGGTTTTTTAAAGATAAATGAACATATATCCTTCATGTTGTCATGTGCTTGGTCTATCTCTGCTATGAGAACATTTTTAACTTTTTCTTCACTTATTTCTCTTGTTTTATTATGATAATCTAAAAGAAATATATCTCCATTAATTCTAAAATTTAAAAGAGGGTGCTCTTGATTATGTACCATATCTTTAATATTTAAAAGTCTCTCATGGTTATCATTACTCGTTATTGAAATCGAAACATCAGAAAATTCTTCTGCAACATTAAAAATAAAATCAAAATTTTCATTTTGATTGTTAAGCATGAATATAATTCTTTTGTTATGTAAAGAAGTCGTTTTTACCAATGATTTATAAAAACTTTCTATTTCATATCTATCTTGAAATTCAAAGTATTCACCAACTCTATGAAAAACAATTATTTTTTCTTCAGATGTTGCTATGATATGTTCAAGCTCACGAAGTAAGAAAGCATAGCCATATTTTTGCTTAAGTGTATGCCACTCTTCTTTTAAAAAATAGGGAGTATAAGAGTCTTCTAAATTAGCGAATAGTGGAAATCTATTTGCCAGTGATGCAATTCTTCTATCGAATAGATACTCCTCTTGAGGTGTAAATATAATAGCTTTTGATTGATACAATGATTTCACTAAATAAGATAAAAATGTAACTTTACCAGTCTTACTATCACTATTTATGATAAGTGAGTCAACATTTAATAAAGAGGCAGGATCTTGTGTAGCCACTGTTTTTCCTAATAATATTTATTTTAATTTTTCGCATTATATCTAAAAAATAGTGAGTTCTTGGTGAGTTCTCTGTCCACTATTAATTAGATTAAAACAAACATTCCGATACAATACGGTAATTAATTAGAGAAGTGGAGCAACAATCGTGCCAAAAATAAATATAACAGATAAGGAAGCTCGTGATTATCATGAATTTCCTCAGCCAGGAAAAATCTCTGTAGAGAGTACAAAATCAGTAGAGACACAAAAAGATCTTTCACTCGCATACACTCCAGGTGTTGCAGTTCCTTGTTTAGACATCCAAAAGAATCCAGAAGATGCATATAAGTATACATCAAAAGGAAATTTAGTTGCAGTTGTTTCCAACGGAACAGCAGTATTAGGGCTTGGAAATTTAGGTGCCTTAGCTTCTAAGCCAGTTATGGAAGGAAAAGGAATTTTATTTAAGAACTTTTCGGGAATTGATTGTTTTGACATAGAATTAGACACAGAAAGTATAGATAGATTTTGTTCTGTTGTAAGTGCAATGGCACCAACATTTGGTGGAATTAACTTAGAGGATATTAAATCTCCAGAGTGTTTTGAAATAGAGAGACGTTTAGTCGAAGAGTTGGATATTCCTGTTATGCATGATGATCAACATGGAACAGCCGTTATATCTGCTGCGGCGATAATAAATGCTTGTAAAATTACAAAAAAAACATTAGAACATCTTAAAATCGTTATAGTTGGAGCTGGAGCTGCTGCTATATCATGTGGACGACTTTATCATAATATGGGTGTAAAAAATATTTATATGTTAGATTCAAAAGGTGTTGTACACCGTGGAAGAAGTGACTTAAACAAGTATAAACAAGTTTTTGCTAACCATGATTATAAAACTCACTCTGAAGTTTTTGAAGGTGCTGATGTAGTAGTAGGACTCTCTAGACCAGGCTCTTTTTGTGTTGAAGATATCGCTTTAATGGCAGAAGACCCTATAATTTTTACTTTAGCAAATCCAACTCCTGAAATATTTCCTGAAGATGTAAGAAAAGCAAGACCTGATGCAATTATTGCAACAGGAAGAAGTGACTTTGATAATCAAGTAAATAATGTTTTAGGTTTTCCATTTATTTTTAGAGGTGCTTTAGATGTAAGAGCAAGAAAAATAAACAATGAGATGAAAATAGCAGCAGCAAAAGCACTTGCACAACTTGCTACACAAGAGGTGCCTGAGTACTTAAATGAGCTATATGGTAAAAAAATAAAGTTTGGAAAAGATTACATAATTCCAAAACCTTTTGACAAAAGACTTATAGTGGAAATTTCAGCAGCAGTTGCACAAGCAGCAGTTGATAGTGGCTCTTCAACTATGCAAGATTTTAAAATTAAAGAGTATAAAAAAGAGTTAGCTACAATACTTTAAGTAGCTAATTTATAAAACTTTTTAAGTCCAAGTTTACTTTTGGTGTCAAGTTTATAGGAGATGAGTTTTAGGTACTCTAAAATATCATGCTCCTTAACTGCTGTTCTTTGTGTAGCCTGTTTTAAAATATATTGAGGGATTTTCACTCTTGCTTTTAAAAATTCTTTCTCTATTTTTTTATAAATTTTTTCTTCATTATGAAAACAAAGAAGAGCAAAAACAAAAGGTAAATTATATGTATCATTCCAAATAAGTGCTAAATCACTATATGTGTCATTTTTAAGTGCATATCTGAGTGCTTTGTCACCTATGATTACCTCTCCATGAATATTTAATATATTAGCTAAAATATTTGAAGAAGCTGATTCTATATCAGATTTTTTATTTTTTGATGGAATAACTAAAACACTTCTAACTTCTCGTTTGGCAATAATCCCAACATTTACATGTGAATGACCTTTTGCACTTATGCTTGATATAAATGCAGCATCAACTCTACGTGAGAGAAATTTCTGATTTACTTCTGCGGGTACTCCGCGTTTGTAGTGCATACTCATACTCTGCTGAGAGTTTTTTGTAAAGCGCTTCATAAAAACATGAAAGGGGAGTAAGTTAAGATATTCTATTTTTCCAAAAACCATGGCGAAATTATACATCACTTAACTTATCTTTGATATAATCCCGACAATAAATTTAGGAGTCCATTGTGATAAGAGTAGAATTTTTAGGTCCTATACAAAAACCAAGTTTAGAGTTAAACATAAATAACTTAAACGAACTAGCTACAATTTTACAAGAAGATAAAGAGATGACCCAATGGCTAAGCAATTGTGCAGTTGCGCTTAATGATACTTTAGTTTCATCTTTAGAAGTACCTCTAAAAGATGGGGATAAAGTCTCTTTATTACCTCCTGTGTGTGGTGGTTAAGAAATGCTTTATTTATATGATGGAGCATTAGAAGTTAGTGATATTTTAAAAACTTGGTATGAGCAAGAGGCAGATAGTAACTATGGTGCATATATCCCTTTTGTTGGCACTGTAAGAAGTGAAGATGGAATAAGTGGCTTAAGTTTTGATATTTACGAACCTATTTTAAATAGCTGGTTTGATACATGGCAGAAGAAAGCTCAAGAGCAGGGAGCTATTATAAAAATGGCACACTCTCGTGGAGATGTTTTTCTTCATGAATCTTCATATATAGCAGCTGTTTTTTCGCCTAAACGTAGAGTTGCATTAGAATTTATAGATAAATTTGTAGAAGATTTTAAGGCATCAGCTCCTATCTGGAAATATGATTTAATAAATGGTGAACGTATTTATGCACTTGAGCGCTCAACAGCTATAAATGGAAGTGGAATTTTAGGAGTTAAAAAGTGAAATTATTATCATACGAATCGAGTCAAAATATGTTAGATTTACTTAAGGTAAATTCTAATAGAGTTGAAAATGTACCACTAAATACTTCTCTTGGTAGAATTTTAGCTAAGGATATTATAGCTATTTATAACGATCCTCAATTTCCAACAGCTTCGATGGATGGTTATGCTGTAATTCATTCAGATTTAGATTTAGAATCTATCTCTATTTTAGGGGATAACCCTGCTGGAAGTGATGAGGTTAGAGTAGTAAGCTCTGGAGAGTGTATTAAAACTTTTACAGGCTCTCGTATGCCAAAGGGAGCAGATACTCTAATACAGATAGAAAATGTATCGGTAAACGCTAACAAAATTTCTATAGATGAAAAAGTAAATCTAGGTTCTTCTGTTCGCCCTATTGGTGAAGGGTATAAATCTGGCGATGTTCTTATAAGACAAGGAACAAAAATTGGATTTGCAGAGATTGGAGTTATGGCTGGACTTAACACAGTTATGGTTAGTGTCTCTGTTAAACCACGTGTAGCAGTTATTTCAACAGGTAGTGAAATTTTAGACTTAGGGGTAAACTCTACAAATCCTTCACAAATTAGAAGCTCGAATAACTATACATTAGCAGCTCTTTTTGAACAAGCAGGTGCAGAAGTAATTCAACTTGGAACAGTAGGTGATGATCAAGCTGCAATTATGAGTACATTTGAAAATGCTCTTTCTAGTGCTGATATACTTGTAAGTACTGGTGGTGTAAGTGTAGGCGATTATGATTTTGTAAAAGATATTGTTCCCCGTTTAGGTGCAGAGGTTATTTTTAAAGGTGTTTCTATCAAACCAGGACGACATATTATGGTAGCACAAAAGGAAAACAAATTTGTGTTAGCACTTCCTGGTTTTGCTTACTCTTCGACAGTAACGGCTATCCTTTATGCTCTTCCTCTTATATCAAAGATGCTAGGTAGTGAAAAACCATATAAAATGATAGAAGCAAAATTAAGTGAAAACTTTTCTAAACGAAGTCGTCTTACTGAATTTACAGCTTGTAATGTAAGCATAGAAGATGGTGAATATTTTGTAGATTTTAAAGATAAAAAAATCGGTAGTTCAGCAATATTAACAAATTTGTTGAATACTAGTGCCTTAGTTGTGACTGGTGAAGAGGATTCTACTCTTGAAGCAGACACCTATGTAAATGTAATATTATTGGAGAATTTTTAAATGAAAGCATATTCTGTAAGTCCAGATACACAAGAGTTAAAAGAGATAGATATTGAGATTCAAGCAAATACTGTATATACATTTTTTAATTCAATTTTAATAGATGAATCACAAGTCTTATCTAAGCATGTAATATACTCTGATGCAAACGCCATGAATGAAAATAAAAAACCTTTTTTTCTTGGTGGACAGATTCTGATAGGAAATCTTCTTATTTTAGGGAGAGAAGAGTTTGAAGATATTCCAGCCTCAATACCTCAAGATGAGCTAGAACTTCTTATTGATTATAATGTAAACAACTTTTATAGAGAAGTTATATCTTTAGTAGCATCATCAGAAGTAAATCTTTATAGAACATTTGAAGTTGATAAAAATGGTGAGAAAGTAGCTCTAAATATAGAATGGGTACTTTATACTTTTAACATTGCAGATGAGAGAACAAAAGAGTACTTTATTAACGAGTTGAAAAAATCGATTACAAACAATATTTCAGTAGAGGTATATATGAAAAAAATGGCAGGACTTGCATTAAACGCCAACGCTTAAAGTAAAGTAGCTCTACTCTCCTCTTTAGGGGCAAGAGCTTTTAGTTTGTAACTACGTCTGTGAATTTCGCAGTACCCATGTTTTTTAATCATTTCAACATGTAGTTTCGTTCCATATCCTTTATGCTTTTCAAACTGGTATTGAGGATACTTTAGAGCTTCTTTTATAATATCTCTGTCATGAGTTACTTTCGCAATTATGGATGCAGCACTTACTTCGGCAACTTTTCCATCAGCTTTTACCATAGTATTTAATCCATTCACCCCAAATGTTGTGTTTCCATCAAAAAGATATTCTTCTGATTGCAATGAATCCATTATTTCTATAAGACCATTTTTCAAGCAAAGTGATATACCATTATTGTCTATATCTAAAGCTGAAAATTTAACGACATGATAAAGAGAGTTTAAAACTATTTGCTCATAAAGAAACTCTCGTTTTTTAGGAGTCAGTTTTTTAGAGTCATTTAAGCCCTCAATCTTAGTATTTAAAATACATCCAGCTATAACTAAATCACCAGCTATTGGACCACGTCCAGCTTCATCAATTCCACAAAGTTTACCCATTTAATCTCCTAAAGCCCAAATATCAAAAGGTATTATATCTACAGTAGCTAAAGGATGAGAGAGTGTACTCTCTTTGTTCATTGTTATAGCAGTTACTTTTTTTATTGAATGAGTAAATATATATGCTTCAATACTTTCTAACTTTTTAAACAAACGCCGTTCATCAGCAAAAGGCTTGCATAAAATTATTTCATCGCTTTGTGGTAAATAGAAGTCTATTTCATCATCATAATAGCATTCAATATTAGATTTTAGTAGTTCTAAGTAAATCATATTTTCAAACAACCATCCAAAATTTTTCTCTATACTTAGTGCTGATTTTAAAGATGTATCACAAAGGTAGACCTTTTTAGTTGCTTTGTTATGATTATACTTTTTTAAAAGATGAATATATTTTTTCGCAATGAGAAGCTCAAATGATTTATAAAGCTTGTCTTTCGATATTTTTCTTCTTAGCTTTAGTCTTTCGTAGAGTGTAAAAGCAGATAGCTTTTGTGACATAAATTTTGCACATAATTGTAATATATCAAATTCTATATCATTAAGTGCAGCTTTAAGCATCTGCTGAATTTTAATATTTCTCTCATCTTGACTAACTTTATGAATATGTGCAAAGCCACCTATTTGAAAAAAATGGTTTAATGCCGAGGAGTCATATTTATGCTCATAAGCTAAAAACTCTTCATAATCCAAAGGAAATAGAGTTAATGGAATTAATAAATCATTTTCTAGTTTTATCTCTGTAGTAATAATAAGTTGAGATACATTAACAAATTTAATCTCTTCTATATAGTTGTCAAATACGATAACGTCAATTTTCTTTAAGCGGCAAAATGAAGAGAGTGTTTCGTTAAGTTTAAGAATATCTATACGAACATCACTACAATCTATATAGAGATAAGAGCTCTTTTTTAGTCCAAGTAAGTAATTTTTTACTAATTTACTTTTTCCACTATGTGTAATTCCCGTAATTTGATAAGATTTTTCATCAATAAATAGTTTTCTATAGTTGTATTTATCATTATTAAACTCAGTTTTATAAAACTCTTCAAGTAAAATATTCATTATAATCCTCTGATTTTGAGTAAGCATATTTTATCATTTCCTTATTAAAAGGAAGTAAATTTAATATAAAAACAACTTTAAACCCCATAATACTTGAATATGAAGAGTGATTTGGGTACAATTCCCTACCCTAAAAAAATAGTGGTCAATAGTTAGGTGACGCCTAACGAGTTCTTTAGAAGGAAAATTATGGAAAAAATTCGTTTAAAATTGAAAGCTTACGATCATCGTGTATTAGATAGATCTGTGGCATCAATCGTTGAGGCTGTAAAGCGTACAGGTGCTGCAATTCGTGGTCCGATCCCTTTACCAACAAAGATTCGTAAATATACTGTTTTAAAATCAGTTCACGTTAACAAAAAAGCGCGTGAGCAATTTGAGATTCGTATGCACGCTAGAATGATAGATATTGTTTCTGCTACTCCAGAGACTGTAGATTCATTAATGAAGCTAGATCTTGCACCGGAAGTAGACGTAGAAGTACGTTCTATGGATAAGTAAGGAGTTCGTCGTGGAATATATTGTTGAAAAAATCGGTATGAGCCGTACAATCACAGTACCAAGTAAGCCTGTTACTCTTTTAAGAGTACTTGACCAAAAAGTATGTGAAGTTAACGAAGGTACTGCTATTGTTGCATACAACAGCGGTAAAAAAATGAATAAAGCAATTGAAGGTCAACAGAAAAAGTATTCACTTTCATCTGAGTTTAACCGTTTTGTTACTTTAGAAGTAGCAAACGCCGAAGCTGGTGATTTAGATATGACTCCATTAGCGGAAGCTTCTGTAGTAAAATCTACTTTCAACACTAAAGGTCGTGGTTTTGCTGGTGCAATGAAACGTTGGAACTTTGGTGGTGGTCCTGCATCTCACGGTCATAGATTTGGTCGTAGAACAGGTTCTATTGGTAATGCTGAGTGGCCAGGTCGTGTAATGAAAGGTAAGAAAATGCCAGGACATTACGGAAACACACAAAATAGTGTAAAAAATGAGATCGTTTCTTACGATGCTGAAAACAAAATCATTGCGGTTGTGGGTTCAGTAAGTGGTGCTAACGGTGCTCTAGGTCGTGTAAAGGTAGCTAAATAATGAGCGCAATTATCTTAAATGAAAAAATGGAAAAAGCTTCTGAAGTAGCTTTACCAGAGTCTTTCTCTGGTATTAATGCTCACAATCTTTACCTATATGTTAAGTCAGCTCAAGCTGCACAACGTGCTAACACTGCTACAACAAAAGGTAGAAGTGAAGTACGTGGTGGTGGTAAGAAGCCATGGGCTCAAAAAGGTGGCGGTCGCGCTCGTGCTGGTTCACGTCGTTCTCCTATCTTTGTAGGTGGTGGTAAAGCGTTTGGTTCTAAACTAAACCGTAACTACGATCTTAAAGTAAATAAAAAGCAAAAGAAATTAGCTTTAAACTTTGCTTTAAATGCACATGCACAAAATGGTACTCTTTTTGTAGTTGATTCTATTGAAATCGCATCTGGTAAAACTAAAGATGCAATGGCAATGTTTAAAGCTTTAAACCAAAGAGATACTCTTTTTGTTAAATCTTTATTAGATGAGCCAACATTTTTAGCTTTTGAAAATATTCAAGCTACTTATGTTGTTGAGTCAA
>Ga0256826_1000057_pt1 | contig 51384 bp, 39 predicted proteins | sample CV79metaG_FD_185975 | JGI IMG/M metagenome (GOLD analysis project Ga0256826, IMG submission 185975) | Hydrothermal vent microbial communities from East Pacific Rise, Pacific Ocean - CV79 | ecosystem: Environmental > Aquatic > Marine > Hydrothermal vents | place: Pacific Ocean: East Pacific Rise...
TGCTAAAATAATACCTTTCATCTTCCTAAACCCCTTTCTTTCCCAAAATAACTGAAACTGTTTTCCATGCAACTTTTAACTCCAAAAGAAAAGACCAATTTTGAATATAAAACAAGTCATACTTTAGTTTCTTTTTCGCATCATTAATGTTTCTTCCATAGGGATAATAAACTTGTGCTAAGCCTGTAATACCTGGTCGAACCAAATGTCTTTTCTCATAATTTTTTATCTCTTTGTTATAGGTATCCACTAAAATATTCCATTCAGCTCTAGGTCCAATGAGATGCATATCCCCTTTTAAAATATTTAAAATTTGAGCCAATTCATCAATTCTATACTTTCTCATCGTATTTCCATAAGCAAATATACGTGTATCATTATCTTGTGTATAAGGATTAAAATGGCTATTCACATGCATACTTCTAAACTTATAACAAGTAAAAACTTTCCCTTTCAATCCTACTCTATCTTGTTTAAAAAAAATAGGACCTGTTGATTCTTTTTTTATACGGTAAATACTATATAGAATTATGGGTGACACAGCTAAAAAAAGTAATAAACTCATAAAGATATCAAATACTCTTTTAATTCCATATTGCATAAATGAATACTCTTTTATGCACTCTCTCTTTTTCATCAAAGTACCATATTTTAGTTTCTTTAATTTTTTAGAATAAGTTAAAGTACTCATAAGCTCTCCCCCTTCTTATCAAATTATATTACATTATTTAATTAAGTCAAATAATATATATTAAAATAAAATATAAACAAATATTTTTATATTGAGAATAATATCTTAAAATATATTACAATACTATTAATTACAATATGTTTTTAAATATTTTTGAAACTTCATTTTTCTCTTTCCTAGCTTTAACCCTCAACCAGCTATAATTCTTTAACTAAAAAACAAAGGTAATATATGGGACTAAAAGCAGACAGTTGGATAAGAGAAAAATCATTAAAAGAGGAGATGATTACACCATTTTGTGAAGCATTGGTAGGGGAAGGTGTGGTCTCTTATGGCTTAAGTTCTTATGGTTATGACATCCGTGTGAGTGATGAATTTAAAATTTTTACAAACATTAATGCAGAAGTGGTTGACCCAAAAGATTTTAATGAGAACAATGTTGTAGATTTTAAAGGTGAGATTTGTATTGTTCCACCCAACTCTTTTGCATTGGCTCGAACCATAGAGTATTTTAAAATGCCTTCTGATACTTTGGCTATATGTTTGGGTAAAAGTACCTATGCTCGTTGTGGTATTATTGTTAATGTTACCCCATTTGAACCTGGATTTGAAGGACATATCACCATAGAAATTTCAAACACAACCCCTCTTCCTGCTAAAATATATGCCAATGAAGGGATAGCCCAAGTACTCTTTTTAGAAGGGGATGAACAGTGTGAAACTACCTATAAAGATAGAAAAGGGAAATATCAAAGTCAAACAGGGATTACCTTACCTCGAATTCTCAAAGAGGAAAATGCTTAACAACCTTAAGGTTAATTAGAATATAATATTTCGTAACAAAAATTATACAAGGAAGACATTATGGGTTTTTTCGATTTTATATCAGACGCAGGTAAAAGTTTATTAGGTAAGGGTGATGATGCAGCAGCAATCAAAGAGGAGATAGAAACTAGTTTTTCTGAGCTTCCAGTTGATGGATTAGTTGTAACAGTAGAAGAAGATACTGTGACTCTTGCAGGGATAGCAAAAGATTACGCAACCAGAGAAAAAGCAATTTTAATTGCAGGTAATGTTGAAGGGATTGCACAAGTGAATGCTGATCAACTTATTACCATGGAACAAGTTTCAGAAGAAAATGTAAGGGAAATCCCTGAAGAGATTTTTTATAGCATTATAAAAGGTGATACTTTATGGGCAATTGCTAGTAAATTCTATGATGATGGAAGTAAGTATACACATATTGTAGATGCCAACATTGAAGTGATTAAAGATGCAGACCTCATCTATCCAGGTCAAACCATTAGAATACCAGAAGTGCTAGCATAAAGAAACTTTTAGAGAAAAGAATAAAGCTTTTTTAAGCTTTATTCTCCAACTCAACATCTATAGATAACGCTTCAAATTCACCATCTACCTCTTTTTTAATCTCAACATTTTTTACACCCACATACTTTTTAACCACTTCTATAATCTCTGCTTTCATCTCATCCATAAAAGGGTAAGAGTTGGTTCTGTCTCTATCAGACATAATAGCAATCGTTAATCTATCCTTTGCAATGGAGGCACTTCTTTTCTTTTTTAAAAATCCAAATCCAAACATTATTTAAACATCCCTGCAATCTTTTTAAAGAGACTTGAATCGCTAATCTCTATATCTTTCATATCTACCGTTTGTCCACAAAGACGTGCAGAAATACGTCCATATGCTTGTCCTGCTATAGATTTTTTATCTAAAATAACTGGTTTTCCTTGGTTAGAAGCATCAATAACACCTTTATCTTCTGGCACTTTTCCTAATAAAGTGATGTCTAAAATCTCTAAAATATCTTCACTTTTCAACATCTCTCCACTTTGAACCATGTCAGCTATAATACGATTAATAATCAAATATTTTTTAACCTCTTCACCATTTTTAATCTTGTTTGATTTAGAATCTAAAATGCCTATGGCTCTGTCAGCATCACGAATAGAAGAAACTTCTGGATTTACAACAACAATGGCTGCATCAGCAAACTCAATGGTATGTTCATATCCACTCTCTATTCCAGCTGGTGCATCCAAAATAACAAAATCAAAGTCTTTTTTTAACTCGGTTACTAATTTTTCTACTTTTTTTGAATCGAGTACTGATTTATCTTTTGTTTGAGAAGCAGCCAGAAAGAAAAGGTTTTCACTTACTTTACTTTTAATAAGAGCTTGTTTTACCGAAGCTTCTTCATCCATAACTTGTACCATGTCATAGACTACACGATTTTCTAAACCCAAAATCATATCAAGGTTACGTTGACCAATATCAAAGTCAACCATTACACATTTTTTACCATTTAATGCAATACCTAAGCCAAGGTTTGCTGTGGCTGTCGTTTTTCCAACACCACCTTTACCACTAATTACTGCTATGATTATGCCCAATTTGTCTCCTTTTTTAACACCGGGGTTATGATGATTTCATTATTTTTTAATTCTACTCTATTCAGTCTATTTTCAAGAAGACTGTTTTCAACCTCTACACCATGAAAGACAATATTGGCTTTAGGAGATGCTGTTAACATCATAAAGTTTCCATTACAACGGATAGAACCTTCTACCACTTTTGTAACAATTAAATTTCCCAAAGTATTGATAGTTGCTCCACTATTTACACGATTAAGTAAAAGTAAATCACCTTCAATATTTAATTCACGCCCACTACGTATCATGCTATCTAAAACCGTTAAATTATTTTGTAACTGAGTTGAAAGCTTTTTTACTTTCTCTTCTGCCAATTGTTGGGAAACTTCTCGCTCTATTTTTTCTAAGCGAAGTTCCTCTTCTAAAGCTTTTCGGGTTCTCCCTTTCGGTAAAGTAACATTATTCATATACCTCAGTTCTTTCAAAATCAAATAATTTTCAATGGTCTTACTAAGCAGACCGTTTATGACAATAAGATGATCTTTAAACAAGGTATAATTGGCATCGAAAAAAGCCATAAACTTGGCTTCATTATCAATTTTAGTCTCATATACCTTCACTGAATATTGTTTACTTTTCAAAAAAGTTTCCCCATTGTTATTATTTATTAAGAATTACGATTTTATCTTATTTTCCATTAATAATTGGTTTAAAGTTCCCTATAATGGTCTTTTTTTAGATTTATATAATAAATAAAAAGTCATAATCTTGATAAATAAAATAAATACTGTCTTATAAAATTTATTTAAAGGTTAATAAACAATGCAACACTTACGTAAATTAATTATATTAATATTACTTTTTATCCTTAGTTACTTTGGATATGTTACCTATCAATACGCAAAAAGTTATGAGTCTAGCACAAGTGAAATAGCATCTGTTTGTGATGCCAATGGTCTTGCAAGTGGTAAAATAGATACCTTTACCACCATTATTTCACTAGGACTTGTAAAAAATGAACATAAAACTATCTTAAAAAAATTAAAAACAAAACAACTTGATATGAAACAAAAAAGTAAACAATATCTCTATTATTTTATAGCAACCTTGGGGATGTTACTTCTTTTTTCATTTAGTTGTAGCTTACGGGGAGCAACACTCAGTCTAAGCTTTGCAACCTTTATCTCATTAATTTATGGACTAATAAACCCTATTCTTATGGTAACAATACATAAACAAGTTGAATATTTAGGTGATGTCATTTTATCTTTTGAATCCAAGGGGATTATTGGATCAATTATTAAGCTATTTGACAATGGTGAACTTGCTGTTGCCATAACTATTTTTCTTTTTTCAGTCCTCTTACCTGTTCTAAAAACATTAACCTTAACCTTTACTCTATTTTTCCACCAACATCCATGGAGTCGTGGCTTGGTTCTTTTTTTTAAACAGATTGGAAAATGGTCAATGATAGATGTATTTGTCGTTGCTACATTTTTGGTTTACCTCACAAGCAACAATGGGGGGGTAAGCCATGCCGAGATTCAAGCAGGACTCTACTTCTTTTTAATTTATGTTTTATTGTCTATGGTGACAGCCATTCAAACACAAAAAGTGTTAGAAGAGAAACAAGCCTAAGCTTTTTCTCTTATATCACCATCTTTACATCATCATGATTTTGAAATGCTTTAAAAATAGCATCTCTATCTGCTTGGGAATCTACTCTACAACTCATACTTAAAGAGTGAAACTTCCCTTTACTAGAACTGTTTCCCCCTTTTGTTTTATAAGCTCTTGTCCCCACAATATCAAAAACAACAGCTTCTAACTTTATTTTATCTGTCCCTATTATTTTATAACCCCATTCACAAGGGTAGTCTATTTGTGGTTTTTCACAACTATTCCCGTCTAAAATCACCTGATTTACCTCCAGATTTTTTTTCCAATTGTACATTTTTAATAACCATCCCTTTGTCAATGGCTTTAAGCATATCATAAATGGTCAATAAACCAACAGAAACACCTGTTAAAGCTTCCATCTCAACACCTGTTTGCCCTTTTAACTTTGCTCGAACGGTTAGCTTAAAACCAGGCAACTCAGGCAACTCTTCAATATCTGTTTTTAGAGAGCTTAACATCAAAGGGTGACACATTGGAATAAGTGTACTGGTCTGTTTTGCACCCTGAATCGCAGCAATCACAGCTGTTTGTAATACAGGACCTTTTTTAGCTACATTTGTAACAACAGCCTCATAAGCATCAGGGCTTACTTCTATAATACCAGAAGCTACAGCCACACGTGTAGTATCTTCTTTATCTGAAACATCCACCATTTTCGGTTTATCGTTTTCATCTAAATGTGTTAAATTCATTTTTAACCTTTTTAAAATAATATGAATTCTAGCAGAAATTTATTTATAAGAAATTTGAATAAAATATAAAAAATCAGAACTTATTTTTAAATAAAATAATATATTTAAATGATATAATTAAATAATTTTTTATAAAAAAGAGTCTATGTAAAATACTAGTCTTATTTTAATAATTAAAAGTTTAACATAAGAAATATCAATCTTAAAAACCCTTATTTAAGGCAAATATAAAAAAACATTATTTTATTTAAAATAATTATTTAACATATTTTTACATATTTTTTGTTAGAATTACAAGAAATTTATATTTGAGTAAAAATACCTAATATTTTGAAAGTAATAGTTTCAATCTAAAATAAATTTAATACGGAGTTAACACCATGAAAAATTATCTATTATCATTATTAATCATAAGCTTTACAGGCTGTGCTACAAAAGATGACTATACCTTATTTAACAAAGCACCTCTAAATCGAACTCCAACGCTCACTCAAACTCCAGCAAGTGAAGAAACTTTAGCACAACTAGAGAACATGCAATTTGAATATAAAATTCTTCCCCACGATAGAGTTTCTGTTATTGTTTATAAACATCCTGAACTTAGTACAGCAAATCTTAATAGTATGCAACAAGAGAGAGGCTTATTGGTTAATTCCAGAGGAGACCTTCGTCTACCTTTAATTAAAAATATTCATCTTGAAGGACTTACCCAAACAGAAGCAGAAGATCGGCTAGAGGAAGCTTTTAGTGTATATTTAAAACATCCTGATATACAAATAGAGGTTCTTAACAAAAGAGCTTATGTTGTAGGTGAAGTAAAACATCCTGGAGAAATTCCACTGATTAATGAACGACTTACCCTCCTACAAATATTAGCTAAAGCAGGAGATATTACCGATGAGGCGGATAGAAAATCTATCCTGATTATGAGGGGTGGAGGTTCATCTAAAGTACATACAGAATTGGTTAACTTAACGGATATTAATTCATTAAGAACAGCTAACTTAATGATTAAACCAAATGATATTGTCTATGTTATGCCAAATAAAATGAAAGCCTTTAATTCACGTGTTAAGGAAATTGACCCTTTATTTACTCTTATTGGTCATGTATTACAACCATTTGTTAGTATTAAATTTCTATCACAATAGAAGGATTTAAGAAATGAAAAATAATATAACCAATAACAAGAAAAACCCCTCAAACGAAATTACTTTAAAGGATATTCTATATATTTTAAATCAATACAAATGGTCTATTGTATTTATCACTCTTATCTCAAGTGCATTAAGCTATACTTACCTTTACTTTAAACCCTCAATATATAATTCTTATGCGATTTTGAAGGTTAAACCCAATATCAAATTAAAATCGGAAGATGTTATTACCAATACCGCTTCTACTATGGCTGCTAAAGATGTTAAGGAAAGAATATCATTGCTTAAAACATTTAAAGTGAATATTCAAGCTCTTGATAAAATTCAAATGAAAGTACAATATTTTGTTGATGATAAATATAAAAAAGTTGAGCTTTTTCCAGAAATACCTATAAAAATTAAAAATATCAATATTCTAAAAAATGAAATTATTGGAAAAAAATTAACCTTAGTTCCTCACGAAAATGGTTATACAATTCAATATAAAAACTCTTACAAAGAAAAAATACAACATGCAATATTTAAAACCAAACTTTTTTCTTTCCCCACAACCACTGTTTTTCCTTATAATAAACCTATCACCAGTCAATATTTTAATTTTACGGTTGATAAAATATCATCTGTAGATAAACCTATCCATTTTATCATACATGGAAATAAACGACAAATTTTCGAAAATATTATTAAGTCTAAACTAGAGATATCTCAATTAGGTAAAGATACTTCACTAATACAGATTAATTACCTTGATACCATTCCTGAGAGATCACAGCTATATGTTAATACACTTATTGACAGTTTTATTAAACAAAGTATTGATCATAAAAATACACAAACCAGTAAAACATTAAATTTTATATTAACTGAACTTAACAATATAAAAAAAGAGTTGAAAGAATCTGAACAACAGTTGGAAGAGTATCAAGGTCAACAAAGCATTGTAAAACCTTCCATTCAAGCATCACTATATATTAAAGAATTAAGTGATATCGAAATTCAACTTTCAGAAAATGAACTAAAACAACGGTTAATCATTAATTTAATTAATTTTGTCCAAAACAATTATAATCTAGATGCCATAGCCCCATCTTTACGAAAACTTAATGATGATACCACCTTAAGACTCATTACAAAACTACAAGATAAACAACTAATAGAAGAGGAATTACGTAGTGAATATACAGATAAATACCCAAAACTACAGAGTGTTAGAAAACAGATTCAAAATATACGTAAAAAAATTGAATTAAATTTAGCAACGTTACGTACAAACATTGAATATGAAAACAATACTTTAATAGAGCGTAAAAGTAAACATGAAACTAACCTACAATCATTACCATCACAAGAACGACAATTGGTTAATATTAAACGTAACTATGAAGTTAAATCAAAGATGTATGAATATCTACTCAAGAAAAAAGCAGAAAACAAGATTATTCAATTAGCAATTGCTTCTGATTATGAAATCGTTGACTATGCTTACAATTCAAAAATACCTATTAAACCAAAACGTTCGTTTATCTTACTTTTAGGTACTTTTTTAGGATTCTTTGTGGGGAGTATTCTTGCCTTTATACGTTATGGAAAAAATAGTCATATTCAAAATAAAGAGGATATTGAACGTCTTTCATCTTTACCTATTTATGGTACAATCCCTTTCTATAAACATAAAAAAAATGAACTGCAAGTCCATTTAGAAGCAAAATCTCCTTTTACAGAGAGTTTTCGTACTTTACGAACAAACTTACAATTTATGAAAGAAGACAATAAAGCAACAACTATTTTAATCACCTCAACCATTGCTTCAGAAGGTAAAACCACAACATCAGCAAATTTAGCAACTATTTTAGAGATGGCTCGATATAAAACCATCGTTATTAATTTAGATTTACGAAAACCTACCTTACATAAATTTTTTGATATAAGTAATTATAATGGAATGAGTAGCTATCTTAATGGAGATGATGAGATACAAGATATTATTCAAACTACTGAATTTGCAAATTTAGATATTATCACCTCTGGTGGTATTCCAGAGGATCCATCTGAACTTATTTTATCACGTCGATTACCTGAACTTATTCTTTACTTAAAAGAGATTTATGATTATATTATAATTGACAGTGCTCCCATAGGGATTGTTACCGATACAAAAACCATCATGAAATATACCGATTTAAACCTTATTATTTTACGAGAAAATTATGCACAAAAAGGGTTCATAAAAACAATTGAAGAGATGATAGAAAAACATCACTTTAAAAATGTTGGTTTTATTTTAAATGCATCAAAAGAGATAGGTGGTGAGTATGGTTATGGATACAGCTATGAATATGAAAGTAAATCATGAGTCTATTTTCATTTTTCAATACAAGAAAAATTTCCCCCATTAAAGTAGATATTCACTCCCATCTATTACCAGGGATAGATGATGGAGTCAAAACAATTAAAGAAGCTGTTGAGATAATAAAAAGATTTAAGATACTGGGTTATAGTAAACTCATTACCACACCTCATATTATGTCAGACTCCTATCCAAATAATAAACAAATTATTACAAAAAAACTTCAAGATGTTAAAGAGGCATTACAAGAAAATAGTATTGAAATCATACTTGAAGCAGGAGCTGAATATTATGTTGATATGGAATTCTTACAATTGATAGAGAATGATGAACTTATCCCTTTCATGGAACACTACATTCTTTTTGAAACCTCTTATTTAGCCAAGCCTATTATTTTGGAACATGCAATTAATCTCATTATAAAGAAAGGTTATATCCCTGTAATGGCTCACCCTGAACGATATATCTATCTACATCATAATATTCAATTATACAAAGAGTTAAAGTTACAGGGTGTTCTTTTTCAAGTTAATATTAAATCTTTACAAGATAGATATAAAACTATTTATAAAATTGCTATAAAATTAATAAATTTAGGATTGGTCGATTTTGTGGGAAGTGATGCCCATAGAATGAGTGATATTATCAAACTAGAAAAAATTATTCAAAGTAGCACATATAACTCTATTCTAAAAAAGAATACTATACTCAATAATAATTAATACAAAAAAGGAATATACAACAATGAAATACAACGAAGTAAAAAATGATTTATTAAATAATCAAAAAACATGGTTAGTCACAGGTGTGGCTGGATTTATAGGATCTAACTTAGCAGAAGCACTTTTGAAACTCAATCAAAAAGTAATTGCCTTAGATAATTTCTCTACAGGTCACCCTTATAACTTAGAACATATTAAAAATTCTGTATCTACTGAAGCATGGAAAAACTTTACCTTTATAGAGGGAGATATTACAAACTTTGATACCTGTAAAGAGATTACTAAAAATGTTGATATTATCTTACATCAAGCAGCACTTGGTTCAGTTCCACGCTCTATAGATACACCTGTAGTATCAAACCATGCCAATGTAACTGGATTTTTAAATATGCTGACAGCTGCAAAAGAAAATAATGTTAAACGTTTTGTTTATGCTTCATCTTCATCTGTTTACGGAGATTCGGAAGAGCTTCCAAAAGTGGAAGAGCGAACAGGAAACCTCTTGTCCCCTTATGCTGTCACTAAATATGTAAATGAACTTTATATGGGTGTTTTTCAAAAGTGTTATGGGATGGAAGTGATTGGTTTACGTTATTTTAATGTTTTTGGAAAAAGACAAGACCCCAATGGAGCTTATGCAGCAGTTATCCCTAAATGGATTGGACAAATTTTAAATGGAGAAGATTTATTTATTAATGGTGATGGTGAAACCAGTCGTGATTTTACTTATATTGAAAATGTAATTCAAGCCAATATCTTAGCTGGAACAACAGAAAACACTGAAGCTTTTGGTCAAGCATTCAATACAGCCATTGGGGGACGAGAAACCTTAAATAATCTCTATGCTGGTATTGTTAAAGGATTAAAAGAAAATATTCCTGAAATAAAAATAAAAGATGCAATCTATAGAGATTTTCGAGCTGGAGATATTAGACACTCAAATGCAAATATAGATAAGATGAAAAAACTTTTAGGTTATGAACCAACCCATTCATTGGAAGAAGGACTTTCAGAATCAATTACGTGGTATATTAATGATATAAAAAGTTAAAAGTTAAGGCTTTAGTCTATAATATTATTATTTATTATTTATTATGTTTAAATAATTTTTTTTGTGTATAATTGCTGAATTATACACATTAAAAAGGATTGATATTATGTCATCACCGTACTCAAATAATATTTTATTTAAACCCATTCTCTTTATCTTACTAAGTAGTCAGCTATTTTCAGTAGGTACAGAAATAAGTGGTTATGTTTTTCAAGATTTACCTGTTAGAAATACAGGATCCACATTAGAACTTAACATCTATGGTCTACAAGAGAATAATGAATTAGGAGTAGCAGATATTAATGTTACTGCCTATCCAGAAAAAATAAGTACCCTTACCGATAGTAATGGTTCATGGTCTTTAGCAACAACAAAAAATTCTCGAATTGAATTTTCAAATATACCCTCATATTTAAAAGAGAGTCCCAATAGCTCTTCTATTAAATTTTCTCGTATAGGTGAAACAAATATTAATCTCGCACTACATAATCCAAAAGACTATGTATCTACAATCAATCCTAAATATGTAAATAATTTACAACAAAATGGTTCACATATAGGTAGTGATTTTCAAGCATTACAAACAATTGGTTATTCAGAAAAAGGTCTCAATGCGTACTATAAAGAATATGCTTCCAATATACAAGGAGAAGGGGTAATACCCCTTGATACAATAAGAATGGAGGATATTGGTTCAGTTTGGGGAAAAGCTTATCAAAAAAATAAAAAACGTTTATTTGTAGCAAGTATGCTACAACGACATATCGGTTTTTCAAATAGTCCAGCCGATATTTATGTTATTGACTATAACTCAAACCCTGCAACTCTTTTAGGAAATTTCTCACTCGAAGATCGACAACCTAATAATTTAGGTCCAACTATTCAACTGGGTACGGTACATAGATCAGGAAATCACCACTATACACTAAGAGACAACCCTTTATACTCAAATATTGATTTAGATGCTTATAGTAAAGTGGGTAAAATATCTTATGGGGGAATTGATATAGATTATCACTCAAATACACTTTGGCTTATAAATTTACATCAAAAAGCTCTTATATCGGTTGATATTTCTGGTGATTTAAACTCGTTCTCCACAGCTAATGTTAACCAATACCATATTAACAGTTTACAAAATGTTCCAACGTGTAACAATGGTCAACTTAGACCATGGGCTATAAAAATCCATGAAGGAAAAGGATATATTGGTACGGTCTGTGATGCTAGTAGTTCAAAAGCAAAAGATGACCTTTCTGCAAATATCATCTCTTTTGACTTAATCCATCCAGAAAATGGGTTTAAGAATGAACTAAATATTGATTTAAATTATACCAAAGAAGATGGGGGATGGCATGCATGGGAAGATACTTATGTGGAGCTTCATAGAACATTTACAGGTACAATTTTTGCAGAACCTATTTTAAGTGATATTGAGTTTGACCAGCATAACAATATGTATATCTCTTTTATGGATAGATATGCCACTCAATTGGGTGCATACTCACCAAAAGCAAAACTAAATGTTGCTTACAGTGATTTAGAAAAAGCCTATTCTCATGGAGAGATTTTAAAAATATGTAATAATAATGGTATCTACGAAAAAGAAGGAATGGGAACGTGTTCCAATTCTAAAACAGCATACAATCCCGAATATTTTAATGACAATGGAGGAGGATCAGCCATTGATAGTGAATCTGCACTTGGTTCATTAGCACTTTTAAAAGGAAGTGATCAATTACTATTTACGACAGGGGATCCTCATCCCGAAGGTTTAATTGGTAAAAAATATTGGACTACACAAGGGGTAGAAACACTTGATACAAAGGATGGTTCAATAAAAAACTGGTATGCACATGCAATGACTGAAGGGAATGGACTTAATTCAAAAGCAAATGGAATAGGAGATATTGAACTTATTTCAGATCCAGCTCCTCTAGAGATTGGAGATAGAATTTGGGCAGATAAGAATTCAAATGGAATTCAAGATGCAAATGAAACAGGTATTGAAGGGGTTATAATAACACTTATTTGTAATGGTTTAGAAGTGAATGCTACAACCGATTCAGTGGGTAATTATATTTTTTCAAATGATCAAAATGGACATACGACAAGCAACCATATCTATGGAATATCTGAGTTAACAGAAAATGAAAACAATTGTTTACTAAAAATTCCTAATATTAAAGGAACATTAAAACAAAGTGTTTTAAGTAGATTTGAGTTAACCATTCAATCTCAAGGAGAAGGTATTAATTCAAATCAAAATGACAGTGATGCAATCCTTAATGGAAATGATGCAGAAATTAATATTATTGCAACAAATATTCCTATTTTGGGAGCAAATAATCATTCATTTGATATTGGATTTAAACCTCTTGCCCCTACTCCTACCAGTACACCGTCACCTACTCCAACAAGTACACCGTCACCCACTCCAACGAGTACACCATTGCCTACTCCAACAAGTACACCGTCGCCTACTCCAACAAGTACACCATTGCCTACTCCAACGAGTACACCATTGCCTACTCCAACAAGTACACCATTGCCTACTCCAACGAGTACACCATTGCCTACTCCAACAAGTACACCGTCACCTACTCCAACGAGTACACCATTGCCTACTCCAATAATTACACCGTCGCCTACTCCAACAAGTACACCGTCGCCTACTCCAACACCTATAACAGGAACTGTCCTAATTGGAAATCAAGTATGGATTGAAAATGATAATGATGGAGATGCTAGAACAGGAAATATTACTTTTTTAAATGGCTTAACAGTGATAGCAACTGCAACAGATGGAACTCAATACCAAGGGGAAACAAATAGTAGTGGTCATTACCTCATTACTGTACCTAAAAACGACACATATATAGTATCAGTGCAACTTCCTGATAAATATATTCCTACAGCAAATTCAGAAGATAATTATATTTCTGATATTAATAGTGAAAATAATTTATCACATGATGCCAATGGAACAACTGTTATTATTACAACTAACAATAACTTAAGTATTGATTTTGGATTCAGAACAACAGCTGTTTTAGGAATAACAACTTGTCAAGAGGTAATCATAAACGATGATATTCAAAATGCCAATAAAAATAATGCAACAACAACTATTGATGTCATTCAAAATGATGTAGAAAATAATGTAAATCAACAAGTTAAGCTTCTTTCAGCAGAAGAGGGTGAAAAGTTTTGGAGAGATGAAGCTCATAATATTACATCTATTAACACATTCGATACACTTGTTATAGAAGGAGAAGGTACATGGAGTGTGGTTAATAATCAAATAAGATTTACAGCACTAAATTCCTTTGAAGGAGAAGTTCCTAGCCCTATTTATTACATTTTAGAAGGGGAAAATTGTACAGAAGAAACAAAATATTCAAATGTAGCAAGAGTAACAATTAATACCGTATGTTATTGTCCAGATTATAAAACGGACTCAGTATCAACACTTAATACCTATAGCTTATTGATTTTAATCTTTTTAACTTTTGGTATATCGTACTCTATATTAAAAAAAGAGATACTTTAATTAAAAATAAAAAAACATCATCATACTCCTCATAAAAAATGAAGAGTATGGAAACGTTTAAGAATATCTCTAACAACTCATGAAATAAACTTTATATTTTATTTATAACAGTTACGGTCATTGTATCTGTACTTTTTATACCTTTCTTATTTATAACTTCTAAGCTTATAGTATGTATTCCTTGTTTAAAAAGAGTATACCAACGAGACTTACTAGATCCAATATATTTATCTCCATCATACCACTTGTAACTAACAATACTATCACTTGGGGTACTTTTACTTCCATCTAAGTGTACTGCTCTATTTGAAGGGGTTACCTTTAATATTTTATCTTCACCTGCATTGGCTTTTAAATCATTTGGATTAGGTGGTAAATCTGCACCATTGATTACAGTGATAATTACATTATCTTCTGATTTTTTACCTGTTTTATCTACCACTTTTAACGTAATGGTATGTTTACCCTTTGTAGTGAGAGTATACCAACGAGATTTACTAGATCCAATATATTTATCTCCATCATACCACTTGTAACTAACAATACTACCACTTGGGGTACTTTTGCTTCCATCTAAGTATACTGCTCTATTTGAAGAGCTAAGCTTTAATATTTTATCTTTACCTGCATTGGCTTTTAATTTTGATGAATTTACATTCTGATCAAAAGCTTCAATTAAAGAGAAACGAGTATTAAAAAATAGATGTTGTTCATTTTTAGGGTCAATATAGATATCAGTACCAAGAGCAAAGGCAAAGTCCTCTCCAATACTTTCCCAAGTTTCCCCCCCATTAATAGAACGAGCCATTATCATTTTATCAGCATCATTTTGTGTTGTATTAAAAGTAGCAATATAAAGATAATCAGGATTACTAGGATTGACAGCAACAGCCCCAATATAATGCATAAAGAGAGGAGTAATTTCAGAAAAAGTCACCCCTCCATCTTCTGATTTCCATAATTTTCTTTTTTCCCAACGAGCCGATTTTCCAAAAGCATTTGAAATAACATAAACTCTATCCTCTTTACCCACTGTAATATTATAAACTTTACCCATTTGAGAACCAGATATGTTACTCCATGTAGCCCCTTTATTCGTACTTTTATATAATCCTCTCTTTGTACCAGCATAAATAATATCTTTATTAAGCCGATCTAGTTTTATATCAAATGTAGCTTCAGAAAATATATTATTCCAATCTCGACCACCATTATTACTTCTATAAATACCTTTTTTCTCACTAGAAGCATACAGTAAACGGTTCTCTTTATCGGACCGTGGATCTAGAAGCATATCGCTTACTCTTCCACTTCGAGTATCTCCTAAACTAACATTATTCCATGTAAGTCCTTTGTCATTACTCTGATAGATTTCCCCTCGTTCTCCAACTGATACCCAAAGGCGACCTTCAACTAACGGATCAACCATCACCGACCAAGCATGTCCTTTTGGAGGTAAACCATTGGTAGGGTGTTCCCAAGTCTCCCCTCTATCTCTTGATATTTGCATACCAATATCCATATAGGTTGCATAGTAGATTTTTGAATCAAAAGGGTCTATTGCAATATCTCTATTAACTGTACCTTGTATCCCTCTTGATTTAATTTTATGTGTATATCTGTTTTTAGGAGCATCTTCTGGTAAAGTTGGTATAACTTTAGCTGAATCTACAAAACGATCTGTATAATCAAAAGTTATACTTTTCCATGTAACCCCTCCATCCTTAGAGAGATGGATATCTTGGTTATCAGAAAAAATTATAAAATCTGAATTACTAGGGGAAACTCTCATTTTTATAAAGTTATCAATCCCTCCAAAAAAACTTTCTATATGGTTTGGACGTTTATTATGGGGAATTTGTACGTACTTTCCTTGTGCATGTCGAATATAAGTTGTCTCCGCTGGAGTAGTTTGTTCCCAACTTTCTCCCATATTATCACTTTTTGCAATCCCTTGCCACGAACCTACATATAACTTATTTGGATTTGACGAACTGGTTGCCAACATCAATGAGAAGAGTGAAATTTTACGAATATCTTTATTTCGTGTTTCTAATCTTGATACAATGGAATTTAATCCATTATTGTTCTCTTTCCATGTTGCACCATTATCATCACTTCGGTATACCCCTTTTTTACTGTGTCCTTTGACTGGAATGACGGATGAAAAAATGGTTGATTTACCATTTTTACTAAGCAACACCATATCAGAACCTTGTCCTGCATCAAAAAAAGTAATATTATTCCAGCTGATACCTCCATTTTCTGTTTTAAAAATTCCATCTCTTCCTACCAAATAAACTCGACTATGCCCTGCTCCATTAACATAGCTACTATTTGGGTCAATCACTATCGTAGAATAGTTTCGGTTATAAATAGCATCCATACTTTTAACTCCACCTGGACGATTTAATTCATTCCACGTTTTCCCTCCATCCGTACTTTTATAAACCTTTCCTCTTGCCCATGATATTTTAAGACTAGGGACAAACCCTTCTGCCACATAAATAATATTTGAATCGCTTGGATCAATTGCCATTGCACCTAAAGCTGCTAGTCTTGAACCAATATCAAAACTGTATTTCCAATTTCTTCCTCCATCAATTGATTTATAAAGTCCACTTCCTCCTCCTGCCCAAACAATATTTGGATTTTTAGCATCAAACTTTATAAAACGGATATGATACATCCCTGAAATGATTTTCCATGTTTTTCCACCATTACTGGTATGATAGACCAAACCCATATCTCCACTAAAAAATATATTACTGGTATCTGTTGGATCTATTGCTATTGCGAACATTGAACCCCCTACCCCTGAACCTATATGTTTTAAAGAGATATTCTCTGCTCTACCTGTTAATATACCTCTCCCTGATTCATCATATTTTTTTAAAATAACATCATCAATTCGACCAGAGCCTTTAATAGAGAAAGATTTAACAGAAACAAGACTATTGTCTGATTCAAACTCTTTTAAATCTTTATCTAAATTTCGAATATATGTTTGCCACTGACCACTCACACTTGATTTTCCAAGCCCATGATGAATATTGATACCACGAAGACCAAAATCATTATCATCTTCCGTATAACTAAGAATACGGTCTCCCTTTAAGGTCTTAATAGCAATAGATACTTCAAACGATTCATTATAGTTCATGGACCAATATAAAACTTTCTCTTTTCTATTGTTCCATTCACCTCCAATAATATATTCATTATCAAGCTGATTTCCACTAAATTGGATGACATTACTTTGTTTAATCTCATCATATATGTTACGAATGGTTGATTCATCTGGATTATTACCCAATATGCTCCATCTGCTTATTTTCTTATCTTCCCCATTTTCATAAACTGTTTCTAATTTCAACTTTTCATAAACAATAACTTCTCTACTCACTTCATTAGCAATATTATCTGCTTTATCAGTCACATTATAAGTTATAATATATTTCCCGGAGATAGATACATTAACAGGATTTTTAATCACTACCTTGCTGGTAATATCACCATCAACATTATCATATGCTCTAACACCTGCATCAACATAAGAGACACCTTTTTGGATACTTACAATAGAGTTTCCAATCAAAGTGATGCTTGGTTTTTCCACATCTTCTGTATTATTTTCTACATTCTGATCAAAAGCTTCAATTAAAGAGAAACGAGTATTAAAAAATAGATGTTGTTCATTTTTAGGGTCAATATAGATATCAGTACCAAGAGCAAAGGCAAAGTCCTCTCCAATACTTTCCCAAGTTTCCCCCCCATTAATAGAACGAGCCATTATCATTTTATCAGCATCATTTTGTGTTGTATTAAAAGTAGCAATATAAAGATAATCAGGATTACTAGGATTGACAGCAACAGCCCCAATATAATGCATAAAGAGAGGAGTAATTTCAGAAAAAGTCACCCCTCCATCTTCTGATTTCCATAATTTTCTTTTTTCCCAACGAGCCGATTTTCCAAAAGCATTTGAAATAACATAAACTCTATCCTCTTTACCCACTGTAATATTATAAACTTTACCCATTTGAGAACCAGATATGTTACTCCATGTAGCCCCTTTATTCGTACTTTTATATAATCCTCTCTTTGTACCAGCATAAATAATATCTTTATTAAGCCGATCTAGTTTTATATCAAATGTAGCTTCAGAAAATATATTATTCCAATCTCGACCACCATTATTACTTCTATAAATACCTTTTTTCTCACTAGAAGCATACAGTAAACGGTTCTCTTTATCGGACCGTGGATCTAGAAGCATATCGCTTACTCTTCCACTTCGAGTATCTCCTAAACTAACATTATTCCATGTAAGTCCTTTGTCATTACTCTGATAGATTTCCCCTCGTTCTCCAACTGATACCCAAAGGCGACCTTCAACTAACGGATCAACCATCACCGACCAAGCATGTCCTTTTGGAGGTAAACCATTGGTAGGGTGTTCCCAAGTCTCCCCTCTATCTCTTGATATTTGCATACCAATATCCATATAGGTTGCATAGTAGATTTTTGAATCAAAAGGGTCTATTGCAATATCTCTATTAACTGTACCTTGTATCCCTCTTGATTTAATTTTATGTGTATATCTGTTTTTAGGAGCATCTTCTGGTAAAGTTGGTATAACTTTAGCTGAATCTACAAAACGATCTGTATAATCAAAAGTTATACTTTTCCATGTAACCCCTCCATCCTTAGAGAGATGGATATCTTGGTTATCAGAAAAAATTATAAAATCTGAATTACTAGGGGAAACTCTCATTTTTATAAAGTTATCAATCCCTCCAAAAAAACTTTCTATATGGTTTGGACGTTTATTATGGGGAATTTGTACGTACTTTCCTTGTGCATGTCGAATATAAGTTGTCTCCGCTGGAGTAGTTTGTTCCCAACTTTCTCCCATATTATCACTTTTTGCAATCCCTTGCCACGAACCTACATATAACTTATTTGGATTTGACGAACTGGTTGCCAACATCAATGAGAAGAGTGAAATTTTACGAATATCTTTATTTCGTGTTTCTAATCTTGATACAATGGAATTTAATCCATTATTGTTCTCTTTCCATGTTGCACCATTATCATCACTTCGGTATACCCCTTTTTTACTGTGTCCTTTGACTGGAATGACGGATGAAAAAATGGTTGATTTACCATTTTTACTAAGCAACACCATATCAGAACCTTGTCCTGCATCAAAAAAAGTAATATTATTCCAGCTGATACCTCCATTTTCTGTTTTAAAAATTCCATCTCTTCCTACCAAATAAACTCGACTATGCCCTGCTCCATTAACATAGCTACTATTTGGGTCAATCACTATCGTAGAATAGTTTCGGTTATAAATAGCATCCATACTTTTAACTCCACCTGGACGATTTAATTCATTCCACGTTTTCCCTCCATCCGTACTTTTATAAACCTTTCCTCTTGCCCATGATATTTTAAGACTAGGGACAAACCCTTCTGCCACATAAATAATATTTGAATCGCTTGGATCAATTGCCATTGCACCTAAAGCTGCTAGTCTTGAACCAATATCAAAACTGTATTTCCAATTTCTTCCTCCATCAATTGATTTATAAAGTCCACTTCCTCCTCCTGCCCAAACAATATTTGGATTTTTAGCATCAAACTTTATAAAACGGATATGATACATCCCTGAAATGATTTTCCATGTTTTTCCACCATTACTGGTATGATAGACCAAACCCATATCTCCACTAAAAAATATATTACTGGTATCTGTTGGATCTATTGCTATTGCGAACATCGCACCCCCTACCCCTGAACCTATATGTTTTAGAGAGATATTCTCTGCTGTACCTGTTAATACGCCTCTTTCTCCATTATTCTCTTCTGCATATAGAGAAGCACTAACTAGTAACATAATCAGTAGAAGCCGTTTAAAGATACTTTGAATTAATTTCATTTTTATCCTTTTTATATTTTTTTTATAATAATGTTCTTCTCAACCAAGAAAAATATTTTTACATTATAACCATAAATAATTCAAAAAAATATAAAAACACAAAAATATAATTTAATATTATTAAATAAAAAAGATGAATTAAAAAATTAGGACGAAGGAGATAATCTTACAAGAGAAAAGAAGAGAGAACAATCTCTTTCTTAAAGTTTATCTTAAGAAGAGATTGTGACATGTTAATATAATATCAATATTATATTATTCAGGTTCAGGAGCACCAGATACATGGATAACTACGGTATCTTCACTAACAGCACCATTAACATCAGTAATTTTCAATGTAATGGTGTGTGCACCATTTTCAGTAATTACATACCAACGAGATACATTTGGTCCAATAAATACACCATTTTCAAACCACTCATATTTTTCAATATCTGCATCTGAAACACTAAGACTTCCATCTAGGTATACAGCTGTATTTGAAGGGGTAATATTAAGTGTTTTGTTTTGTCCAGCTTCAGCAATAAGACTTTTATTGACGGTTACAACCATTGTATCTTCAGCTGTTGCACCTTCAGCATCAGTAATTACTAATTTAATAGTATGTTGACCACTTTCGGTAAGTACATACCAACGAGATACATTTGGTCCAATAAAGTCATCACCTTCAAACCACTCATATTTTACAATTTCAGCATCTGAAACACTAGCACTTCCGTTAAGATGTACTGCTCTATTTGATGGTGTAATATTAAGTGTTTGATTTTGTCCAGCTTCAGCGATAAGACTTTTATTAACTGTTACAGTCATTGTATCTTCACTTTTTACACCTTCAGAATCAGTAACTACCAATTTAATTGTGTGAACACCACTCTCAGTAAGTACATACCAACGAGATTCATTAGGACCAATAAACTTATCCCCTTCAAACCACTCATAACTTACAATTGTAGTATCTGAAGTACTTGCTGTTCCATCAAGATAGATGGCTCTATTTGAGGGAGTAATATTCAAAACTTGATCAACACCTGCATTTGCAACAGTAGTTCCTGCAAAACCTTGGGTTACCAATAGTAGTAAAGTCAATACCACATATTTTATTGTTTTCATTTTATTTCCTTTTTTTACATTTATAAAAACATTTAATTAGCAAATTTTTTTAAAAATTTGCTTAAAAATCTACAATATTTTTAGAAAAAATATTGTAAACAAGCAATTTAAGTCAGATGATTTACTTCATCTTTAGAAGTATATCAATATTAGAATTAAATTAAATTAAATATAATCAATTTTAATATAATAAATATAATTTTATTATAAAATATTAAATTTAATATAAAAGCTAATCTTATTTATTATTGCCTTTTAACTTTTAATCGCTTTGATAATAACTCTATTGTCAATTCCTTCAAGTGCATGTCCTGAAAAAATAATTGAACTATTTCGAAGGGCATTTTCAGGGAAAGTGATTCTCCCATATTGAAAATATTTTGCACTCCATTTATCTTTTTTTTCCGAATAAATATCTTGCCAATTTATACCATCTTTACTAAACCATACATGAGCATAAGCATGATTATTAACAAGAGAAGGTTCAACAGCTGTTGAAATTGCAGAGGTATCTGTATCATAATTTTGAGTAGCCATTAATACCGAACCTTGTAGTTTTCGTAAACGGATTTCTCTAGATGTTTTTCTATTAATTGAACAAATATAATTTTCTTCATGCTCTGTATCTGTACCGTATACAATATAATCTTTATAAAAAAGAAGTGTTACAGCTCGATATTTTTGTTTACCATGCTTAACAATATTTATACTTTGGAATTCATCATCTGTATTAGCAATAAGGCACTCTTCATCCTTATCACCTGTAGTTATCCATAATTTTTCCGTATATTTATCGTAAAAAATACCATGAATATGTCTAATCGTATTTTTAGGAAAAGTATAGCAAATACTCCATGTTTCTCCATTGTCTACAGATTTATAAATATGAACTTCATTCCGTTCTGTATCAGAAAATCTACCATTAAGGATATATTCTCCAAAATATAAATAACCATTTGGGCTTAAACAGATATTAAGAGGTTTATTTCCCCTTGGAAGATGAAATGTTTTTAAATATTTTTGACTATCTTTTAAAGCAATAAAAATACCTTTTTTTGCAGAAACAACTCTACTTCCATTTTTCAATATTAGCATATTGGACGGTTCAATACGTAAAAGCCTATTTAACAATCTATTCAATTTACTGAGTAGTGAATATTTGGAATCAATTATTTTTCCATCTAATATCCACTTTTTATTTTTTTGATTAACTTTATAGATATTATACCCTTTGGCAATATAAATAAAGTCTCTATCAATATAAAGTGCTTTAGAGTTTGACAATATATTTATCATCAATACTCCTCTTATCAAAGTTTATTATTTTTGCTTTTTCCCAATCAATTTTTAAATTGGCTTCACTTAAACTCACAAAAGCAAAATCTTGTATAAGTCGCTCTAATTTTGACAAACTTGAAGATAAACCACAGTAAGACTTAAATTTTCTAATTGCATTTAACCCTTCCATCATCGGTTGGTCTGGATCAAAGTCTCTAGGGTGAAAATAGCTCATCGTATAATTAGATTGATTCATAAAGTATTTTAAAAGGGGATAAGGTATCACTCTAAAATAACCTCCTCCTGAAAATATAATATTTTTACCTAAAACTGTATGAAAATTAATAGGAAATTCTTTTATCATCCCATTTGTTCTTTTTATATAAGCAGGTTCTTGATATCCATATTTTTCTAAACCACCATGAGCTCGTTTAACTGGAAAAACCGAGCAATCAATTTCAATTCCATATTTTAGCAATTCATCAAAAACCCATAAATTTTTTTCTGTAATTGAAAAACCAGGTGCACGATAACTTGTTACCTTTTTTCCTATAATATCTTCTATAGATTTAATAGAACGTTCTAAATCATTCGTAAATTGCTTTTTATTAAACTCATAAGTTAATTGATGTAAATCAGAATGAGTAGCTATTTCATAACCCAATTTATTAATTTTTTTTATGATATCAGGATGTTTCCTTGCAACCCATCCCAAACAAAAAAAGGTTGCATCTTGATGATTATCATCCAGAACTTTAAAAATTTTATCCATGTTATGTTCAAGTCGGCTTTCAAAGTTTTTCCATTGCTTCTCTGATTTACTTGCATCATTATCTAAGATATGAAACCAGTCTTCAATATCAAATGTTAAAATATTCATACTTTACTCTTTTGGGCATTATTAAAAGTCATTTTAGATTTACGAAAATTTGGATTTATAAGTTTTTTTAAACCACCGAATAAACCAGCAATCATAGGTAAAGGGTCACTCCATTGTCCATCTTGATATTTTATATTTTTTCCAAAAAATTTGAACCAATTGGGTTTAGATGAAAAGCGTTCACTATTTTTACTGTATAAAAACCACATTAACTCTAGTGATACCTGACGCAATATAAGTCCTGGTGTAGAGTGATACTCTGTCACTTCTCTACCTAACTCTTGTTCTACAATCATCTGTGCATAGTCAACACCTGATTCCATCCCTGCTTTTATACTTCCTGTAATTCTTGTATTAATTTCCATAAGTAAATAAGAACCATCCCGTGGATCTTCAATCGAATCAAAATCACCAAAACCTGTCCAATTAATTTCATCTGCAACACGTGTGGCATACTCTACAAGTTCAGGAATATCGACAATCTCACCACAACTTGTTGTTCCCCCTGTCACAGGGAAATATCTATGTTTAACAAAAGTTGTAGCTCCTTTAATTGAACCATCATAATCTCTAAAAATTTGACACTTAAACTGTCTTCCTCCTGAGGGGATAAAGGCTTGTAAGGTAGAAGCACCAAACTCCTCTTTTATTTTAGGATAAAGACGTTTTAGTTCCTCCATGGTTTCAACTTTAGTAATCCCTTTTGCACCTGCTCCAATATTAGGTTTAATAAGTGAGGGAAGTCCACAATAGGCAACAGCGTCTTCTAATGAATTCTCTTCTAAATCCATTGTTTTTGGATGGGGTACACCAATTTTTTTAGCCACTTGCATGGTTAAATTTTTGTCATGCCCATGTATAAATGCATCATAATCAGGTATGACAATTCTAGCATAGGGTTCAAGAACTTTTTTATGTTCACCAAGAATTCCTGCTGAATCATCAAAAAGTGGTATAACAATATCATATTTATTTTCTTGAATATGTTTTTTTAAAAACGCTAAAAATAGTGCAGGTTCTTTAAAGGCACTGGGGGAAAGTATTTTTTTATTTGGAAACCTAGATACCCAGCCATAAGAGAGTTTCTCTTCGCATAATATCGTAACATGATACCCATGTTGACGTAATGATTTTGCAATAGGGAGAACCTGAACAGTATGTCCGTCTAGTAGTAAAATTTTTATTGTATTGTTTTTATTTTTCATCTGATTTATTACCTAATTAATTGATTTCTATTTTTTTATAATCTCTAAAACATCAAACATCTTTTTTGCTAAGTTTTTTCTATCAAAAGCTTTGGCTAACTCAGTACAACCTTTTTGTAATTCCAGATAATATTCATCACTAGATGAAATTTTTTGCAATGCTTCTAAAAATTCCTTTTTATTTTCAGGTTCAAAAGAGACACCTGCATGATGATGTTCTACAATCTCTTTGGCTTCCCCTTCTACTCCAAGAAGCATCGGCTTTTTCATTGCTGAAGATTCAAAAATTTTAGAAGGGATTAATGAAGCATGGATAACCGTTTTGGTAAGAGGTACTAATGCAACATCTATGATAGAGATATAACGATTGACCTCACTTTTAGGAACAGGGTCTAAAAATGTAACATTGGTTAGCCTAAGCTTTTTTGCTAAGTTTACAGTTGCCTCTTTTTTAGCACCTGTACCAACAAATAAAAAGTGAATATTTTTATCTTTTAAATCCTTAATACTCTCAATAATAAATTCAAGTCCATGAGCCATCCCATGTGTACCGATATAACCAATAATAAATTTATCTTCTAAACCTAAAGTGTTTAAAAGTTGACTATCTTTCTCTCTAGGAGTAAAAAGCTCCATATTTGCACCATTAGTAACTACGTCAATTTTTGAACCATCAATTCCACGACCAACTAAGTTCTCTCTTAATCCATTTGTCACCGTCACTACATGTGTAGCTTTACGATATAAACAAAGTTCCATTTTAGTTAAAAAATTCAAAAGATAATCTTTTTTTATCGCCCCATGATCTTTAATCCCTTCTGGCCATAAGTCTCTTAATTCAAAAACCCAAGGCTTACCTCTTACTTTAGCTAAAGCACAACCTCCAAGAGTTGTGAACAGTTGAGGAGATGTTGCAACAATTAAATCCGTTTTAACAAAAAGACCAGCAAAAAATGCACCCATTGCATAACTCATATAATCAGCTATCCGTTTAACAACCCCTTTGTTCTCTGACATATATGTCCAAACTCTAATAACTTTTATACCATCTATCATTTCTGTCTGATATAATTTATTTTTATAACCTTTATAGGTTTTTCCATAAGGAAAATTTGGTGCACAAGTAATCACTGTTACCTCCATCCCTTGCTTAATCCATTCTCTACAGTGTTCATATGTTCGACTGGCAGGTGCATTACTCTCAGGTGGAAAATTATCTGTTAAAAATAGTAGTTTCATTGAATACAATCTCCATTCTCATGGTTTTCTTAAATTTTATAATTACAACACTAGATGTTGTTTTCTGATTGAAATTATTACAGTAATTATACCTAGAGATACTTAACGTATCAATATTTGAAAAAGAAATTTTAATTAAAGATGAAATTATTAAATTTTTATTAATTTCAATAGTTACATCTGGATGAAAGTGAAGATATCCTATACTATTACCCTCTCTGTCTCCTATAATGGTATCTATTATCGTAATTTTTTTGTCATTAAAATCCCATTTTCTTGTATGTAGAAAACCTCTATGTTTGTATCCATCATGTGTTGCCTCAATTGTATTCGCATCTTCTTTTAATTGAATAATTTTTGCACGTCTTGCCACACGAAATGCACCCCATACTTCGGTTTGATTTTCACCATTTATCTCCACTGTATTGTGAGAAGAAGTAGAGCGTTCTTCTGTACGTCTTTGACCTGCTTCATAGGTCGAGAGTCCTGTATCGACAATAACAGGACTATTGTTAACCATCAATTCAAAGTTAAAAGTATCGCTGTGTGCATGCCCAGGTATATAATCTGGTCCAATATTTCCAACATCCATCATACATTCATAATATTCATTCTCTTTTTTTCTATATCCACTTTCATTTAAGGCTATTTTAGTTACTTCTAAATTTAATTTTTTTGCATATTTAAAAAGTTCACTACTTGTTGGAGCAATCCCTTTTGCACTATCGTTAAATAAAGGGATATCCCCATTTTTATAAGTTATATTTTCAAGCCATCCAAGCATTAGTTGAGCTTTTATTATTAAGAAATTTAATAAATTTTGATTTTTCCATAAATTGTTTTTTATTAAATTTATACAATCTAGCATTCGAAACAACATAATTTGATGATACATTGGACTTAGTTCGAAATGAGCTCCATCATTTAAGATTTGTTCCGATAATTCTTCCGTTAAGATTTTTGATGCTTCTTTATAGAGTTTTTCATCTTCAAAATAATATGCACCAAAAAGTAAAGAAAAACCATTTTCTAATAAATGATTACCTAAAAAATGATACTCAAGGTTATCCATTAATATAAAATATTGATTAAAAAGAAAAGAGTCTATTTGCTCATTTTTTATATTTTTTCTAGAAATAAACTTTATAAAATTGATATTACGTAATGAGATAGGAAAGGGCATCTCTTTACCACGAATAATTTGAGGGTAATCAATAAATTTTTTGATAAGGCTTACCCCTTCATCTTTACTCATATTTTCTTGTTGTAAAAAGTCAAAGTAAGTAAGATTATAGTTCCAAAGCTTACCATATATAGAGTAGTTCCAATCTATTTCATTCTCTTGAAATTGATGTGATATCCCTATGAAAGTAAAAGTATTATTTTCATAAATATTATAAATACTAAATGGTTGATGCTCTTCTAATCTTATTTCTTTAGATACAGTGGGAACAAATATAGGATATTTATATTTAATAACTTTTCTCATAAAATTCCGTAAAAGATAATAAAATCTATAAGTAAACTGTTTTTGTTTTAAATGTTTTAAGGTGTGATATAATTGTATTAATTTTTTCAGCATATTTTTTACACTTCCATATATTTGTCAATATCTAATTTTTGAATTAAATGTTTAAATTTACCTCTAGCTGTTCGCTCAATTTTAGCTATGATGTTAATTTTATATTCAAATTGATTAGACATTTTTTTTGCCAAAGAAATTATTATTTGTTCATCAATTTCTTCAGGTTTTTGTGACTGAATAGATAAAATAATGTATCCAGGGGTATCTTGATAAAATTGAATAGCATCAGCATATTCATAACCAGTAATATAATCATAAGATAGTTGTAAAATAGAAACCAATGTATGATTTTTAGTGACCAAATATTCTTGTAATCGACCATCTATATGTTCAACTGTTTGAATAATATTGGTATCTTTAAAAAATGTAGTTTCTCCAGAAATAAAATCTTTTGTTTTGTATCGAATAAAAGGCATAACAAAATTATCAAAGGATGTTCCTATAATTTCATTATTTACAGATTCAGATAATCCATAAGAGTTTAAAAAATGATACTTCTCTTGATTTAAATTATAAGCAGTGGAGATACGCTCTGTATGTCCATACTGTGCAACAATATTACAGTTAAAGAACTTTTTAAATGTAAGAGAGTAATGATTTGGAATCCCTTCTGATGTAAGAATAATCCCTTTGATTTCTGTATTTGCAAGTTCATAAATATTATTTTTTTGACAAGTTTGGATAAATAGATACAACGCACTGGGAAAAGCATTAATAAATTTTGGCTGAAATTTTTTAATTTGTTTTAAGATAGTATGAATGTTTTCATTATTAATAAAGTTGGTTGAGAAAAATAGATAATTATCTACTGCTTCATGCATCCAAAGTTTCGGCTCTGCTCCATCTATATGAATAGTCCTAAATGCTAAAGTTTTAGCTCTATATTCATACTCTTCCAACTGTTTAAAAACATGTAAAAAATAAGCTTTTTCTTTGGCTCGGGAAAGCTCTTTTGGGATAAAAAACTTCATAGCATTCATGCTTGTACCACCTGTTTCAATAAGAACTTTTTTTTCAACCTTATCAGTATTCATCTCTGAAAGGTTACTTAAAACAGCCTCTCTTGTAAGGTAAGGAACTTTTTGATAATCATCAAAACTTTTAAAATCTTTTACATTAAAAGCATATTCATCAAATATTTTGGTGTAGTAAGGTAAATTATCATATGCAAATTGTAGTGTTTCATATGTCTTACTATATATATAATCCAGTTGAAATTGCTGACTAGAAGCATAAAATCTTCTAATAATCTCTTGATGCTTTGGATAGTTTTTACCAAACCTTACCGAAAGTGGAATATGCCCATATAATTCACCTATAAATGTTTGTATAGATGATGGTAATTTATAGTAAGAGTTTTTGTATTGATGAAGAATACTATCTATGTTTTTCATTATTTTCCTTTATTTTTTACTTATAACTAATCCGATTTAAAAATAAATCTGTTTGAACATAACTATTAAAATTAGAAAATGCTTCAATCGCACCTTTATGAAGATTATTATATTTTTCATTATCAATACTTTCTATAGCTTCTAAAAGTTGTTTTGGTTTTTGAACATCAATAAGGAGAGCATTCTTATTATGCTCACACATCTCCATAATCCCTTGTAGTTTAGTAGTAATTACAGGCATTCCTAGTCCAAAAGCTTCAATAATAACACCAGGATAACCTTCTATATGAGAGGGGAGTATCAGTAAATCATATTGATTCATCACCTCTTGCACTTTATGTGATTCTAGTGGACCTTTATAGTTAACACCTATTTTTTGAAAATATTCTAAAGAATATTTCTCCTCTTTAATAGGTCCATAAATATCACAAGTTATCTCCTTATTTAATTTGGGAATAACTTCACATAATTCATCTATACCTTTTTTTCTATTAATAGAACCAATATAAATAAAACGTTTTCTATAAACTCTAGCCTTATGATTTTTAATTTTTTCACTTCTGACATTTGGAAACCAATAAGTATTTTTATTGTATTTTTGAAAAGTGGAAACAAGATGATGTAATTCAAAAAAAACAACATTAGAATGTTTAAGTATAAATCTCATTAACATTTTTTGTATAAAGTTAGAGCTTAAATATTTATCTTCAAAGTCACCAGCAAAAAATCTAAGACTTAAAGATTTTTTTAAAATTTTAGATAAAACAACTAAAATAGGACCAAGCGTTAAATAACTATTACGAATAGCATGAAGTGATATATGATCAACTTTTCTTATATTTTTAAGAATACAAAGCAATGAATAAAAAAGTGTTTTTACCTTGCCTCCATGATTTGCACTTAGGGTATCAATGATAATAAAATCTATATTTCGTTCTTGAAATTCTGTAATTAACAATTCAAAAAGGATACTAACCCCACCCGTATCGGTAGAATCATATTTATTTTGACGTGAACCAATTAATAATATTTTAGACATAATTTATTTTTCCTTTTTTAACTCTTTACCATTATATAAAAATGCCAGTAAAGTTATTTTTGAAATTAGAAAATGATGTATACTAAGTGTAATAAGCATAATAATTCCAAAGAGTATAAAAAAACCTAAATAGCCACCAATATTTAAGTTTATTAATAATAATCCTATGGCAATAACAAATAGATGATGAAAAAGATAAATAGAAAATGAGGCATCTGCTAAAAATAGGAATAATTTAGATTTTTTATTAAAAAATTTATTAAAAAATGTAAAACAGAGGGCTGAAGAAAAAATATTGGATATTGCATCAAAGAAATAATATGCAATTTTTTCTATATCATTAGTAGCATCTTTAAAATATAAAGAGAAAGAAATAGAAAACATAGTTAAAAAAAGAGTTTTTATAATAGGCATATCTATAAAACTTTTAAAAATATTTTGATTATTAAAAAGTAATGTTCCAAAAATAAAAAATGGAAAATAAAAAAATATAGACTTAATATCAATAATTTGATTATAAATATAGGGAGACAATATACTAAAAATTATGGTAAGAATAAGAATAACAAATGCAAGAAGAGATAACAATGTATACAATCCAAATTTTTCAAAAATTATATTAAATAAATCATTCGCTTTTTTTATTATAGAACTAGTAAAAATAACAGCAAAATAACTAAAAAGAAAAAATATTGCTAAATCAATAAGAAACCAAAGATGTGAGATCCATTGCCCCTTAATTACATAACTATATAAGGTTATCTCTATCAATTTGGATTGACTTAATAGATACGCTTGAACTGAATTAAATGTTAAAGCTGTAAAAAGGATGGGGATTACAACTCGTTTTATTCGTGAATCAAAAAAATGTTGAACACCTACTTTTTTTATACTCATCGCAGCCAAATATCCAGACATGATGAAAAAAGATTGTAAAGTAAAAAGCATTAAAAAGTCAATAACAAAAGGGGAAATAGTAATATCATTACGATTATAAATTAACCAAGAAGCATTAGGGTTAAAGCTTTGAAAGATATGAGTAATTACAATAAAGAGAATAAGTATAGCTCTCATAGCATCAAAGAAGTAAACTCGTTGGTTTATATCTTGATTTGTTTTAAGTTTTATCATTTATTTAACCCTTACTTTATTTTTTATCTTCTTGATAATGATAAATTGATTCATTAATTAAAGTAATCCATCGTTTAGAGATACTTTCGATATCTAACCATGCAGTAATTTTTTTACCTTCTTTGGATAATTGCAATCTTTGCTCTTCCTTATCAATAAGTATTTGTATCTGTTGAGATAATAAATTAATATTTTTTGCTTCTACTAAAATACCATTTTGATTATTATCTATAATCTCTTTTGGACCAGTGGGACAATTAAAGGCAATTGAAGCACAGCCATAACCCATCGCCTCACATAAACCTCCAGGAAACCCTTCTCTCAGTGAGGAGAGAACATAAATAGATGCTTTTTTATAACAATATTCCATATCTTCCACAAAACCCAAAAATGTTACTCGATCTTCAATCTTGAATTTTTTAGCAACCCCTTTTAAATAATTGTGTTCATCTCCCTCTCCAGCAATAAATAATTTCCATTTTTGATTAGAAATTAACGAAAAAGCCTCGATTAGCATATCAAAACCTTTGACAGGATGAAGCCTACCCACGCCTAAAATAATATCTTCTCTTTTTAAATCACCATGATGGTTTGAAAGGATTAAAGGGTTTGGTATCACTTCTACCTCTTTGAGATAACTATAATATTCTTTATCTTCTTCTGTCAAAATAAATACTTTAGAAGCAAGAGGATAACTAACCCTTCTAAGTATTTTCCAAACCAAACCATTTGCTTTACTTCTACCTGCTGTTATTGTTTTATTATAACTGGTATGTTCCGAAAGGATTACAGGTACTTTTTCTAACCATCCTGCAAAAGATGCCAATACATTCACCGCCGACATAAAACTAATTAAAATATCAGGACGATTCCCTCGGATAACACTACGAATATGATTTATCTGATACTCTATTAATTTTAATTTAGCAATACTACTATTTTTAAAAGTTTTGGGACTAAGCTTATAAAATTTTATTTTTTTTTCTACTTGAAACGATATCTTTGCATTGCTTAGTAATACTATGCTCACATCATATTTTAATTGTGATGAAAAATAATTTGCAAAGTTAACCAAAACTGTTTCTGCACCCCCAACTTGATTTAAAGAATGAATAACAAATATCATTTTCATTTTGACCACCTAAAAGAAATAATTTCACGATTGTGTTTTAAATTTAAATAAACTTGAACAAGAGATAAAAGAATAAAAAGATAAGCTGTACCTTTTGCTTCAAAAAGAAGTATCATGGGAACAACCAAAACTAAATTTAATAACATCGTTTTAAAGGTGATAGAGCGAATAACCTTGTACTCTGATTTAAGAGAAAGATATGCTGTAAAAAATCCACCCAAAGGTTCAAATAATAATGAAAATGCAAGAATTCTTAAGATTTCAATTGAAGTATCATGCCCCTCTCCATACAATAATCGAATAACAAATCCTGAAATTAAAAATAAAAATATTGCACCAATGGTTAAAATAGAAAGATACAATAAGAAAAATTTTCTAGCTTGTGTATACATTGTTTCTAAACTATTGGTATATTTTGCAAGATGTGGATATACAACCATTGTATACGTTTTTATAATACCATTATAAGCACTAAAAAGTGATTCTGCTAATGAATAAATACCAACAATTGTATAGTTTGTTAGAAAACCTAAAAGTATAATATTAACAGTTGTATACAATGCAACACTCATATTTGAAAGAAAAATATCTTTCCCTTCTATAAATGTATTTTTTATTTCATCCCATGTTGGTAAAATAAACTGTATTTTAAATCTACTTATTGAAAAATAAAGGGCATAAAAATTAACCATTAATAAGGCTAAACTATTTAATAATGGAATCCATACATAATCTGTTTCTTGAGTAATAAATAAAAATATAGAAAAAGTATATACAATTTTTGCAATAATATTAAAAATAGCTATATATTTCATCTCTTCTATACCTCTAAAAAACCATAAAGGCATAATAATATCAGCAAAGAGTGCTAAAAAAGTAAAAAGAAAAACTTCTTTTTGAGTATAAAATCTTTCTACTGTAAATAATAAAAATATAAACACAATCAAAATTAATAAAAATATAATAAAGCGTACACTCAATACCAGCCAAAAATGTTGACTTATTTTTATAATATCATCACGGTATTGTGAAATATACTTTGTTGCCGTTAATAAGAAAGAATATTGTGTTACCAATATAAAGAAAGATATCAATGCCCATGCAAATGTAATAATACCAAACTTACCTACCCCTATAACATGTACAATATAAGGAATAACAATCAAAGGCAATAGTTTATTCACAATATTAATTAATGTCAAATAAGAGAAATTACTTATCATCTTTTGATATTTCTCATTAAACATAAAATATTTAATTTTATCTATCATAATCTCTCTCCTGTAATCAAATATTTTTGATAAGCTTTATATCCTATTGTTGAAAGTGCCATAATTGTGCCTAACTGCAAAGGTATTTCTAACATATTATGGGAAGTAAAGGATGAAAAAGTAAAATAAATAAGAACCAACCAAGCTAACTGCTTATTAGCCTGTGTTCCATACTTAAAAATATAATAGCTTGAAAAGAAAAACATTAAGGGGATAATTAATATACCAAAAATTCCATAATCTGCCCAATTCATAGCAAATGTATTATGCGTAGAGACTTTATAATCCCAAAATGTTGTTGCTCCATATCCACTACCAAAAATTGGATTTTCTGCATACATATTTAAGGCAACCATAAGAACCTCTTTTCTTTCATTCATATCTTCTGTATCTGATTTACTATTTTCAGAAAAAAAATCTACTCTAGTTCTCATATTTTCGGTTACTTTTAAATCATAATTCGTCGCAAAATAATCTAATCCACCTGTCCCCAACCAAGTAAAGAAAAACATTATCCCTACAAAACTAATTAGTAAGTGATGTCCATATAGTTTCTTTTGAAAAAACATGATTCCTAAAAGGAGAAACATAACCATAATGCTTGATCGAGACATTGTAAAAAAAAGTCCTAGAAAAATCACTATAATAAATAATATACGATAATTTTTAGGAACCATATCAATGCCAAAAATTAAAAATATAAGCATTGCACCACCTGCAAGGTTAGCATTAAGATAAAAAGAAGCCGCTCTTCCAGCTACCAATGTTCCTGTATCAAAACCTAAATAAAAATACCCTGGATCAAAATAATCTATCATCAAAGAGAATGATGCAATAGGTGCTAAAAAAACCAATGTCTTTCGAGTAAAGCTTAACTGATTATCATCTAAATTAAATATTAATATTAAATAAATCATAACAAATATAAGAAATATAAATAATTTTAGATAACCCACCTCATTTAAACCAGCGGGAGAAAATATAAAATAAATAATATTAAGCATCGTATAGTAAACAATCCATTTCCATATTATATTTTGATAAGGGAAATAAATCCGTTTTTTTAAATAAAACAATACTAAAAAAGTAAAAATCAATATATCAATTACATAAGCAGGAAAAGGAAATAAATGAACAAAAGGTAAATAAATAGTAAGATTTAAAAAAATCAAAGTAACACTTATAAATAAAATAATATTTCTAATATTTATAGACTTCATCTATCACTCTTGACTAAAAGAGTTAAAAAGAGAAGTAACACTTTTTTCAGCTCTTGTTTTTTTACTATTATTTGGTAATAATTTAAAATCTAAAATTGCTTGGCTTAACATGGATACATTATCTACCTCTACAATATATCCATTATTATTTTCATCAATCAATTGATGCATAAAAGGGATACAACTAGTAGCAACAATAGGTTTATGAAGATATAAATTTTCTAAAATTGTATTGGGAAGCCCTTCTCTTCTTGATGACAATACATATAAATCACTAAAATAAAAAAAACGATAAGGATTTTCTTGAAAACCATAAAAAGTAACATGTTTTGTAAGATTTAGCTTTTCAAGTAATGCAAAAAGGGATTTCTCTTCTCCATCATCTTTACCTATAATATGTAGGCAAAACTTAGGATTTCTAGAAATTACTTCTTTAAATGCATATAAAAGAGTATCAAATGCTTTTGCATAAGTCAGTCTACCAGCAGCAACCACATTGATTTGTTCCAAATTAAAAGGATTAGTAACTTGATTTATTTTTTTATCTATCCCTTTTTTATCGAGAGGATTAAAAAAAACTTCAACTTTTTTTTCCATAACTTTATGATAATAAACTATTTCATTTTTCATTTCTGGAGTTTGTGCTAAAATTGTATTTGCTTGACTAAAAGCATACTCTAAAAAGAATTTTTTTGTTAATGAAAGTTCACTTTCCTCCATAAGTATTTTTGGGGAAGTGGGATATCGCATCACTAAATATGGTTTTTGTTTTAAACCTAAAATAGCTAAAGAGAGTACGATACTTGTCATAAACATTGTAGAATATACTATATCAGGTTGATAGTTATTAAGAAATCTTTTTATTTTAAAAATAGAGAAAACTGTTTTAGAAACATCCATATTTTCAATAGTTACATAAGAGGGGATATCTTTAATAAAAACACCCTTTTTCTGTACCATTAAAAGTGTGATCTCATAACTATCACTATCAAGTTGACGTATAATGTTAGTGGTTACACGTTCTGCACCCCCCCCCTCTAAATTTGCCATTAAAAAAAGTACTTTTTTCTTCATTCTAAAAATATCCCTTATTCTTTATTTCTTATACTGGTTTTACCACCACTTCCTATACCAAATAAACTACCATGATAAAAGTTTTGCTGATAGGTATCAGCCTTATCAAAAAATGTTTTCTCTTTAGTTTCATACCCCATCCACTTAAGTGTAGTAGGAAAAAGCATATAGTGGGTTGCATTATCTTTTACATGAAGGACTTGCTTTTCTAAATCTTCTTTATTTTTTAAAAATAATAAAAAAGGTACAATCCCTTGCGTACGTGGAGGGTTATAAGCTGTAGAATGTGTTGCTCTAATATTGTTCTCTAAAATAGATTGTCCATGGTCTGAAGTATATATAATAATAGTATCATCACGTTCAAGTATTTTTGTTTCTGCAAAAAAGTATTTAAAAAAATCATCAACTTTCCATCTAATCCCATTAAGATAAGAATTTATAATTCGATTTTTATTTTCCATTGACATTGCTTCATTCTCTTCTAAAGTGGGTACAAATACTTTATGAGTATCAGGATAAGACTTTTCATAATGGAAATGAACACCTGATTTAACAATATAAATAAAATTTGATTTATCATTTTTAAGGACATTACTAACGTGTTCAATAATAGCCTCTTCAGGTATTGTTATCTCTTTTTCATGTGCTCCAGCTTCAGGAGGTTGATAAAAATTATCAATATATTTTAAATCATAAGCTGTCATACCATCTTGTAGAACCATCTTATAAGATTGTCCTGAGATATAAGATGTTGTATAACCAGCATTTTTTGCATATTGATAAATTGATGATTTTTTTAACGAATAATTATTTTTATCAGGTAATTTTTCCAGTTGTATGCCACTTTGTAGTATAAGATTACTCGCCATAGATGTATTTGCTCCACTAGAAGCAATACCTAAATTAATAATAAATTTATTTAGCGTATTTAAATAAGGTGTTGTATCTTTTGCATAACCATTAATAGATAGGTACTTTCCTCCTACACTTTCATCAATAATCCAAATAATATTTTTAAATTTTTTTTGATTTACAGGCTTAAGTTCAAGCTTCTCTCTCTCTCCATAATACTGCTTATTTAAAGTATAATAAATTATTGTATCTATAATACGAAAAGGCGCAGGAAAATCTTTTATATTTCCTGCTGTTCTATGCATAATACTATACGTCCCCAAAAGTGACAATATTAAAAATAAATAAATTATTTTATTTTTAATATAAAGATGATTTTTCGTGACTATTTTTCTTAGAAAAAAAATCATTATCATCATAATAATAATTACAGAAAACGCAAAATAAAAACTATTTAAAAAAGTTAAAATAGCATCAAGCCCAAATTTATCTGCTTCCCCTAATACAATTCTAAAGTCATCAGAAGAAAAACCTTCTCCATTAATATGATTATATAATAGATTAATTAAATAAAAAAAACTCAAAAGAATTAAACTTAAAAAATATTTTATTTTATTTTTATAAAAAATTAATAGACTTAAAGAAACCAAAGAAAAAATAATAGAAAACAGATAAATAAATCCTTGAGGAACACCCCCTCTATCAAATATAAATAGAAAAGAATGAATAAAATTATTCTTTCCGAAAAACAATATATTAATAAGGGCTAATAGCAACACGACTATTAACCCTATGCCAATCTTTTTATACATAGTTATAACTCCTAAAATTTCTTTATCTAATTTGATATAAAATTAACATTATATAATATTTTAAGTTTATTTAAGTTAAATAAACTAAAGAAATTTATTTGATTTTTTCATTATAGATAGCTTTAACAGTTGAATAATGCATAGAGACATATGGAGAATTGATAGAGACCTCTTTAGATCCTAAAGAAAGTCTATTATTTCGAGGATAATCAATAGTTTCATTAGATTTACTTCCCCAAGAATAAACCCCTTTACCCTCTTTCTTCGAAGAAGATTTACTTTGTTTAATATCTACATTAAAATTAGCACGAGAATTATTATTATTCGCCTTTAACTGTGCGGGTAATGCCTTAAATTTAGTATAATTTATTGCATCATACCCTTTCTCTGTTTGCACATTTGGATAACCAACGACTTGGTGGTTTCGACTGTATCCGTTAAAAGATATATTTTCCCAAATCATATCACCAGAAACATTCTTAGCCCGATTATCATAAAGCATAAAAGGCTCAGACTCTATAAATTTTATTTTATTTTTATTTTTACTATAAGCTGTAATAGCCCCTTTTCTTTTAAACGTTAAATTTTTAAAATGATAATTAGGTAAGCCTCCCCCCTCATGGGTGAAAAAGGTTGGATTCCAATAACTTCCCTCTATTAATTTATGTTGATAACTCAATTCAAATAATGAATCGTGTATATACAAATGGTTTCCATTAGGTGATTTAATCGAATGGTCATGAAGAGGATTAATAAAGGAAACACCCACTATCTCCACATAATTACTATAAATATCAATAGTTGCTGAAATATTATCACCTAATTTACAATCATGAAAAACCACACTATTACCAGCACGAACACCAATTTGAGAAGCCAACTCAATATTTTTATCATTTAAAGTTTGAAACTGATAATTAGCAGGTATAGGTATTTTAAAATTATTATAAATCCGTTTTGTAGTATTACCTAACCTCTTTTTTAAGCCTCTAAAGGTTATAAAATTTGTTGAAAAGTTATTTTTTCCTATTGCTCCAAACCTGTCATCAAACTCTATATTTTCAAAAAGATAATTTTCCCTATTATATGAACCATTGGAATGAAATAAGCCCCATTTATTGTCTTTAGTTTTATTATAAAAGCTAATACCACGTATCACCACATCATGGGTAGCATATTCCAAGTTAAAAACTCTTCTAAAATGAAATTTATCATTTTTCTGAATCTCTGTAATTGCTTTAAAAATAGTTTTACCCATACCAGCTCCCTCTATAATGGTTTCGGAGGGTACACTAAGGATATAATAGCTCTTACTTAGAGGTAGAGTATATACCCCTTTAGAAAAATTAATAATATGTACTTTATTGTCTTTCCATTTTTTTTGATTACTGTAACGTTTGATTAAAGATTGATACTCTTCAATACTCTTCACAGTATGTTCAACTTTATTTCTTAATGATATCTCTTGAAATCCCCATGGAGTTTCCTGTAAAGGTTTTCCTTCTGATAACATCTTAGCATGATATGATTGATTAAAATTCGTTAAAGTAGTTAAATTGGTTAAAGTTGATTCAGTCACTTCTGTATCAATATAAATTTTTAAACCTATTGCCAATAAAATAATACCTATTACTATGCTTATAATTTTCATTTAAAACTCTTTTTTAAATTTAAAAAAACTAAATAGAACATTTAATGTTTTTTAATATTTTATTAGGTTTACATATAATTATAGCTTAGATTTTTTAATACTATTTAACTCGTCCATCGACAATAGGAACAAAAAGACAGGGTTCAATCACTTCAGATCTAATTTTTCCCTCTTTTTTATGATATCTGGTAATAATTTGAAGTCCATTTTTTTCGATGGGTGCGAGTAAAATTCCCCCTTCAGATAACTGCTCAAAGAGAATGTCTGGAACTTTTTGTGCTGTTGCGGAAAACAGTATACGTTCGTAGGGAGCATACTCTTTCCAACCCCTTTGACCATCATCAAAACGTGTAAAAATATTGTTTAATTTTTCTGAACGAAAACGTTCTTTTGCTTCTTTAAGAAGGGAGTCTATTCTTTCTATGGTAAAAACACGACGACAAAGTTTTGACAAAATAGCTGCCTGATATCCACTTCCACAACCCACTTCTAATACTGAATCCACACCTTTTAATTTTAGGTATTGTGTCATTTTAGCAACAGTAAGAGGAGAAGATATCCATTGATTTTGTTGCATCGGTAAAGCATCTAATTTAAATGCCATAAGACCAAAGCCTTTAGGAACAAAAATTTCTCTGTTAACTTCAACAAATGCTTTTTTTATCTCAGGGTGAAGTTCAAAATTTTCATCTATCTCTTCTACCATTTGTATCTGTTTTCTAGTCCTTGTCAAGCCCTTATCACCCTTAATCCTCTGAAATTAAAAAAGATTTTATCTAAAATGCGATTAAATGCACATGCAAAATTTATTCTATATTTTTATATTCAAAAGTTAATGACAACGGAAATTGGCTATAATAAATCACAAAAAACCATAAGGAGAAATAATGGCTGGACTAATTGAGATGATTATAAACAACCCTGCAATTATTAAAACTATCGCAAAACAAACAGGAATTGATTTAACAGATGCAGGTTCAATTATTGAAAAACTTGTACCCATTTTAATGGGAGGAGCAAAAAGCAACCTTGATAGTGACAAAGACTCAGGTGGATTAATTAAGCATATTGAATCAAATGACTATGCTGATATGTTTGATAAACCTGAAGAGGCTATCAAAAAAGGGAACTTTACTGACATGGGAAATGATATTCTTGCTGAGTTAACAGGTTCAAAAGAGAACTCTAGAGAAGTAGCAAAACATGTTGAAAAAGAAACGGGAGTGAGTAGTTCGATTATTAAAAGTATCTTACCTATGTTAGCTCCAATGATTATTGGTGCATTAACTAAAAAATCTGCACCAAGCATTAGTAATTATAACTCTTCAAACAGTTCTGATAACGCTGGTTCTGGATTAGAAGGGATATTAAGTAGTTTGATTGACCAAGATCATGATGGCTCAATGATTGATGATGTGATGGGAATGGCTGCCAAATACATTTTTAAATAATCTAAAACTCTACACCGTACCTAATAGGTTATTCTTTATTGGGTACTTCACCAATTATCATAAAATTAAAAATAGGAGATATTCTTGAGAAAAGTTACCATACTAATGTTTATTATTTGGATTTCAACAGGTTGTTCAATAAGCAATATAGGCAGAGGCTCGGCTATGATTTCACCTCAACAAAAAGAGAAAAGTTTACGAGAAGCAAACTTATTAAACAATCAAGGTGTACAAGCCTATAAAAGAGGTGAATATAATAAAGCCATTACTTTTTATCAAAAATCTATTCTAATTAAAGAACAAGTATGGGGAACTGAGGACTTAAATACAGCAACCAGTTATAATAACTTAGGACTCCTCTATAAAAAAACAGGTGATACAAAGAAAGCCTTAGCCTATATAACCAAAGCCTTATATATACGAAAAAAACTTTTAGGAAAAGCAAATAGCAGTACTGCTGAAAGTTTCAATAATCTAGGAACACTTTACGCCAGTATGGGAAAAAAGAATAAAGCCATTGCACTTACAAAAGAGACCATAAAAATAAAAGAAAGTATTGTAAAAAAAGAGAGAATAGATACAGCTGTCTCCTACAATAACTTAGCTGTACTACAAGAGGAGTTGGGAAATTCCGAAGAGGCTATAAAAAATTATAAAAAATCTCTAGCACTTAATCTCAGTCTATTTGGAGAAGAACATAATATTACCCAAGAAAACTACAAAAATATAGTTTCACTCTATTTTGCATTAAACAATTACTCTGAAGCAAAAGCCTATGCAAAACATCTTATCAAAGATGAAAGAATTATAAAACTAGACCCTTTTAATGTTAACGCACAATAAAAGAGTTAAAAAGTTTTAAAAATCATCCAAGTCCAAACTACCTTTTGAATAATTTGCAACATTTCCTTCAAAAAAGTTTGTTTTTTGGTCATTGAACTTTCCAAAATCATCTACCCATTTGATTGGATGTTCAACATTATAAAGTTTCTCCATCCCTACAGCATGAAGTCTTTCATCTGCTAAATATTGAATATATTGCTCTATAATATCATTGGTCAAACCTAAAATTTGCCCTTGTGTAATGTATTTACCCCAGTCAGATTCTAGCTTTACAGCCTCTTTAAACATATCGTAAATTTCATCATTAAACTCTTTGGTAAAGATATCTGGACGTTCTCTTTTTACAGCTCGAATCATGTTTTGAAAAAGAATTAAGTGCGTCACTTCATCTCTTTGAATAAAACGAATCATCTGTGCTGAACCCAACATTTTACCTGAACGTGCCAATGTATAAAGGTAAGTAAAACCTGAATAAAAATAGATACCTTCAAGTATCTGGTTGGCAAACATCGCTTTTACAATATTTGTATCGTTAGGGTTAACACTTAACTCTTGATATATTTTAGCAATGGCATCATTTTTGGTTTTTAACATCATATCTTTTCGCCAAAGCTGATAAATCTCATCTGAATTTTGTGAAATGGTATCAACCATAACAGCATAGGATTGTGCATGAAGAGCCTCTTCAAATGCTTGTCTTACAAGGATTAAATTCACTTCAGGTGAAGTAATAAAAGGGTTAACATTGTCAATTAAGTTATTGGTCTGTAAAGAATCCATAAAAATAAGTTGTGCCAAAACTTTATCATATGCCACTTTTTCTGCATCTGTTAAGCGTTTATAATCTCCAACATCTTGGGTCATGTCAACTTCTTTAGGAAACCATGTATTGTTCAACATCACTTCCCAAAGATTATATGCCCATTGATACTTAATATCATTAAGCTCAAAAATACCTGTAGGATCTCCACCAAAAATTTTTCGTTCTGAAGTTTTTTCTTGCGATTCAGGGTTATATATTTTTTTTCTATCCATATTTTTTCCTCATTATTTTAAAAATTCTGTAACACTGTAGATAATTTTTATAGTGAAAGTGATTATACAATAATAAAATAAATTATAATTTTTATGGAAATAGAGTTGAATTTTTAGCTGATGATTTCATACCGTTTCTTGTTTTGAAGTGGGCGATTAAATTATATAAAATATGAAACCATCAATGAGAGTCACTCGGGAAAATATTGAGGAGAATATTATGACTCTCATGACAAAAGTATAACCATACAAAGTGTTTTAATCGTGAAACATGAAAAAAATATAATTTATTTTTTTAATATTATTATTTAAATTATTATTTAAGTTTAATAATGTTAAAATATAACATCTTAAAACAAGAATAGTTAAATATAATGATAAGGAGAAAAGTATGTATGATTTCAAACATCAAAACAGTCTAGATATTTATGGAAGCTATACAAAAACGATTGAAAAAGAGGATATGTTGAATAAAGTAAGAGATACTCTCTTCTATATCGTTATATTACTTTTTTTATTTATAGCTGGTCTATTTTTATTTAATAATTATCGAGAAGAGAATTCTACTAAGAGATTTGAGAAACAGATTCAAATAAACGGTGAATTTTCCCACCTACAATTAACAAAAGCTATCACCCAAAGTATGGTCAGCAATCTTCAATCACAAAGAATGCTTCAAAAAATCAATGATGATGAATTAAAAATTATCATTCAAAAAGTTATTAATAAAATTGAAACGAAACCAAATAAAACACAATATAGCCAAAAATAAGGAGAACAGATGTATTACAGCTCAAATCAAAGCGATAACGAATATTATAGTTCATATAAAAAAAACATGCAAGAAAATCCAGAAAGAAGTTCAATAAAAAGATTTATAAAACTTGGATTGATTATTCTATTTTTTGCTTTTCTATCTGTAGCAATTGTTTATCTTGTTAATTATTTTTCTACGGAAACAGAAGACCCTCTCTTCTCTTCTAATGTAAAAACGGAGATGATTTTAACTGAAAAGAAATTTTTAGAAGAGGATAGTTTAGAACCGATAGAGCTTACAGAGGAGATACGACCACAAAGTATTCAACTTCAAGAAGCAACTTCTCAAAAAATTGAACAAATACAACTTAATGCAACCGATACATTTGCAACAGAAGATGCCCTTCAAAATCAAGTTTCTAAAATCGCACAAACGGCTAAGATTAATCCTAAAGATATTGAATTAATTGTTGAAATTATTATGGCACAAATGAACAATAGCCCTGAACCAACACTTGAAGAGCAACTTATCAATGCTCAAGAACAAACAGTGATAAAACAAGAGCTTAAAGATATGAACCATTACAATAAAGTTGTTGTTAACTCAGATGAGCAAGGGGAAAACCCTTCTCAACTTATGCAATTAAGGAACAACTTAAACTCTATAATAGATGAACCTATAGAGAAAAGTAGCAGTTCTAACTATTCAAAAAGCATTACAAAAGAGATTTCTGTTCGTTCAAATGAGATGAGAATCATTGTTGTGCAAAAAGGGGATACCCTATCTAAAATTGCAAAAAGAGCCTATGGACGGAAAAAAGATTATTATAAGATTTTCATTGCAAACCCTGAGATAATAAAAAATCCTGATGAGATTTTTATTGGACAAAAACTACGTATCCCTTCTTGATATAACTAAAATCACTAGTAGCTTCACTCTCCTCTAGAATAAATTCAGCTAAAAACATACTCCAAAAGTCTATAATTTATATGTTTTTTAATATTTTAAAAAATTAAATTCTATTAAAAAGAGATCTTATGAAAAAAATAATTTCAATTATTGGTATACTTCTTGTAATCTATATCATATTTTTTATCATCACATTTGAACCGAACTTCTCTTCTTCTAAAAGTCCAGAAGAAAATAATCAATCCACTATAAATACTACAGGAATTAGTGATACTAAATTCCCTCCTGAAACACAATTTAAGCCTATTAAAAGTCAAAAAATACCTTTACCTAAATATTTAGAGAGCTATGAAGATAAAGTTTTTCATAGTAAAGTGACAAGAATCACACAAAGAAAATTGGATCCAGATAAAGAACACCCTTATTCAAAAAAAGGTTCTGCATGGAACAGTGACATGAGCATACTTTGTTTAGGATATAAATTCTACAATGCAAAAACATTTAAAGAACTCCCTGTCAGTAGTCAACAAAATCGTAAAGAAGCCTACAAAACAGTTGGTTCACCCAGACATGGAACAGGAGACATGAGATGGTCAACAACCAATCCCAACATTATGTATGTACTAAGTAGTAATAAAAAATTTATCTCTCTTCGTTTAAATAAAGAACGAACAAAAACTTCAATTAATCACGAGTTCCTTGACCTTTCAAAATATGAAGATGTATCATTTGGTAAAAATGAAGGAAACCTAGACTATAAAAGCCAATACATTGTCTTTGCAGCGAAAAAAAAAGATAAGAATAAAGTTTATGCCCTTTTCTATAAACTTGGAGAGAAAAATATCCGTTGGGAAAAAGAGATTCCTCATGCTTTATGGAGTGCCAAAAATGATGAACCTAACTATTTTGATTGGATTAGTATTGACCCACTTGCTGAACATATTGTTACAAGTACCAACCATCATATGCATCTCTATAATTTAGATCTTAAAAATGAGATTAAACTGGATGATTATGCCAGTCATGGTGACTTGGGTATTGATGTCAATGGTGACCCTGTGTATGTACAATTTATTTTTCATGGAGATGTGGGGATTTACTCTTATAACCTTAGACACCCTAAAAAACCCAGAATCAGACTCTTACCTAAAAAGTATAGTGGGGGTCATCTATCATGCCGAAACGATAAACTTCATGGTTGGTGTTACCTCAGCACTAGTCAAGAGGGTTATCTTGAAGTGATTGCCTTAAAACTAGATAACGGAACAGGTACGGTAAGACGTTTTGCACAAACACACATGAGTTTTAAAGGTCATGATGAAACCCAAGTAAATGTTAGCCCAGATGGAACAAAAATACTCTTTGCCAGTGATTGGAATATCAATGCACCCATAGATACCTATCATGTAAGCTACCGTTCCATAAAACTTACTCAAACATATCCATAGCTAAGTTTTAACAACTTAAGCCACAGATATAGCTTGATGTTTATTTCCTGCTTCAAAGATACTGGTTAAATTCAGAAGTCCAGCCTCTAAATTCATTGCCGTTATCTCCACAAGCGTTACTTCGGGGTGAACTCCCCCTAGTTGATTATGTAAATTGATAGACGCATTTAAATCTCTATCAATCTTCAGATTACACTCATCACAATAGTAGGTTCTATCTGATAGTGTTAAGTCTTTTTTCTGATTTCCACAGTTGCAACAAGTTTTAGAAGAAGCAAACCATCTATCATTGATAAAAAGCTCGCCTTTTTTTCTACTATGCTTTTTTCTTGAAAGTTGTCTACTTAATCTTTTTAATTTTCTAAGCAATTTTTTAAGAGGTCTTGGACTCTCAATATAAGAGCCATCACTTAAAACTGCCAATTTTTTTATCCCTAAGTCTATTCCAACACTTGCTTGGTTTTTGCAAGGTAAATAACTCATAGATGGCTTAATCGCAAATGAGATAAACCATTTATCAGCTATTCTACTAACTGTTGCATTTAAGATTTTTCCTTGAAATCTTATATCTTCTCTTAGTTTTACCCAACCTAAATTTGGGATTTTTACCTTTTGTCTCTCTACTTTTATTTGGTCTCCACCAATATAAAAACTATCTTTACTCTTGCCTTTTTTCTTAAATTTTGGTTTTCCTCCAATTTTTTTAAAAAATCGTTTATATGCCTCTTGAAGTTGAAGAAATGGTTGTTGCACAGCATATTTTGTAACATTATAAACAAAAGGAAACTGCTCTTTTTTGATTGAATTAAACTCTTTTTTCAGACTCATTCCTGATGGATTTAAACCTTCAATATACTGCTGTTGCCAATTAGATAGTCCCCAATTCCAAGCTAACCTTGCCACTCCACATGCTTGTTTAAAATATGTTATTTGATAATTATTTGCTTTTAATTCAATCTTATGAGCAATCATTTAAACTTTTTAAAACCTCTTTTTCTATATTTAATATTTTTATTAGAACAACAATATTCTTTACAACCTCATTAGAGGAAGAAAAATTATTAACAATAGTATTAGTCAAAGGAGCAATTGAAGAGAGTCTATATCTTCTTTGATTTCCTTTGGTTCTCTCATCAGGAATAAGTTTTCCTTTAACTGTATTAACCCTTTTAAATAAAAGGGTAGCTTTTTACCCCTACTGTCGATTAATATCACTCCGTTGCATTGGACCTCTACCAAAAATATCTCCTGAGACAAAAATTTGCTTATCATTATTTTCTCTTTTATCAAATAATGTTTTAGCCAAAATATTTTCATAACCCATTAACTTTTGAATGGTTGGGAACAGTTGATAGTGTGTATAAACATCTTTTTGAAAATCAAACTTACTCACCAAAGTATCCCCCTTATTGGTAAAAAGAAGTAAGGGGACAATACCCTGAGATAAAGGTGGATTTCGACTATCACAATGGGTTGAAATACGTCCATTTTCTAAAATAGACTGACCATGATCTGAAGTATAGATAATAAGGGTTTCTTCTTTATTAAAAAAATCAATCTCTTCAAAAAACTTTTTAAAAAAGAGGTCAACATTGTACCGTACAGCATTCAAATAGGAATTTATAGCTCTCTCTTTCTTATCTAAACTTAAAGAATCACTAGCATTTAAGGTTGGAAGAAAATACTTTTCATCTTCAGGATAACTTTTTTCCCATTGAAAATGAGCCCCATGCTTCACCATAAAAATAAAATTTTTATCCGAATTATTTAAAGCCTCTTTGGTTCTTAAAATAATATCTTCTTCTGGCATTGACTTATTATGATAACCATCTTTTGGTTGAAAAAATTCATCCATATACTCTAAATCATATTTGGTTATATAATTTTGCAAGATACCAGCCTTTTTTTGACCTGAAATATAATGTGTCTTATACCCAGCATTTTGAGCATATTGAAAAATACTTGGTTTTTTTAGAGAGTTATTCTCTTTATCTGGAAATTCATTTAACTGAATACCACTCATTAAAATAAGATTGCTCTTTCTTGAACAGTTTCCTCCCGAAGAAGCCAAACCTAAATTTAGATAACGGTTCTTAATCGACTCTAGATAAGGTGTAGTCTCTTGTTTATAGCCATTAATAGAAAGATATTTCCCCCCTATACTTTCATCAACAATCAAAATAATATTTTTATATTTTGCACTTGCTGTAGGTTTCTCTTCTAATATTTCACGTTTCCCATAATATAGTTTATTTACAAAATAATAGACAAAGGTATTAATCATTTTAATACTGGTGGGTCTTGTTTGTGTTGTCCCTGTTGTCTTATAAACAATACTAAAAGACAATAATAAAGCAAGAATAAATGTCAAGAAAATCCATTTAGTAGCGATATAAAAAGTATTTTTATGAACAAAACTTCGAACAACAAATATAATAATAGTTAAAAGTACGATAACAATCACAGAGACTTTAATCGCTTCAGCATAAGTAACTAACGCATCCATTGCAAAAGCATCTACTTCAGCCAAAGCGATGGTTAAATCACTTAAAGAAAAGCCTATGTTATTAATATTTTTATAAACCAAATCAAGACTATAAGTCAACAATAAAAAAAGCGTAAAAAACGTAAAATATATTTTTTCTTTGATAAAAAAGAAAAGCGTAATACTTAAGAATCCTATAAAGCTTACAAAAATATAATATAAACTGACAGAGACACTTTTAATATTCCACAAATAAGAGATTCTTGAAAAAATATTTTCAAAAAACAACACTTCAAACAGTACCAAAACCATAAAAACTATACCAAACCAAACTTTCATTGACTTTCCTTATATCCTATTTAATTAGGTGAGCATTAAAAAAATAATCACATAATTAAATACATAGATAAGGCTACCCAAAGGATAGCCTAACTCTTTACTTTATGGAATGTTATAAATATGTATAGCATTTTTCAGAGCATGGTCATAAGGTGCTAACACTTGATCTTCACCCATTGCATTCATCCCCTCTAAGATATACATTTTATTATCTATAATCTCAATACCTCTTGGGTCAAACACACCATTATCTGGCATATGATAAACCTCTTCTACCTCTTTAGTATTCCAATTAACTTTTAAAAGTTTACGTTTAGATGTTGTTATCCAAAGTATATCATTTACATAGGCTAAACCAAAAATCTTCCCATACTCACTTCTAAATAATCTATCTCCTGTTATAGTATTGTCATTAAAGTCGTAAGTGTATAAATTTTTACTACTCTCAACTACAATAAACTCATCATTAATAAACAAGGCATCTGCATATTCACTATAATTTAAATCTCTATAGTCATCCAATTCAAAACTATCATTAATATCATTTCGGCTTAATTTATAAACAGCTGACTGACTGGCTGTGTTTCCTACAAAAATATAAAATAAATCACCTTGTTCATCATATGCAATTGATTCAATATCACATGCTCCATCAGAGTGTGCTGGTTTTGGATGTTTAACACATTTATCTTTAATGGTCTCTGCAAATTCTCCTAATTGGACATCATCAAAACTTGATAACACCTCTTTTGTTGTAAATTCCATCTCATAAGCTTTATGACTATCATCATCTGCTATCCATAATGTATTGTTCTGAGGAATATAAAGCAGTGATTCGGCATCTTCAATCTCATTTAAAGAATCTATATCAGAGACAACGATTCCACCTATCTCTGTTAAATCTTTATTGGCTCTTAACTCATTAAAACTTTGTCTTTTAAGTACACCATTCTCCAGCCAAACATTTTCCTCTCCAAAAGTACTTAATGCTTTTCCATCATTGTCATCACCATAAGCACTATCGGTTGATTCTAGTCCATGCAGTGGATTCTTTTTCAATTTAAATACCTCTTCATCATCAACCGATACAACTGATATACTTTCACCTGTTGCTGCCAATAAAACTTTTCCTTCATTGTTTGACATCACCACATTAGCCGATTCACTACCAATACTAAATGTTCCATGTTCTACGATTAAATCATCTTTATTAATATTGACGGTCCAATCATCCCCATTAGGATTAAACGGAGCATAACTCATATCTGTAGGCTCTGAAGAGATGGTAACAATTGTCCCTTTTCTTAGATGTGCTAATTGTTTAATATTTGGTATTTTGGCTTGAAATTCTTCAACTCCATCTTGCTTAATATTAAGTGTTATTCCTCTTAAATCAAGATGTCTTACGGTTGTCACCAACTCTATCCAAGAACCACCATTCCCATTAATTTGTCCAAATTTAGTATCATTACCATCTGCTTTTAATTTCTTATTTGATGCAACAGCATTGTACTCATTTAAAATCAAAAATGTAGTATCTGCATCTACAGCTACTACATTCACTGTTCTATTTTTTGTTGTAATGTTTCCTGCTCTATCCACAGCAATATAAATTACAGTATATGTTCCGAGAGTGGAGACATCTATATTATTTTCAATATCTACTTGTATATTTCCTGTAATCTCATCGGTAGCCATTGCTCCTAACTCGATGTAGTTTGCATTCTGTTCAACGCTAATGGTACTTGAACCATTTAAAGTGATTGTTGGTGCAACATGATCTTCAGGCGATGGCTCTTTAATCATTTGTAAATTGTCTATTCTCCCTGAACCATAAACACGGATACCATTAACAGATAAAATTGTATTACCAGCTTCATACTCTTCAAGATCAGCTTGTAAATTACGGCTATAATTATGCCAATTTCCATCTCTACTTTCTATCCCTAAACCATGATGAATATAATCATTTATAAAACCATCATCAGTATCCTCAAAATCATAAACCATTTTACGTGTACCATTACTTGTGTTAACAAAAATATAAATCTTATATGGTCCACCAAAGTTCATACTCCATTCAATGGTTCTGTCAAGTTTGTTATTCCAGGCCATCTCACCCGATTCAACACCATATTGATAAGAATTCTTTTTCTTAGCCCCACTAAATTGAATAACTTTACTATTTTTAACATTATCATAAACATTGGTTATGCTAGCCCCATCAGGATCGTTATCATAAATAATCCAATGGCTTGTATCCCCAGCTTCAGCATCTTCATAAATTAGTTTTTCACTCTGTTCTGGAATGACAACATGTACTGTTCTCACAACTTGTATCGCTGGGTTATTACTTGCATCACTAACATTATAAGTGACCGTATATGTTCCTAAAATAGCCGTATTAACACTATTGTTGGTAATAATATTTGCTGTAATATTTCCATCTACATTATCGTTGGCTGATGCTCCTGCATCTACATAGTTATTTCCTATGGTTATGTTTAATTCTGAATTTCCTACCAAAGTGATAATAGGTTTAATCGTATCTTCTACAACCTCATTTTCAACATGTACCGTTCGAGTCACAGGTATTGCTACATTCCCTGCACTGTCTACAGCACTATAAGTAAGGGTATATGTTCCTACTGTTCCTGTATCAACTGCCCCTGTTGTGGTTACATTTACATTCCCATCAACGTTATCGGTTGCTGTTGCTCCTGCATCGTTATAATCATCACCTACTGTGATGGTTACACTTGAACTTCCTACTAAAGTAATCACTGGTTTAATAGTATCTGCTTCACCATACTCTATATGTAAAGTGGGTCCCCCATCTCCATCATAAGACTCAGCAACCCTTTTTCCTGTTCCTGAAATAATAAATGCCATCGCATTTCCACTGCTCCATCCACCTTGGTTTACAATCTCTTGGACAATACTCTTTAAATCAGAACTTCTCTGTTTGGTTGTACTCTCTCCAATTGTGTTCCATGCTTCAGGACTCCAA
>Ga0256826_1000058_pt1 | contig 51146 bp, 45 predicted proteins | sample CV79metaG_FD_185975 | JGI IMG/M metagenome (GOLD analysis project Ga0256826, IMG submission 185975) | Hydrothermal vent microbial communities from East Pacific Rise, Pacific Ocean - CV79 | ecosystem: Environmental > Aquatic > Marine > Hydrothermal vents | place: Pacific Ocean: East Pacific Rise...
AGCAGTTTAAAGAGATGAGTAAAGAGCATTTAGGCATGCCTAACTTAGACTTTTTCTCTGAAACTTATTTGGCGTTTGACAAAAAAGTACAGAGTATAGAAAAAGAGGATAAGTCAAATGACAATGCTCTTTTAGAGAGTTCTAATATTTCCGAAGTTTTAGAGTTCATAGAAAAGAACATTCGTCCTCAGGCTAAGCTTTCCAAAGCCTTTGCTCTTAAAAATGACATGCGACAAATCTGCGATATTTTGATTTTAGAATATACGACTATTTTAGGTGTTTATGAATCTCTTGAAGAGATTTTAAAAAGTAAAGAGAGTGAGGTACTTGAAGGTTATGACAAACTTTATCTAAAACACTCAAGAAGCCTTTACTCCACTGCAGATAAGATAGAGAGTATCCTCCAAACTATTTCAGATAGTATCTATCAAAACATAAAACCCATTAAATCTCAAAGACAAGTTGAAGAGAAAAATATATTAGGTTTAGTCTCTTTAAAAACATATGAGTACGAGTCTCTTAAAATTGACACCCAAAACATCAGGCAAGAACTCTTTTTTGACAACCAATACATAGACAAACAGATAAAAGCTACTGTCTCTTACTTTAAGAAAGTAGAGTTTGATATGAGTGAGAGTTTTAGAGAAGTTTTTCGTATCTTAAAAGTTGCTATACAGACTTGGCAAGAACCTTATGAACTCATCAAAAAACAGAGAGAGATAGCATCTGACCGTATGTTTGCAGATACAAGACAGTTTGTAGCCAAGGTGTATGAAAATATACTTTTAGAGTATCATAGAGCAACTCTTGGTAACATCCGTGCCATAGGAAAAAAGTCTGCTTACTTTAACGGTGCCTTATCTTTTAGCTACAAACAGCTAACACAAGAGAGTATCTACTTTTTTGAAAATAGACTCCAAGAACAGATACTTATGTATGAAAAAGATCCTATGAAGTATAGTATCAGTGTTCCAAGTAACGAGATTATTTTAGAAGAGGTAAAAAAGAACTTCTCTTATGAAAAAATTGAACTATTTTTAAATTCGAGAAGAAACTATCTCTACAAAATCATAGAGACCTCAAAAGAGCAGTTTCTTGTGATAAATAAAAATGAGATAGATTATGTAGGTATTAAAAAGCAGCATGTACTTCAAACTCTGCAGAGTTTACAAGAGATTAAGAAGAGTATCTCTTCTTAATCTTCCTTCTTCATTTACTTTTCTTGCCGATATAAGCTTAACAAATGCGAGGAAAACATTATGAATACTTCTTATGAACTTGATACTTATCGTTCACATGACTTAAACATCGCGATGAGAACTTCAAGTGGAGATGTTATCAAGATGGATTTTGCAAATGAGCAATCTTCTTCGATAAGACACTCTCAAAATCAAAATGGCTCAAAAACTTCTATGTCTTTCTCTTCAATGCAATCTTTCTCTTTTTCAATAAAAGGTAATGGCATAGACGAACAAGACCAACAAGAGATAGATGCGTTTATGAAAATAGCACAGCCTTTTATAGATAAGTTTTTAACAGAGTTAAGTGAAGACGCACCCGGAACTCCGGTCACAAAACTTGCACACGATATAGCAGGGCTTTTTGACCCTAACCGTGATAGAAGTGAAGATGGCAAAAATGCTATAAAAACGAATATTGTAAAAATGTTTGATAATGCTCTTTCAGAGATAAAACCACCAGAGAGTATGAGCATGGATGAAATAATTGAAAAGCTTTTCCAAGATACTCAAAAACTGTTAGAGAAAACACTCAAAGAGTTTGATGAGTTTAACAAAGAGTTGTATGCATAGTAATGGTATAAAAATTGCTTATTTTAAATATGAAAATATTATTAACAATTATACTCTTAAGCGTAACACTACTAGCAACTAACCTACAGACAACATACTCAACACTTAACACAAAGATAGATAAACTATCTCCAAAATTAAGTGTTGAAGACAAGGTCGCTCTTTACTACCTCGTTCTAGCAACTCACGACAGAGTTTTGGCACAACAAAGCACAAGTAAGATAGAAACTAAAACTTTAAAAATAATAGACTCACTTCATAAAAACAATCCTAATTTAAATATAGATACAATTAAAAATTTTCGTAAACTTTATATTGAAATGAGTAAAACAAAATTTAGCATTAAAAATGCTCAAACAGAGACAGTATATAAAGATAAAATCATGTACCAAGACAAGATTGTTTACAAAGAAAAAGTCGTGAAAGAAAGTTCAGTATTGAGTCTTCTTTTTACAGCAATTATTGCTCTTATTTTTGGTTTTATCATCACTTATCTTATGTTCAAAGCCAAACAAGATGAAGCACATAAAAAAAGTATAAATACTATCAATGACCTAGAGGGACAAAATGCCAACTTGCACACACAACTTGGCAATGTTTCAAGAGATAAAGAGACTTCAACCAAAACAACGACAAAAGAGTTAGAGAATACAAACACTCTTCTAAACACTAAAAATAGTGACCTCGAAACAGTAGTTGTAGAGTTAGAGCAAAAACTATTTTCAATAACTACAGCCCAAGATATCCTAAAAGTAGAATATTCAACTAAAACACAAGCCTTAAACGAATCAGTAATTTCTTTACAATCAGAGTTAGAAACTCTAGATGCATCACAAAGAGATAAGCATGAATTTGAAGAGAACCTTACACAACTTCAATACCAATCTCAAGATATTTTTAAAGTTCTCGATACTATCTCTGACATTGCGGACCAAACTAATCTACTTGCTCTAAATGCTGCTATTGAAGCTGCTCGTGCAGGTGAGCATGGTCGTGGTTTTGCCGTTGTTGCTGATGAAGTACGTAAACTAGCCGAGAGGACTCAAAAGACTCTTAATGAAGCGAAGGTTAATATTTCTTCAGTTGTAGATAGTATTAGCAATTTAAAATAACTTAAATAAAAACGGAGCCCCTTATGAAAAAAACACTTATAACTCTTGTAGGTTTAGTTGTGATAGTCACTGCATATTTTGCTTACAATGAAGCTGCAAAAATCCTTCCATTTTACACTCAACTTACACAAGAGCATATAGGAAGTAAGGTTACTCTTCAACCAGAGGAACAAACAAAAGCTCACTTTGTAGGCCAAGCGAAGTGTCTTGAGTGTCACAAAGATCAGCACACTTCATGGAGTCACTCTCGTCACCCTAAAATGATTCAAGATTTAGTGAAAGACCCTTCTGTCGTTGTAGCTGATTTTTCAAAACTTCCAGCTGATGCAAACTTCAAACTCGAAGATGCAACATACACAGTAGGTGGAAAATTTAAACAGCGTTTTATGATGAGAAAAGATAGAGATGGCAAAGAGGACTATGTTCTTGGAAACTATCAATGGAATGTTCAAACTCAAAAATGGCAAGGTTTTAAACCATGGAAATACTGGTACAAAGATGCTTATCCACATGATAATAATGAACTTCCTACTTCAAGAGCTTGTGATGGTTGTCACTTTACAGGTTTTATGTCCCAAGAGACTAGAGTTGATGAGGGTATCTCATGTGAGGCTTGCCACGGACCAGCTTCAGAGCATGTTAAAGAACCAACTTCACAAGTCTACATAGCTTCACTAAGTGACCCTGTAAGACAAAATGAAGTATGTCTTCAGTGTCATATGAGAAACCGAGATAAACGTTTAGATGATCATAAAATGAGTGAGATTTACGGTGATGCTAGAGATTATCCATTTGGCTATGAAGCGGGAAAACCTCTTGCGAAGTACAAAAAAGTAGCTCCATTTAAAGGCCAAGAGACTAAAGAGTTTTATGCAAATGGAATGGGTAAGAAAAACCGTACACAAGGAAATGAGTTTGTTCACTCGATGAAAGGTAGACACGGTATCACTTGTATCAACTGTCACAATCCTCATACATTAGAGCCAACTGCTCAGAAAAACACGGGAAATGCTTTATGTATGAAATGTCACTCTTTTGGTTCACAAATCGGTCCACACCAAGAGACACTCCAGTCTCATACAAAACACAGAGCAGATTCTAAAGGTTCGTTATGTGTTGAGTGTCATATGCCAAAAGTTGGTAAGCACACAGGAAAATCTCCACTTACAGTAAGAACACATATGTTTGGTTTTGTAACACCAAGAGAGACTCTGATGTACAAAATGCCTAAAGAGACAAATGCTTGTTTTGCTTGTCATAACAAAGGCGAAGAGTCAAGAGATATGAAAACTCTTCAAGCAGATTTAGAAAATTGGGGAATGATTAGCTGGGATAAACGCTAAAAAAGAGCAATATAAACTTAGAAACTTGACATTGACTAAGTTTATATTGTAAAATTGCATCAACAAAAAAGATATGCAAGGTATCTTCTAAATCTCTCCTATATAAACAATCATAAAAAACTAAGGCAGTCATACATATGAGTGAAAACAATTCACAACAACCTCGCAACAACAATCAAAAACCTAAGAACAACTCTCGTAACAACACTAAAAGGACTCATGCACCAGCTAAAGGTACAAGTATTGATGATCTTCGTACTAAAAGTATTGAAGATTTAATTGCTATTGCTGAAGGCTTAAAAGTTGAGCATCCTCAAGAGCTTAAACGCCAAGATGTTATCTTTGAGATTTTAAAGGCACAGACTGAACAAGGTGGTTTTGTTCTTTTTGTTGGTATTTTAGAGATTATGCAAGATGGTTACGGATTTATCCGTTCTATTGATAAGTCTTTTAATGAGTCTGTAAATGATGCTTATGTATCTAACACTCAGATTAAAAGATTTGCTCTTAGAAATGGAGATGTTGTAACTGGTCAGGTTCGTCCTCCAAAAGATCAAGAGAGATATTATGCTTTAATCAAGATAGAGGCTGTTAATGGTCTTCCTCCTGAAGAGTCTAAAAAACGTCCACTATTTGAAAACCTTGTACCACTTTACCCTGAAGAGCGTATCGACTTAGAGTACCGTGAAAAAGGGCTAACAGGTCGTATGCTTGACCTTTTCTCTCCTATTGGTAAAGGACAACGTGGTCTTATCGTTGCACCACCAAGAAGTGGTAAAACAGAGATGCTTAAAGAGATTGCTCATGGTATCACTCATAACCATCCAGAAATAGACTTACTAGTTTTACTTGTTGATGAGAGACCAGAAGAAGTTACAGATATGGAAAGAAGTGTTAAGGGTGAAGTTTACTCTTCGACTTTTGATATGCCTGCAAAAAACCATGTTAAAGTTGCTGAAATGGTTATTGAAAAAGCTAAGCGTCGCGTTGAAATGGGTCGAGATGTAGTAATACTTCTAGACTCTATCACTCGTCTTGCTCGTGCTTACAATACTGTAACACCTTCAAGTGGTAAGGTTCTCTCTGGTGGTGTTGATGCAAATGCTCTACATAAACCAAAACGTTTCTTTGGTGCTGCTCGTAACATCGAAAATGGTGGAAGCCTTACTATCATCGCAACTGCACTTGTAGATACAGGTAGCCGTATGGATGAAGTTATCTTTGAAGAGTTCAAAGGTACTGGTAACATGGAAGTTGTTCTTGACCGTAAAGTTGCTGAGAGACGTATATTCCCAGCTATTGACATCCTTAAATCTGGTACTCGTAAAGATGATTTACTTATCTCTAAACCTGATTTACAAAAAGTATTTATCCTTCGTCAAATGCTTCATAAACAAGATAGTGAAGTTAAAGCACTTAAGTTTATCTACGACATTATGGGCAAAAAATCAACAAATCAAGAGTTCCTTGATAGTATGAATACGGATACATAATTAAATGAAAGTTGGTGTTTTTGACTCTGGAATAGGTGGTCTTACTGTTGTAAAATCACTCTTAGAACACCAACTCCTTGAAGAGATAATCTACTTCGGAGATACTGCTCGCGTGCCTTACGGGAGTAAAGATAAAAACACTATCATTCGCTACGCTATTGAAGCTATAGAATTTTTCAAAAACTTTGAACTTGACCTTATCATCGTCGCTTGTAATACAGTGAGTGCTTATGCACTTAGTGAGATGAGAGAGTCTGCTACTTGTCCTGTTATCGGTGTGGTTGAAGCTGGTGTTTTAGCCACTTCCAATGCTATGTCTAATAAAGATGCAAATATCTTAGTTATCGGGACAAATGCTACTATCAATTCTGATGCTTATGCAACTGGTCTCGCAGAGCAAAACTTCACAAACATCAACTCATGTGCTACACCTCTTTTTGTACCTCTTGTTGAAGAAGAGATTTTAGAGGGTGAGATATTAAACGCTACGTTAAAACACTATTTCAAAGATATTCAAACGCCAGATGCACTTATTCTTGGGTGTACTCACTTTCCTATCATTGAGTCATCATTGAGTGCTTACTTTGGAAAAAATACAAAACTTATTCACTCCGGTGAAGCTATAGTTGAGTATCTCCAAACTAAGTTTGATTTTTCTCAACAGTATGATAAACCGAAGATGAAGTTCTTTGCCTCAGAAAACCCTGAAGCACTTAGAACTATCGCTCAAAAGTGGTTGTATGAGTAGTAAAAGAGTCTCTATTTTTGGTTATGGAAACACTACCAAACCTTTAGCAAAACATATCAAAAATGCTGTCTTTTATGATGACAAGTGCAGTGAACCTTATGGTGGAGTTGATGGTTCATTCGTTCGTCCATCAGCAGAGTTTGACGCTAAACACTCAGACCTAGAGATAACTTCTCCAGGTATTCCACCATCAAACCCTTTAATCCAAAAGGCACAGAACCTCATAAGTGAGTATGACTACTTCAAAGATGTAAACAACCTTACTATCTGGATAAGTGGAACAAATGGAAAAACAACCACCACTCAGATGATGCAACATCTATTAGAAGACAAAGGATCTCTTGCAGGTGGAAATATAGGTACACCCTTAGCCCAGCTTGACCAGAGTGCTCCTATTTGGATTTTAGAAACTTCCTCATTTACTATGCACTACACAAACGAAGCGACTCCAAATATCTATGTACTCTTGCCATTAAGCCCTGACCATCTCTCATGGCATGGAAGTATGGATGAGTATATTGCTGATAAACTCAAGCCCCTTTCAATGATGAGAAGTGTTGATACTGCCATCATTCCAGAAGCTTATAAGAACACTCAAACAAGAGCAAAACTCATCACTTATAAAGATGAAGAAGACTTAGCAAGAACTTTTGAGATAGATGCACAAAAGGTGGCGTTTAAAGGTGCTTTTCTTGCAGATGCACTTTTAGCTATGGCTGTTGATAAAATTTTATTTGACCGTATAGACTACAACAAAATGAATAGCTTTACTCTTGACCCTCATCGTCAAGAAGAACTTACCGACTCTAAAAATAGACTATGGGTAAATGATACTAAAGCGACTAACCTTGATGCAACTATTGCTGCGGTTAAACGCTACGAAGATTCATTTATACACCTTATTTTAGGTGGTGATGACAAGGGAGTTGATCTCCACCAACTCTTTGACTTTTTAAAAGATAAAAAACTTAGAATCTATACTATTGGTACAAATAAAGAAAAACTCTCAAATTTATGTTTAGAGTATAAGCTGGCGTTTAGTCAGTGTACAAATCTAGCCAATGCCATTGAGAAGATAGATGAGAGACTCAAAAGAGATGAAGTAGCCCTACTCTCTCCTGCTGCATCATCACTTGATGAGTTTAGCTCTTACGCCCAAAGAGGTGATGAGTTCAAAGAAGCTGTGAAAAACATCTCTTAACATTGAGTTAATACTCCTTAGTTAAACTTTTCCTAATATAATAATATAAAAGGAAAAATTGATGAAAAAAACTCTAATCTCTCTTCTCGCAGCTACTATGCTCTTAACTGGTTCAACTACTTTACTTTCAGCTGCCCAAGGCAAAAACCAGACTAAACCTTTTCTTATCCAAGGTAAACTTCCACACTTAACTATGATGGTTAAAATCCTTTGGGACGATGAAGATTTAGCATTAACACCTAAGCAACAAGAGGAACTCATTATTATCCGTAAGCACACTATGGGTTCAGCAAAAGCACTTAAAATAAAAATCATTAAACTAGAAACTCAAGTTGTAAAAGCAAGTGAGACGGGTAAAAAACCAGCTGATATGAAGAAAATGGTAGATGAAATCGCTGCTCTTCGTGCGCAAGCTACTATGATACATTTAGAGTGTATCTACAACACAAGAGCTGTTCTTTCAGCTGATCAACTTTATATAGTTGAGTAATCAAACTTTAACTCTTTAAACGCTAAAATAGCTCTACTTAAAAATGGAGTCTATTTTGAAAGAAGCATCAGAAGTTTTAGCTAGAAAATATCGTCCCTCAAATTTTGATGAGTTAATTGGTCAAGAGACTATTGCTCAAACGCTATCCCTCGCTCTTGATACAAATAGACTCTCTCATGCTTATCTTTTTTCAGGTCTAAGAGGAAGTGGTAAAACTTCAACTGCTCGTATTTTTGCGAAGGCTCTTATCTGTGAAGAGGGTATGAGTCATCACCCTTGTGGTGTCTGTTCAAACTGTATGATGGCTCTTGAAGGTCGTCATATGGACATCATAGAGATGGATGGTGCTTCTAGTCGTAAGATAGATGACATACGTGACTTAGTCGAACAGACTAAGTACAAACCGGCTGTAGCTAGATTTAAAATCTTTATCATTGATGAAGTCCACATGCTTACTAAAGAAGCTTTTAACGCCCTACTTAAAACACTAGAAGAACCACCTGAGTATGTGAAGTTTATCTTAGCTACTACTGACCCTTTAAAACTCCCAGCTACTATTTTAAGTCGTACTCAGCATTTTAGATTTAAAAGCATCGCTACAAACAAAATAGTAGACCATTTAGCACATATCTTAAAACTTGAAGAGATTAGTTATGAGAATGATGCACTTGAGATTTTAGCTCGTAGTGGGAGTGGGAGTCTTCGTGATACTCTGACACTCTTAGACCAAGCCATCATATACTCAAAAAGTCATGTTGATGTTCAAACGGTAACTGATATGCTAGGGCTTGTTGACCCTAAGTTTGTAGATGATCTTTTTGAGTCTGTTTTTGCTAAAGACTACGGTGCATTAGTTGCAAAAACAAAAATCTTAGAAGATTATGAGAGTGAAATGGTTGTAGATGAACTCATAGCTTATCTCAAAGAGAAAATGTACTCAAATGACACTGCTCTTTTTTCAACTCTTGTTCTTGATAGATTTTTTAGAATACTGAGCGAATCAAAATATCTATTTAGTATAAATGCTGATGGCTCTTTTGTTCTATCTATGATATTTTTCAAAATGGTTGAGGCTCTTCGTATTCGTGAGATTGACCAGATGATAGAGTCTTTTCAAAAAGATGTAGAACGTCCACAGATCACTACACCAATACAAGCACCTACTACAACTATAAAAGTACAGACAGCCACACCTGAGATGGCAAATGTTGCTCAAAAAGAGATACCTGCCAAGCAAAAAAAAGAAGAGCAGCAGATTGAAGAACCTATTGAAGAGGTTCAAAATACTATGCAAGAGATACCGCAAGTAGCTGCAAACCCTCTCTTTGATGAACTTGTAGAAAAGATTCACGATAGAAATACTCAACTTGGTGAATGTTTTACTTCGAGCATCACTTTTATCTCTTATGAGCAAAATATTTTAACATGGGAATCGTGTGCCAATGAAGAGTGCAAGAAAACTCTCAAACATGGTTATAGTGTTATAAAACAACTTGTTCGTGAGATCTTCGCTTTTGAAACAAAGATAAAAGGTGTAGCTTGTAGTAAAACCCAAGAAGAGGTACGCAAAGTAGAAGAAGTTACTGCTAATGTTGTAGCAGATATTCACCAACCTCAAATGAACTCACCTCAAAGCACGTCAATGATAGAAGACGCAGAACTTGCAACAAACTCAAGCTGTGTTTCTAACTGTGATGATGCAAATCCGGTAGAAGATATAAATGGTGGAGATATCACTCAAGAGCCAATGGTCGCAAAGGCTATAGAGATGTTTGAAGCAAGAAAAGTAACTGTTCAGTCAAAAATTTAACTCTTAAAAAAAAGCATATCACTGCTAAACTTATAGTTTTTACAAAAGAGAATTAGCTCTTCATAAGGAGTAACATCTCTTTTTTTAAGTGTTGCAAATCTTGCTTGGTTTATTTCTAATAGAGTTGCTATATCTTTATCTAAAATTTTTATGGTTTTTCCTGCAGCAAGAAAGGACTTTAACTCTATAATTATCTCTTTAAAACTTCTCATAAGATACTCTTTTTATTATATTTTCAAAAATATAACAAAAAAAATCTCAAAAGCTCAAATATATTGCGTTTTGCTATTTTTTCTTATCTTTTGTATGTAATCTTTTAATAATATTCTTCAGAGTAACCGATATTTGAAGAAATTCTAAGTAGTGTTTGATTTGAAGGATGGCTTCATAGTTTTTATTTGTGGAGATATCGTGAAGATACACATTCAAACCTAAGAGATCTTCGTTAAGTCTGTTGTTGACTTTACGAAGCAGTCTATAAGCTACATAGATAGCCACTGCACATAAGAGAGCTATCACAAACCAAAGAGTATAAAAACTACTCATTACTGCACTTTGTTCAAGAGTAGAAGTAGCAATGAGTGTTTGAGTAAAGTGTTCAAAAATGAAGAAAGAAATAATAAAAATAGTAATAATTATTCCAACGAATGCTCTAAAAATATTTGAAAAGATTTCACTCTCTATATTTTTCATATTAGCTCCTCTTGACACTCTTTATCTTCCATAAGTATATCAAAAAATATTATTTTAAGTATATATGATTTATAATATAGTATCTAGGTAAAAGGAAAAGTTATGTTTGTATCATCGTATAGCACTTATATCGATACTACTACAACTAAACGTATTCAAAATGAGAGAAATGATGCTGATAAAAAAGTATCTAAAGTCCCTTTTGAGTCAAAACTTTTACAAAATGTAAGTAAGGATGTAAATGTTGGAAATGCTATTCCACTTAACTACATCTCCAACTACAAATCTTTAAACAACCAACAAAAAATTGCCCATCAAGAGTTAGCACAAGATAAAGCTAAGATGAAATTTACAAAACTAAGTTCTATGGACTCTGCATCTGTAGCATACACTTCAAACACTAAAATGTTCTCACTAGTTCAAAAACCAAAACAGACGATTGACCAAACACCAAGAATGGACAGAAATCTTACAACTCCCGCACAAGAGAAACAAGAGACATTTTTACGAACTAAAATGATAAATGCTTATGTTTCAAATGAAAACTATTACCGTATAACGGCAGCTTAGTCCTCTAGCCAAGCCTCACTTTTTATAACTTTACCATTACAAAAATATTTTAACTTATAGGCATCAGTACATTTCCCATCTTCTAGAGTCATGATAGCTACTTGAAGTATCTTCTTACATTTTTTAGGGATATCAAAATGCCCTTTCATTCCAGTAAGAAACTGTTTTAGAGGTACTTTTTCATCCATACCAATAACATTATCACGACATCCACTAAGACCTATGTCTGTAAGATATGCTGTACCCTTAGCGATTTGAAAGTCATCCGTACTTACATGAGTATGTGTACCAATAATTCCACTTACTTTGCCTTGAAGTAACATCATCATGCCACGTTTTTCACTAGTAGCTTCTGCATGAAAATCTATAAATATATTTTTCACACCCTCTTCTTCTAATTCAGTAACACTTTTAAGAGCACATCGAAAAGCATTATCAGCATAAGGCATACTAAAATGTCCCATAAGGTTAAGTACCGCTATCTTCTCACCTTTTACCTCATAAGTCTTACAACCAGTTCCTGAGACTTCCTCAGGGTAGTTATGTGGACGGAGAATCTCATGTGTATCAAAAAGAGGGATGATGTCCTTTTTGTCCCAAGAGTGATTTCCTCCGGTCATAACATCTATACCATATCCAAAAAGTTCATTACAGTTTCGCATTGTAAGTCCAAAACCGTGAGAAGCATTTTCATAGTTGACTATTACAAAATCTAACTCTTCTTCTTCTCTTATCTTTTTAAGATGATCTTTGAGCATATCTCGACCAGGACGACCGACAATATCTCCGATAAATGCTATTTTCATTTATAATACCTTTGGTTTATTATTTCTAAGATAAAAAAGAGCACATTTTATGATGTCATCATCATCTCTTGACGAGGATGCCACTGTCTCTTTAGACTCATTTACATAAGTGAAAGTCACATTTTGACCATAGTTAGAGATACTTTTTATCTTTTTATCTAAACTAAGTAACTTAATAACCATCAGTTCAAAAAACTGTTTTGTAGGAAGATCAAGTTCGCCAAAACGGTCTATTAGTTCTTCTTCTATCTCATATATCTCTATCACTGTTTCAGCTTGAGAGAGACGTCTATAGATATCTAAACGGAGTCTATCTTGAGTTACTACCTCATCAGAAATATAGGCACTGATAGTAAGCTTTATGTCAACTTTTACACGAGCAATTTCTGTCGTATTACTTAGTTGTTTGATGGCATCTTCTAACATTCGGAGATAAAGAGAGTAACCAATGTTCTTAATGTGCCCACTTTGAGCATCACCTATTAAGTTTCCACCACCACGTATCTCTAAATCGTGCTGTGCTAAAACACTACCGCTTCCTAAAAATGAGTTAGACTCTAAAGCGAGTAAGCGTTTCTTCGCTTCATCTGTCAGCACTTCTCTATTTTTAACGATAAAGTATGCAAAACCTTCCACACTACCACGTCCAACACGACCACGAAGCTGGTGTAGGTCTGCTATACCAAACCTATCAGCACCATCAACAAAAATAGTGTTTACTTTAGGCATATGGATACCTGACTCAATGATAGAAGTAGCTATCATCAAATCATATTCGCCATTTTCAAACTTTAGTAACTCTTTTTCAGTCTCAACTGCAGAGATTTTCGAGTGAAGCATTACAATTCTCAAGTTAGGAAGAAGTGCTTTTAACTCTCCTAGTTTAATAGGCATGTGATCTATCGAGTTATGTACATAAAAAACCTGTCCACCACGACGTAGTTCTCTGAGAATAACTTCTTTGATAAGTTTTTCATCATACTCTTTTACAAAAGTTCTTACACCTTGGCGTTCACTTGGTGCAGTGAGCAACTGTGACATAGTTTTAATAGAACTAAGTGCTTGGTTAAGAGAACGAGGAATAGGAGTAGCAGACATACTTAAAAGGTGTACATTGTGATACAACTCTTTTATCTTCTCTTTTTGCTTCACTCCAAACTTATGCTCTTCATCGATAATAACTACACCTAGCTTTTTAAACTCTAGTCCAAAAAGTGCATGAGTTCCGACAACTACATCTATCTCCCCACTAGCGAGACCTTTTATAACTGCATTTTTATCTTTTGTACTTACAAATCTATCTAACTTTGCATAACGAATCTTCAACTCTGAAAATCTTTCATCTAAAGAGCGCCAGTGTTGTGCTGATAGTAAGGTAGTTGGAACTATAAATGCAGACTGATAACCAGACTTAAAGGCCGCAAAAATAGTGTTTAAGGCTATCTCCGTCTTTCCAAAACCAACATCACCACTTAGAAGTCTATCCATGATATTTCCAGTCTTCATCTGAGAAAGGATTTCATCTACTGCTCTTGTTTGGTCTTCCGTGTACTCAAATCCACTAAGTGCTTGAAAATCTTTGAGTTCCTGTTTTGTTAAGTTTAACTTTGGTGCTTTAATAAGTGCTCGAGCGGCAGCTGTATTTACAATCTGTCCAGCAATCTCAAGTAAGCGTTTACGAACCTTCGCTTTGAGTTTTCCAAAGTTACCTTTTCCAAGTCTGTCTAGTACAGGAGTAGAACCACCACTAGCTATGTAGCGGTCAATGTAGTCAAGATTTTCAACAGGGAGTAAAATTTTATCATCACCTACATACTTGATAACAATAAAATCTTTTATACCTCCAAGTATTTCAGTCTGTTCTATAGAGTCGAAAATTCCAACACCATAATCTTCATGAACAACATAGTCACCTTTTTTCAAGTCATCAAGAAGTATCGCACTTTTTCTACGACGTCTCTTCTTATCTGGCTTATTTAGAGAGATTATCATCTCATCTGGCGTTAAGATATTTAAAATATATCCATCATTGATAATATTTATAGTTTTAGTATCGTAGATACCAGCTTGCTTGATTGTAGCTACATTAGCCGCGATGATAGTTATCTTCTTAGCACGATGTACATTTAAAAGATGCTCAGCATTAGCTACTACTAATTCTTTTACTTCATCATTCTCTTCTAAGACTTCAAGATTAAAACTCTCTCTTGAGATAGTTGGATTATTTATTCCATAAGCATCTTTTAGTAAGTTGTCTAAGTTTTTAGAGAGTTGTACTTTTTTACCCTCTAAAAAGTTTTCAGCCATATCATTTAAATGCCAAAAACCTAAAGAAGATACATCTTTAACTAAAGCATCAAACTCACTTCTTTGGACACTATTGTTTAAACGCTCAAATGCTTCTTCTCCAAGAGAGTAAAAAGCACTACTTATTTCAATAACATCTAACTCATCCCCCAGTGTTCTTTGAGACTCAAGTTCAAACTCTTTTATCTGTTCTATCTCATTATCAAAAAAAGATATACGATAAGGGTTTGAAGAGGAAGGAATAAAAATATCTAAGATATCTCCACGATGAGAGATCTCTCCTTCAACTTGTACCATATCAACAAAACTATAACCCCAAAAGAGCATTTTTTCTTTAAAGGATGTCAAGTCAATTTCACTTCCAAACTCTAATAGAGTACTTTGAAGTAAGTCAAATTTTGGCAGAGGAAAGAGAAGTGTTTTTAATGGTGCAATAATTAAAGGTTTATTTTTGGCATTATGATAAGTTCTTAAAGAGAAAAAAAGTTCTAGTAGTTCCTCTTTATACGAACGAAGGTCATCTCCAAAAGTAGCTCTAAAATCAGGGAACAGTATAGTTTCACGTTTAAAAAATTTTGCTACACTTTGGAGAGTTTGAGCCTCAGTAGAATCCTCACAGATAAGAACTTCTAAAGACTCTTTTTTATGTGTTTTAAAGTGGTTAAATAGAGCAGTTTGTGACATTAAGCTTCTTTAGTTTTACCTAGTAGACTTTGAGAATCTTTAACCACTGAACTTCCCTCAAAAATACCTTTAGCTTCGATGATTAACTCTTTAGAAGTTATCTCTCCACTCATACGCCCACCAGCTTTTATCTCTACACGGTTAGCTTCAACACTACCTTCAATAAAACCTTGAACAATAAGTCTTTCAGCATGTACAATCCCTTTGACATGACCATTTTTACCAATATTTACCTCTTTTGAAGAGTTTATAGTCCCTTCTAGTTCACCATCGATATAGAGGTTACAAGAGAGATCTATTTCACCTTTGAGCTTTGCTCCAGTTGTGATAATTGTTGTGTTTGAGTCTGTTTTACCAGTTGTAGATGAGCTGTTGCCGTTATTAAAGATTGCCATGGTACTTTTTTCTCCTTTGTAAATATTTCATCATAATTTTGTTGTGTCCACTTCATAAACCAAAATGGATTAAGATTTCTATGAATAAATCGTATCTCATAATGCAGATGGGGTCCATTACTCAGTCCGGAATTTCCGGTGTATGCGATTAATGTCCCTTTTTTGACGAATTTTCCTGATTTTACCACAGTTTTGTTTAAATGACCGTAGTATGTCTTAAATCCATAGGAGTGTTCAAGAATCACTAAGCGCCCAAATCCACTTCGTTTATGCATACCAGACCACTCGACTATAGCATCTGCTGGGGCATATACAGGTGTGTTCATCTTTGCTTTCATATCACTACCACGATGAAATTCTCGTTTTTTAAGTGTAGGATGTATACGATAACCAAACTTACTCGTAATTCCCTTGTACTCTATAGGTGAGCCATTTGGTATGAGTTGCATCATTACAGCTCGATGTTGAGTATCCATTTTAGTAGCAGAGACTCTATCTGCAATAGTGGTCTCTGCTAATGGTTTAAGACCAATAAGTGTCTCAATTTCGGAGAGTTCGTCGGAGAGTTCTTCTAACTCTTGTTTTTTAAGTTTTAATGAGTTCTTTGTGTTTGACATACTCTCTTGAAGCTCTACATTTTTCACTTCTAACTCAGTATATGCAGAAGCCACTTGACTACGTTTTTCTTCAATCTCATCGATACTATTATCTAGATATAGAATAGTCCCAACAGCAAAAATAACCATACTAAAAACAAATAAAGATGCATAAGCGATAGCTCTTTTAACAAAGTGATGCATATTAAACTGTTTAACGCCATTATCATCATGAATTGTTACTGTAAAATGGTTATTCATACTCTCCCTTTAAAAATTCTTCTACTACACTAAACGAACCAAAGATTAAATAATTTTTATCTCTGTTTATATTTGAAAATAGCTTAAAATCAAAGCCTATACTTTGTACAACAGCTTCTAATACATCAAGCTCTTCTATTCGCTCGTCTTGTATCTTAATAATTTCTATATCGCTTATAATAGGTTTTAATATCTCTAAAATCTCTTGATAGTTTTTATCTTTGTAACTATTATAAACTAAAGTATATTTAGAACCTTTTAAACTCTCAAAAATTGACCTAGCAGCTAAAACATTATGTCCTACATCAAGTAAGATATTAGATTTATACTGTGTTAAACGCCCAAAAAGTCTTGAATCATGGAAATTATTAACATTATACGAGAGGTTTAGATAGTTTAAGGCTGCTATAGATAAAGAGAGATTATTTTGTAAATATCGTGTAAGATCGTTCTCTTTAGAAATAACTTCTATTTTTAGTCTGTCCTTAGGTGCAAGTAAAGAGTCTATATCTAAAACATTTATTCCTTTCTCAATAACTAATTTCTCACAGACCACTCTAATATCCTCATATTTTTGAGTAGCGATGATTGCTACATTTTGGATAGCATTAAGTTTAGTAGCGGCTATACTTTTAATATCTGAGCCTAAAAAAGCTTCATGATCTATGTCTATTGGTGTAACAAGGGTAAGATGCTTAGCAAAGACAGCAGTAGCATCTCGCTCTCCACCTAAACCAGCTTCAAGTACAACATATTCAAGATCTTGATATATATACATTGCTAAGAGTGTTGTGTACTCAAAATAACTTAACGAGTCAGCATCCTCTTGGCTTAAGAGTTTTAATAACTCAAGGTGTGCATTATTTAAATGTTCATCCTTTACATCTTCTCCATTCAACCAAACTCTTTCATTAAAGTTGAGGAGATGTGGAGATGTATAATGTCCAACTTTTTTGCCTAAAGAAAAAAGTGCATTGGCTAAAAAACGTCCTGTAGTCCCTTTTCCATTTGTGCCGATAAGATGAATTATTTTTGGAATATGTAGTCTCTCTTTGATAGTTGAGTAGACTCTCGGCATACGAGTGTAGTCAATTTTATCATAGTAGAGTGGTTTATTATCTAAGAAACTCTGTAACACTATTTTTTCTTATACTCCACTCTATTTCGACCGTTTTCTTTAGCTAAGTAGAGGTACTCATCCGCGGAGTTTAAAACGCCACTTAAAGAGATATGCTTAGCTCTCTCTGATACACCAGCACTTAGTGTTACTTCAATTCTTTCCCCTTTATACATAAAACGAGCTTTTTCAACATGCTTTCTCACTTTTTCACCAAAGATAGCCCCACCCTTTGTCGCTGTTTCACTCAGTATTGCTATAAACTCTTCCCCACCAAAACGCCCAACTATATCTACAGTCCGACAAGCTTTTTTAAGTATCTTTGCAACTGCAGCTAAAATAGCATCTCCAGCATCATGACCATAATCATCATTAACACTTTTGAAAAAATCTATATCAAACATTACAATAGAAAAGTTTCTATTGTAGCGTTTAAACTCAGCCTCTTTTATCTCCATAAAGTCATCCAATGCCCGACGATTATAAAGCTTAGTTAAAAAGTCCTCTTTAGACTCTTTTTTAGCAGCTTCTAATTCTGATTCTAGTTTTCGTACTTTTTTACTTAAAGCACTCACTTCTCCACTATGTGTTTTTAAATCATTGCTTAAAAGTTGTGTATTCTCTTCTAATGCCACAGCAATTGTATAGAGCTTTTTATGGGCTACTTTAAAGTTTGGGGAGGAAGTATCAGAGTAAGTTTCTAACTCTTTTTTAATCGCTTGAATTTCTACTGTTGAAGTATCAGAGCGCTCTATCATCTCTATTAAACGAAGACTTAGTTTATCAAGGACACCATCTATTGACTCTATCATATCCTTAACACTTTTTTTATCTAGTGCTATACGAAGTGAAATAGTAGTGCGTATCTCTTTTGCAATACTACTGCTCTCTAAGAGCTCTGGATTTGTACGAATTTTTTCACTTAAGCTAGCAATAGTATCATTAACACTTGATGCAATTGACGGAACAAAAGAGGAAATAAGAAGTTTTGATATTTTATCTAAGTCAATGCTGTTACTTCCAACTGAAGCATTTGCAAGATTTAAAGTTTCAACACTTTTTCTTAAATTTTTTGTATCGATATCTCCATACTCACTTAGTTTTTGTAAAAAAGTATCATCATAAGTAGTAATGAAGTTTACCCAGTGCTGTCGATAAGTATCTATTTTATCAGCATTTGCACCACTATTTAACATTTCCATTGTTGTTTTTGCAAGTTGTGCAGCTTCTTTGTTGTGCAGAACTTCGATGACTTGAAAAACTCTTTTAGCTAAGAGTGTTTGAGATTCGATGGTATCTGAGGCTTGAGTTGGGTTGGTTCGATTTAGTTTAGAGATAAGAAAACGAACAAATTCATGCATTGTTTTAATATTATAATTTTTTAAATCTTTTGCAAAATCTTTGTTAAGTGAAGTTTTTAGTTTTTCTAAATGTTGACAATCTTCAACATTCATCTTTGCTTTTTTAGCCTCTTTACAGAAGGCTTCTGCATAAAAATCAGGAGTAAGTAACTTACCCTCAACTTTTAATCTCTTTAGAGTGGCATTTATAATGGCTTGAATTGTCATACTTAATCTCCCTTATTTAACTCGTGTTCCCTCAGCTGAAACTTTTGCAACAAAAGCTGAAATAGCTTTGATTGCACTAAATTTAATGGCATTAAAACGTTGTTGATCTGAAAGAACCGAGTTTGGAACTACAGAAAAGTCGTATGTACCAGAAGTTGAGTAGTTCTTTTTCATATCATCAGTCTCACGAACTATGAGTAATTTAATTGTAGCACGATATGAGATAACAAAACCATTTACATCATACTCTACTGGCGAATATGTTGGATTTGAAATTCTAAAGCTCAGATGAGTATCAGCATATCTTTTATCAACTAAAGAGGAATGAAAAATCTGAATAATTGCCTTATCAACAGAATCTTTAACTAGTACACTATTTTCAGGGTCTTCTTGAGATATGTAAACACTTGTACTAATCTTATCACCAACTACTTCACGAGCATACTTTGCACTTGGTTTATAACCACAACTACTAAAACTTACAAATATACTCATAATAAGTAGAAGTTTTATTCCAAGTGACAAGTTCATAACTATCCTTTTATTACTAAGTTAACTAGCTTTTTAGGGACAACTATCTCTTTAACTATCTCTTTGCCTTCTAACCATTTTGCTACAACTACCTTTGCAGCTTCAAGAACTTCTTCTTTAGTTGCAGTTGCATCTACTTCAACTTCACCACGACGTTTTCCATTTATCGAAACACCAAGTGTAAGAGTATCTTCTACAAATACTTCTTCTAAAATTTCTTGCTTAGAAAGATTATTTAAAGAGAAGTACTTATCACTTATTTCCCAACAAGTATGTGGAATAACAGGTTCCATAATAGAAGCTAATATCCAGTAACCTTCGCTCCAAACATCTGCATTACTTTGAGAGTTAAGAGCATTCATAGCTTCCATAACTCCAGCAATCATAGTATTAAAAGTATAACGTTCTTCAAAAACATCATTTGAGCGAACAAGTGCTTCATAGACTTTTTTACGAGCAAGTTTTTCTTCTTTACTAAGTGTTGTGTGGTCTATTTTAGGTTTAGAATCTGTTACCTCAATGTTAGAAGTACGGTCAAAGAAACGTTTGATAAACTTGTATGAACCCTCAACTGCACTATCATTCCACTCTAGTTCTTGCGTTGGAGGTGCTGCAAAAAGTATAAACAGTCTTGCAGTATCTGCACCATATTTAGCGATGATGGCATCTGGATCTACAGTATTTCCTTTAGATTTAGACATTTTAGCCCCATCTTTAAGAACCATACCTTGAGTAAGAAGTTTGTCAAAAGGCTCATCAAACTTTAAGTAACCTAAGTCACGAAATACTTTTGTAAAGAATCTTGCATATAAAAGGTGAAGAATCGCATGTTCAATTCCTCCAACATAGTGGTCGACACCCATCCAGTATTTAATTTCTTCAGGAGTAAAAGCAGCTTTTTCTAAAGTCTCAGGTGATGCACAAAAACGTAAAAAATACCAAGAAGATTGAACAAAAGTATCCATAGTATCTGTCTCACGAACTGCATCTTTTCCACACTCAGGACAAGAACAGTGTTTCCATGTTGGATGATTCTCAAGTGGACTTCCCTCTCCGTTTATCTCAACATCGTCAGGAAGAGCGATAGGGAGGTTCTCTTTTTTCTCCATAACAAGACCACAATCCTCACAATGGATGAAAGGAATAGGAGCACCCCAGTAACGTTGACGACTAACTCCCCAATCTTTGAGTTTATAGTTAGTAGTCTTAGCTCCTATTTTTTTATCTTCAAACATTTTAATAATATTGTACTGAGATTTTTTAGAGTTAAGTCCATCAAATTCACCAGAGTTAAAAAGTTCACCAGCATCTGTAAACGCCGACTTAGTTACATCAGACTCAGCATCTTTTGGCTTGATTACTGCATTTATAGGAAGGTCATATTTTTTAGCAAAGTCATAATCTCTATCATCATGAGCAGGAACAGCCATAACCGCACCAGAACCATAATCCATAAGAACAAAGTTAGCTATCCAAACAGGGACAGTTTTTCCTGTAAGTGGGTGGATAACATTTAGACCAAGAGGAAGTCCAGTTTTCTCTTTTTGTCTGTCAATAGATGAACTGTTTTTCATCTTTGTGATTTGGGCTATTGTAGCTTCATCCAAAAGATCATTCTCAATCATATAAGTCACAATTTCATGTTCAGGAGCAAGTGCTGTGTATGACACACCATAAATAGTATCTGGACGAGTTGTAAATACATCAAAACTCTCAAACTTAGCGTTTAGTTTAGTTTTTGATTCATCATCAAAAAGAAGATCAAATGCCAATCCATTTGATTTTCCTATCCAGTTCTCTTGCATAGTCAGAACCTGTTTAGGCCAACCGCCATCAAGTTTTTTCAAATCATCAAGAAGCTCATCAGAGTACTGAGTGATTTTGAAGTAGTACTGGTTCATATCTTTTTTAACGATTGGAGTATCACATCTCCAGCAGCAACCGTCAACAACTTGTTCATTTGCAAGAACAGTTTCATCATGTGGACACCAGTTAAGCATACCTTTTTCACGGTAGAGTAAACCTTTTTCATACATATCAATGATGAAAGATTGCTCAAACTTTGTGTAGAGTTCATCAGATGTAGCCATCTCACGTTTACGGCTAAATGAAAAACCTAAAGAGTAAAACTCATTTTTCATATAGTCAATATTATCGTAAGTCCAACCCTTAGGATGACTTCCATTTTTAATAGCTGCATTTTCTGCTGGCATTCCAAAACTGTCAAAGCCTATTGGGTGAAGTACATTCTTACCTTGTTGTCTATGGTAACGAGCTAGTGCATCACTTATAGAGTAGTTACGAACATGACCCATATGTAAACGCCCGCTTGGAAATGGAAACATACTAAGGATGTATTTTTTATCTAATGTAAAATCTTCACTTGGTTCAAAACTATTATTTTGTTTCCAATACTCTTGCCATTTTTTTTCAATATCTGATGAAATATATTCCAATTAACTATCCTACTACAAAATTCTTTAATATAAAAGAGTCATACAAGCTTTCTCTTGTATCAATTTTTTATACATATAAAACTTGATTCCAAATGGAATCAAGATAATAACCTAGTACTCTTCTTTTTGCTTTGAACTTTCAATATAAACAAGTCCCATTGAAAATACATTTGCAATTAATGCACCAATAGCAAGAGCCATTGCCCAAGAGTCATCACCGATGATTACTAAAAATATAAACGCCGGAATCAAGTGCAGATCTGCTACAAGTGAAGATGCTAAAAGCTCTGCACTCAGTAAATTTCTAACACCAATTTTTAAAATCGTACTTACAAGATTTACACTTGCAGCTATAAAGAGTGATGTCGCCGTGTTTTCATAAAGGAATCCCGCTATTGAAGTTAAACTCATTAACGAGAAAAATACATATATTACTTTTCCCCAATCCATCTTTTAAATCTCCTTTTACTTTTAGTTTAAACTACACCTGCATCAAACTGCTCACGCATTCTCTGCTTTTCTATTTTTCTTTTTTCTTTACTTGCTAGTTTTACATGGTAATTTTTAACATCAAATCCAAACCATAAGAGAATAGGACTTGCAACAAATACTGAAGAGTATGTTCCAACTACAACACCAACTAAAAGTGTAAATGCAAATGGATGAATAATCTCACCACCGAACATAAAAAGTGTAAATACAACAAAGAAAGTCGTTAAAGATGTCAAAGTTGTACGAGCAAGTGTTCTTGTAACTGACTCATTAATTATATCTTGCAAGCCAGTACTTCTATTTTTTGTCACACCTTCACGAATACGATCAAAGACAATAATAGTATCATTTAACGAGTACCCAAGAAGTGTTAAAAGAGCAGCAAGAACATCAAGGTTTACATCAAGTCCAACAAGGGTGATCGCACCAAGAGCAATAGATATATCGTGGATAAGTGCGACAATAGAAGCAACAGCAAAACGCCACTCAAATCTAAACGCCACATAAACTAAGATACCAAAGATAGCAAGAAGAAGTGACATAATCCCTTTTTCTTTAAGCTCTGCACCAACAGTAGGACCAACTATATCAACTCTACGAATCTCATAATTTCCAGTTCCATCAAGTGCTTTTCGAGTCACATCACCAATGTCAGTAGTCACACTACCCGTAGTTGTTTTCATACGTATAACAACTTCATCAGGACTTCCAAATTCACTAATAGTAGCACCAGCAAACATTACATTATTTTTTAAAGCACTTCGCATTAAATCAATTGGAGCAGCTTTATCATACTTCACTTGAACAACTGTTCCACCGGCAAAGTCTACCCCATAGTTAAGACCTTTTGTAGCTAGTAAAGCATATGAAGCTAAAACTAACACAATAGAGAAAATCATCGCTATTCTTGACTTACCCATAAAATTAAAGGTTCTTGTATATCTAAAAAATTCCATCTCTACCCCTTAATCCCAAACCAAAGTTTGTTGTTTCTGCTTTTACTAATCTTAGACTCAAACATCTGATAAACACCATGTGTACCAAGAATAGCAGTTAACATAGAAGCTAAAATACCGATACTCATAGTAATAGCAAAACCTTTAATTGCACCAGTTCCATAAGCATAGAGAACAACTGAAGCGATAAGAGTAGTAATATTTGCATCTAAAATTGCACTCATTGCATTTGCATAACCCTCTTCAATGGCTTTATGAATTGACTTGCCTTCATAAATAAGTTCACGTATTCTCTCGTTAATAATAACATTGGCATCAACTGCCATACCAACAGTCAGTACGATACCTGCCATACCAGGAAGTGTTAATGTCGCGCCAAAAAGACTCATAACAGCTAAAAGAATAAATAAGTTAGCGATAAGTGCAATGTTTGCTATAACACCAGCTAAACGGTAATAAACCATCATAAAAACGATAACTAAAACAAAGCCACCTATCAATGCTACTAAAGAAGCTTTAATACTATCAGCACCAAGACTTGGACCAACTGAGCGTTTTTCCATCATGTAGATAGGAGCTAAAAGGGCACCTGAACGTAGAGCAATAGATAAATCCTTTGCTTCTAGAACAGTATAGTTTCCAGAAATTTGTCCAGATCCGCCACCGATACGCTCGTTTATGTTTGGAGCAGAATAAACTTTTCCATCAAGAACTACAGCAAGACGTTTACCAACACTACGACCAGTAAAGTCACCAAATATTTCAGCACCCTCAGCATTTAACTTGAAGTTAATTAGAGGACGATTGTTTTTATCAAAACCCATAGAAGCATCTGTAAGCATTCCACCATCTAAGATAGGTATCTCACGAACCAGATACTTGATCTGTGGATTTTTAGCATCAGCTAAAATCACATCTCCGTAAGCTGCTGCATCAGAATCACTCATGTTATATACACGTGCATTACGATCTTCATCAACTGCCATAAGCTCTAGCTTTGCAGCACGACTTATAAGTTCACGAGCTCGTTGTTCTTCTTCTTGAGTTTTAATCCCTGCAAGCTGAACAAGAATTTTCTCTTCACCTTGACGAGCAACTACAGGCTCAGAGAGTCCAAACTGATCTAGTCTATTTCTAATAGTCTCAATAGCTTGTGAGACTGCTTCTTTTTTAGTTTTAATAATCTCTTTTTCAGTTAAAGAGAGTGAAACTACAGTAGCATTTTTAGATACAATCCCTCCATCTATCTCTTTTAAAAAATCATCAAACTTACTTATCTCATCTTCATCCAAAACTTCAAACTTAACACTTGATTCATCAAATGTTAAACCATCAATTAAAATATCATTTCTATCCGAGAAGTGTTTGATACTTGCTGCAATAGATTTGATACGACTCTTTGTAGCTTCTTCAGTTTTTACACCAAGTAGCATATGTAGTCCACCTTGAAGATCAAGACCTAGAGTTACTTTTTTACCACCTTCACTTTGAGTAAGAGAAGGTATAGAAAAAGCAACACTAAAGATTATTGCTAAAGCGAATATGACTATGCGATAATTAAGCTTCATCCTCGAACTTCTTTGCAACAGCATCTTTAGTAATTTTAGCAATAGTATCATTATTCATTTTGATACTTAAAAACTCATCTTCTACTTTTTGAATAACTACGATAAAACCACCATTAGTGACAACTTTATCTCCCTTTTTAAGTGCTTCTAACATAGCTTTTTTAGCCTTAGCCTCATTTTGTTGTGGACGAATAATCACAAAATACATAATTGCGATTAAGAATATAAACGGTAACAGTTGAGAGATAATTTCCATGCTCTAACTTCCTTTGTGTAATAAAATTGTCGCGATTATACTCAATTTAGACTAATACTCTTATAAATTTAGTACAATTACACCTATGAAAACATTTTTAACGATTATCTTCCTTGGTCTGTACACAGCTTTTAGCTTCAGTGCTTTTATCTATTTCGAAGAAGTAGACCTTACAAATAAGTTGGTAAATACTATTTTAGGTATCAATGCCCTTGCCCTTTTTCTCTACATTCCTAAACGCTCAATTCCTATTGCAGGGTTTACTATTGGTATATTATGGTTCTACTGGATAGGATATAGTTTTGAGTACCAAGGTGTAGGATACATGACACCCATCATTACATTGGCGTTTGGATTTATTTACCTTCTCTTTTTTCTACCTCTCTACTTTACAAAAAAAGCATATATTCGTGCTATTTTACTCTTTAGTTTAAGCTTTATTGAGCCTTTTGACTGGAACTGGTTACAGATAGAACTTATCTTTGTAGATAGTTATATTGGGGTCTTCAAGTACCAACTATTTATTGTTTTAGCTGTTCTTGCTATTCCTCAACAACTTAAATGTAGAGACTATATCTATCTACCTCTTGTGCTTCTACTCTTTGCTTTTAACTTTGGCTACAATGAACAAAAAGAAGCACCCTTAAAAATCAAACTTATTCAAACTGACATAAAACAAGAGTATAAATGGACAAAAGAAGCACTTCGTCCTACTGTAAATATGATATTTCAAGAGATTCGACTTGCAAAAAAAGAGAAGGTCGATCTAGTTGTTTTTCCAGAATCAGTCTTTCCTTTATATATGAATAAAAATCAAAATCTTCTCAATGAGATGACAAAAGCTTCAAAAGGCATTGCCATTATTGTTGGAGCACTACAAAGAGAAAATGACCATAGTTATAATGTAACTTATCTTTTTAATAATGGAGAAGTCAAGATAGCTCAAAAACTCGTTTTAGTACCTTTTGGAGAGTATATACCTCTTCCAAAATTTGCTCAAAAAATCATTAATGATACTTTTTTTAGTGGTGCGAGTGACTTTAAAACAGCAGATAAACCAACTGACTTTATTATCAAAGGTGTGAAGTTTAGAAATGCTATCTGTTATGAAGCTACTTGCCAAGAGTTATATGAAGGGGATATTGAGTTTGTTATAGCTACTAGTAACAATGCATGGTTCGCACCATCTATAGAACCAACTATACAAAATCTATTGATGCGATACTATGCTCGTAAAAATGGAGTAACTATCTACCATTCTGCAAACTACAAAGGAAGTGGTGTTATTAAGTAGTCACTTCTTCTTTACGGATAAACTCTAAAAAGAAGACTAAGAATATTCCTAAAATGACACTAGTTATAAATGAAACGACTAAGATAAGTCCACGTTTTGGTTTTGTTTTATCTTTGATGTATGCTGGGTAAGCTGGTGTTAAGACATCACACTGATAGTATTTTTTAGATTTCATCATCACTTTTTCTTCTAAAATTCCAGATACCATACCAGAGATACTTTGACGAAGTTCAAATGCTTCTGCATTTACTAGTTCTTTTTGAAAATATCTTAACTTGCGATTAATAATACGAAGATTATTTTTAACGAGATATGCACTTGCATCTCTTAAGAATGCCTCTATAACTTTTGGAGGAAGTGTTCTATCACTATCACTGTACGAAACTGTAATAAGACCTGTTTTTTTGTCACTTGCTATCGACATACTTGCTTTGATAATTTTTGTAATAGTAAATATTGCCTGTTCATTAGTTTCATTTTTTTCTATCTCTTCATCTGGTGTAGATTTAAAAAGATCATAAATACCACGAAACCCAAGAGCAAACACATAGTTCTTATCTTTTTCTTCATCTGCAAAATATATATCCAACTTATTCGCCAAAACAAACTCTTTCATAAATTCATAATTGTTTAAAAGGGAGTTAAATGCCACATCAGGACTCATACCGCCACCACCACCGACACTAATACCAGCCATCGCCGCTAATCCACCGAGTCCACCTAATCCACTAGATTTACTCTCAGTTGGGATAAGTATTGCTCCTGACTTATAAACATTAGGAAGTTTTAAAACATATACAAAACTAAATGTCACAACTAATGTAGTGATAAGCATAATTATTTTTTTGCCCTTTACTATAGTTGCAAAAAGCTCTCGTAAATCTATCTCATCTTCTTCTATAAAATTTTCACTATTCGCATGGTTCATTAAATTACCCCTAGTGTAGTAAGGGCTGCTGCTGTTACTGCAAATGATGATAATACTCTTGCTACAGAGTTCCATACTTCAAGTGTGTTGTACTCTTTAATGTATAAAGGAACAACAATAGTATCCCCCTTTTGTATCTTTACATCGCTACTAAACCAACCAGCATCTAAAAGCTCACTTGCACCATTTGCATGGATGATATATATACTACCTTCATCTGCACTACGGGATAAACCAGATGCCATCGTAATATACTCATCAGCATCAATTTCAGAATCATAAATAAATGATGTAGGGTTAAACACCTCTCCAAAGACAGTGACTGTATCTATCTGATTTGGAATTGTCAGTTCATCTAAATCTTTTAAAACTAGATCATACTGAGAGTCCTTAAACTCTTCTAAATCATACATTAACTCAATACTTACACGACCTATAGGCTGATACTTTTGTGCTTCTTCCATTACATTATCAAGTGTACTACTTGCAGATGTTGCAGAGATTGCTGTTTTTGCATTTGCCGGCATTGCATTATAGATGGCAAGTTCTCTCTTTATACGTGCTAAAGATTGGTTATACTGAGTTATCTGGCGTTTACGGATACCATCCCTTGTAAATACACTTCCCTCTATAAATGCTTCATCAGTAAAACCTCCAGCACGTTCTATAACACTACTAAGTTTTTCACCCTTTGTTACTGTATATTTTCCTGGAAACTTTACTTCACCCTTAAGTGTTATAACTTTTTTCTCTCCCCAATTTGGTATTTTATAAATCGTTACTTCATCATATGGTTGAAGTAAAAATGTATTTTTATCTACTTGATTGAGATCTAAAATAATAATTTTCTTTTGACGGTTAAAGTTTTCATCTATTGAATACCTTGCTATTTCAACCTTGCTTAAATATGCCTCAACTGTAAAACCACCACTTGAGAGTAGCAGGTTTAAAAGTGTCATACCATTTTCATAAAAAATAGTAGTCGGATTTATAACTTCACCACTTATACTAATGGGTTGTAAAAGGTGTGTTTTATAGTAGTCATATATTTCTACCTCATCATATGCACTCAAGGTAATATCACCATCATCTTTGTAAGAGTAAAATGTTGTCTTTGGCATACGATTTGGTGTGTTAATAGTTGTGACTCGAATTTTATCATCTAAAACTCCATCAAGACCAGAGGCATGAACAGCATCACGAATTGTCATACCTTCAAAGTATCTTAGTTTCCCCTCTGTTATGAGTATATCACCCTTAGTCGTAATATACTTACTAGTATGAACATCATTTTCACTAAAAATAAAAATTTCATCTTGAGGATGTAGTTTTATAGAAACTTCACCTTTAATTACTTTTTGAAGATTAAAAGATTTTGTTGTATAGTTAAGTGTCGTAGAGTAGCGTTTAATAATTCCATACTCTAAATATGTTTCAGGAAGAAAAAATTTCTGTGCACCGTGTACTAATTGCTCTTTTAAAAGAGAAGAGAGCATTTGATCTTTTGTAAGTGGATAAGATCCTGGACGAATAATATTTCCGTAAATACTGATACTTGTATTGGCACTAGAGTCCAACTGATAGATATAGACCCTATCTCCATCTCTCATTTTAAAGTTTTTGGCCTTAGAGTAAGAGATATGAAATGTTTCAAAGACACTATTTTTCGAATATCTATCTATTTTAATGTGGCGTTTAGAAGCTTTTGCTTTCATACCACCAGCATAATATATAAGTGTTTTAAGAGTTTCATTTCCTTTAAGTTCAAAAATTGAAGCATTATTTACAAAACCATCTATACTTACTAGTTTTTCTGCCTTGTTTACAACAACTATATCTCCATGTTTTAAAAGAACACTTGTTACATTTTTCCCTTGAAAAAGTAAGTCATAAAAATCCAATTTAGCTACTGTTTTACCTTCGCGTTTAATGTCAATAGTACGAACAGAAGCACTCTCTCTTACACCTTTAGACTCTATAAGTAAATCTTTTGCAGTTGAAAATGATGAGAGGTTATAGATACCAGGGTACTTAACATCTCCAATAAGTGTTACTTGAATACTACTATATTTACTGATACCAATTTTAAAAGAGCTCATTTTAAAATGGTGCTTAAGTTGATTTGAAAGGTAAGACTTTAACTCTTTAAAACTCATCCCCCCTATACGAAGTGGACCAATATACTCTAACTCTATCTCCCCATCATTAGAAACTTGAAGTTCATAGTTAGTATCTCTATCACCATAAATATGGATATTGATAGTATCTCCACTTGAGATAGTATAGTCATCAGGTGTAGGCATTGACGAACTATCTATACTATTTTTATTTGCATAAAACCTATCAACATAACGTGAAAGTTTTTCTTTTGTAAGAAGTTGACGCTGAGAGTTTAAATCATTACGTAACTCTTTTGCCGTTTTGTATTCAAAAGGATTAAGTCTTTTTTTGTCGGTATTTAAATTGAGAGGCTCTTTCTCTTCTGTGATTTTTTTTTCATCAACTATATCGATAGTGTTCTCAATTGAATCAGCATCTTTAACCTCAGATATCATTGCATCACTTTTTGATAGACGATTTTCAATATCGCTCTTAGTAATTCCTTTCTTTTTCATCATAGCTTTTGCTTGTGGTGTATCAAGAAGTGCTGGGTTTTTCATAACAGCAGCACGCATTTCATCGATGCTAGGAGCCGCGAATAAAGAGAAAGAAAACAGAAGAGAAGTTAATATTATGCGAAAAAACATATAAATCCTTAGAAAAATTTACTCATTATAAACAAACTGTTATTAGTCAATTGTTAAACTTGGGTATAATAGTTCTAAATACAACTTTATTAGGTCTAAACTCATGTTAAATCTCAAAAATCCAAATCTTTATAACAACCGTGAACTCTCGTGGTTACAATTTAACACACGTGTTCTCAAGCAAGCACAAGAAGAATCGCTTCCACTTTTAGAACGTTTAAAATTTCTTGCCATTTACGGAACAAATCTTGACGAATTTTACATGATTCGTGTAGCTGGTCTTAAAAAACTTTTTTCAGCAGGTGTGATAGTTTCAGGAGCAGATAAACTTACTCCATTACAACAACTCAAAGAGATTCGTGCATATCTTCATCAAGAACAGCAAGTGATAGAGCACTGTCGTAGTGAGATTCTAAAGAAACTTGAATTTGAAGGTATTTTTGTAAAAAGCTATGATGAAGCAAATAAAAATGAGCAACATAGATTAAACAAATTTTTTAGTGAAAATATCTATCCCGTTATTATTCCGATTGCCATAGATGCTACACACCCTTTTCCACATTTAAATAACCTAAGTTTTGGAATTATTGTAAAACTCCAAGATACAGATGATGAGACAGTTGATCGTTTTGGACTTATACGTGTTCCTCGTGTATTAGACCGATTTATTGAGTTAGATAGTGGTGTTTATGTAACTATTGAAAGTGTTGTGGCAAAACATGTTGAAGAACTTTTTCCTGGGTTTTCTCTTATAAAATATGCTTCGTTTAGAGTTACTAGAAATGCTGACCTTGAGATAGAAGAAGAAGAAGCTGATGACTTTATGGAGATACTAGAAGAGGGTTTAAAACTTCGTCGTAAAGGTGAGATGGTAAGACTAGAAATAGGTAGTCGTTCAGATGAAGAAATTATTAACTTTTTTAATCGTCATACTCATGTTTATAAAGATGATATTTATAAATTTCACTCATTTTTAAACCTATCTAGTTTATGGCAAATAGTTGGAAATAGAGATTTTGCACATCTTTTGGCTGCACCTTTTAAACCAAAAAATCTTCCTCCATTAGATAATAATGAAGATATTTTTAATACTTTAGAGAAACAAGACATCTTAATGTATCATCCTTATGAGAGTTTTGATCCTGTTGTAAAGTTCATACAGAGTGCGAGTAAAGATCCTGATGTTGTTTCTATAAAAATGACACTCTACCGTTCTGGTACGAACTCTCCTATAGTTCAAGCACTTATGAGTGCTAGTGAGAGTGGAAAGCAAGTTACAGTTATGGTGGAACTTAAAGCTCGTTTTGATGAAGAGAACAATCTTATCTGGGCAAAAGCACTTGAAAAATCAGGGGCACATGTTATCTACGGAATCAAAGGTTTCAAAGTCCATGCCAAAGCGACACTTGTTACACGCCGTAAAAATGGAAAACTCAAACAGTATGCACACTTAGGAACAGGAAACTATAATCCTTCTACTGCCAAAATCTATACTGATATGTCTTATATGACAAGTAAAGATGAGATTACAAATGACTTGACTAGATTTTTTCACTTTTTAACTGGTTTTAGTAAAAAAGGAAAACTTAACGAACTCTATATGGCACCAGCACAGATAAAACCAAAAATCCTTTCTCTCATCCATAACGAGACGAGACAAGGTGAAAATGGTGAAATCATTGCTAAGGTAAACTCTTTAGTAGATGAAGATGTAATCCGTGCTCTTTATAAGGCAAGTCAAGCTGGCGTTAAAATCCACCTAATAGTTCGTGGAATATGTTGTCTTAAACCTGGAGTCGAAGGTGTAAGTGAAAATATAAGAGTAACTTCTATACTTGGAAAATACCTAGAGCACCCTCGTACTTTTTACTTTAAAAATGACTCAGCAGGTCTTTATATCTCTTCAGCTGACTGGATGCCTAGAAACCTTGTAAGAAGGATAGAGCTTTTAACAGCCATTAAAGATGAGACTGCTCAACAGAAAATTCTTCAAGTTCTTAAACTTCAGTGCTGTGATAACCAGCTCTCACATGAGCTACAAAGCGATGGGTCTTACATAAAAATTAAAGCAGAAAACTTTAAAAGTATCAATAATCATAAACTTTTAGAAGATTATGTAAATAGAATTACAAAAGCAAGTAAAAAAGAGTCAGTGAGTCATATCGCAAATCTTATGTCATCAATCTTTATTGATTGTAAGGAGTAAAAATGATACATAAATTTAAAAACTTTACACCCACTATTGGAAAGAATACTTGGATAGCTCCTTCGGCAGATGTTATTGGTGATGTTGAGATTGGGGAGGACTCTTCTGTATGGTTTGGAACTGTTATCCGTGGAGATGTTCACTACATCAAAATAGGAAGTCGTACTAGTATCCAAGATATAAGTATGGTTCACATTACTCACCATAAAAAAGCAGACAGAAGTGATGGAAGTCCTACTATCATCGGTGATGATGTAACTATTGGACATCGTGTTATGTTACATGGTTGTACTATTGAAGATGCTTGTCTTATTGGAATGAGTGCTACTATTTTAGATAATGCTGTTATAGGTAAAGAGTCTATAGTTGGAGCAGGATCACTTGTAACAAAGGGAAAAGTTTTTCCACCTCGTTCACTTATCATTGGGAGTCCGGCTAAAGTTGTTAGGGAACTAACCGATGAGGAAGTAGCTGAACTGTATGCTTCAGCTCAGAGATATGTATCTTTTAAAAATGACTATCAGAACTAAAAACTGTAGATACTCTTTTATGTTCTATAGTCAGCATTAATCTTAACATACTCATAACCCAAGTCACATCCAAAAGATGTGAACTTACCATCAGATAAACCTAAATCACACGATATTGTAAATTCAGAAAGTTTCATGACCTGTGAAGCTGCCTCTTCCATCTTTTCATCAAATAGAAGTTTTCCTTTTTTATAAACACAAAGTTCATTAAAAGAGATACTAAGAGTCTCTTCATCAGCTTCAACACCACATGAGCCGACAGTTGAAGCTATTCTTCCCCAGTTTGGATCTTCACCATAAAGTGCTGTTTTCACAAGTAATGAGTCTGAAAGTGCTTTTGCTACCACTTCTGCCTCTCTATCATCTTTAGCACCTGTAATATCATAAGTCACTAACTTTGTAGCACCTTCGCCATCCCTGACCATCTCACGTGCTAAAAATAGCATTATTTTCTCTAGTGCAGCACTAAAAGCTTTTTTGTCATAAACACCACTTGAAGCATTTGATAAAAGCATAACTGTATCATTAGTAGAAGTATCTCCATCAACACTTGCTGCATTAAAAGTTCTTTTTGTCACATCATCAAGTATCTCTTGCATCTGAGTACCTGAGACATCTGCATCGGTAGTGATAAAGCAGAGCATAGTAGCCATAGCAGGATTAATCATTCCAGCACCTTTAGCCATTGCACCTATCTTAAAACTTTTACCATTTTCTAGTTTTACTTCATATGCTATTTCTTTAGAAAAGCTATCTGTCGTCATTATGGCTTGTGCAGCTGAGTGTGGCTCACGAGATGTAAGGTCAAAAAGTTTTGCACCCTTGATAATCTTCTCTTTTGGAAGTCTCACACCGATAACGCCAGTTGAACTCATAAGAGGATTTACTAATCCACTAGGAAGGGTAGCTAATATCTCTTCTATATCAGATATTCCAGCTTTTCCTGTCATTGCATTCGCATTCTTAGAATTTATCAAAACAAAATTTGTTTTAAAGCTACCCTTTGCTTTTGCATGACGAACAGGCGCAGCTGTCATCTTATTTGTTGTAAATACAAAAGCACTTTCACACTCTTTAGTAGAGTATATAAACGCCATATCTTTAGCACCTTTAGCTTTTAGTCCAGCACTAATACCATCAGCAAAAAAACTATCAGCAGAACAAACACCAGTTTTAAGTTCTTTTAGTTTATACAAATTTTAATTCCTTTGGTTTGACACGTTGGCCTATTAAATCTTTAGTAGTGGAAATTCCTTTGAGTGTTCCGATAACCAAGAGTTTACACTCACTTGTCACCAAGACATCACCCTTAGGCATACTGATAAACTTACCATCTTTTTTTGTTATTCCCACTACAGAACAGTTTGTTATTTGACGGATATGTGTCTCTTTGAGTTTTTTAAGAACTGCCCAGCTATATTTTGGAACAAATATATCTTGCATGTCAAGAGGATTATCACTCTTATATAAAAACTCTTCTAGCATATTTTCCATATCAGGACGAGAAGCCATTGCACTTACTCTTTGTGCTGTAAGCTTTGTGGGACTTACAACTGTATCAGCACCAAGTTTTTTCAGTTTTTCCACATCACTCATACTTTCAGCAGATGAAATTATGTAGTATGGACGAGGTAAGTCATGATCTTTTTCAAAGAGTCTAACTGATGCGATAAGAGCAATATTATCTGCAATAGAATCAGAAAGAGCAATAAGCCCTTTTGCTGAAGAGAGGTGAGCTTTCAACATTGCAAGTTCAGCATGAGGTTCAGCTTTAAGGTAATAAGGGTACTTATACTCTAAGGCCAATGCTTCCATATCTTCTCTAGGATCAATTACGATAAAAGGAATATGGTTTTTACTAAGCTCTTTTGTCACTTCGATAGTATAATCATTATGATAACAAACAACATAGTGTTTTTTTAGTCTAGCAATTTTATACAGCATCGCTCTCTCCTTCATTATGGATACAATTTTTCCCTTATTCAACTCCGAAACTAAAATACCTATTGCACTTGAAAAAACAGCAAAACCTGCGATTATCAAGTTAATAGTAAATATTTTTCCTATATCTGAAAGAGGATGAACTTCGCCAAAACCAACAGTAGTGAAAGTAATCGCTGTTTGGTATATAGCATCAAAAATTGGAAAATCTTCAATTACAACATAACCAAGTGTTCCCACAAGCATTACAATAACGGTAAGTATTAGAGGTAGACGAAAGGGTTTGAGGTGTGAATAAACTTCAGGAAGAAGTTTAGGATCAGGTTTGGGAGAAATCTCCCAATTTAAAAATTTACGAATCCTTACAAGAAGGTTCACAATTTATTCCTAATACTTAAGAGTTTTTCTTAAGTGTACGAAGTTCTCTTGCAGAGATCTTGATTTTTTTAGTAGTACCGTCTTCTAAAGTGATACGTACTGTTCTTAGGTTTAATAAAAAACGACGCTTTGTTCTGTTTTTTGCATGAGAAACATTGTTCCCACTCATAGGGCCTTTGCCGCTAATAGCACATCTTCTTGCCATGATGGTATCCTTGAATGATATTTTAAAGTTGCGAATTATATCAAACAAAAACAAAACTTCAACTTAAGCCAACTCTATTCTTGAATACTTCGAGAATTTTATATTATTTTTATACTTATATAGATAGAATAAATCATAAATCAACACATAAAGTATATTATTTTGATAACAAAAGAAACTATAGATAATTTTATTGACAAAATTCCACCTGCCCCGCATGCTCTTAAAGAGACACTTATGCACTTAAATGCAGAAGACTTAACAAAAGCAGCAAAATCTGCCGCACAGGATAGAGCACTCAACAACTACTTAAAGGTTTTAGTGAATAAACCTATATATGGCTTTAGAAATGAAGTCAGTGAAGTTTCACAGATATTTGGAATACTTGGTGTAAATCGGTCACAACAAGCAGTTTACAACTATATGACTACTCTTTTATCACCTTCAAAATGGGTACTTTTTAAACTAAACCGTGTTCTTTTTTATAATCTTCAAGCTGAACTCTCTGTGAAATGGCAAAAGATTCTTAAACATTTAAACATAGAGGATAAAGATTTACTGAGTTCTATCTCCCTTCTTCCTGCAAGCATAATTGTGAGTGAAGCCCTTTTTAATGACAAAAAGAAAGATATAGAAATCTTAAGAAGTGTTAATGCTATAGACTTAAATACTATACTTAAAAGACTCAGTGGGTTAGATCTTTTTGATATTTGTGAACAAATTGCGCTAAAGTGGGAAATGCCACAACAAATAGTAAAAATTATTCAATCATCCTCTGGTACCAAGCCATCCCAAGATGAAGAGATTGATAAATTAGGAAAATGGATGCACTTACTCCTTTTCTATACACTTTCTCAACCACAATATATTGAAGCACAGCTAAATGACTTTATAGACTTCCAAGTTGAGTATGTTGGCGATATTTATGAAGATTTTGAACAAGTGATGGAGATATCATGAGAGCAGTTGTAAAAAATGGTGTTGGAATATTTACCCCTCAAGGTTTTTTAGATGGTTCATCGGGTAATGCTTTTTTAAGTATTGATGATATAAATGCAACTATTTCTCAAAATGCTGACATGGTTTTAGTATCACTTAAAAAAGTTATTTTTTTTAATCGTAATGGCTTGGATTCCTTTGTAAAAATGTTTCAGAAAGTTCGTACCTCAAACCACTGTACAGTTGGTTTTTGCGACTATAATACTAAAAAATATACTGCAATTGTCAACTTTTATAAAAATGACTTAACATTTTCGCTGTTTCAGAGTCAAGAGATTGCCACTCTATTCTCGGCAAGCTATAAGAACCAAAATAAAAATGTTTTACTTTATAATGCAGATAAGTCTCAAAGAGCGGCAATGGCTATCGAACTGCACGACAATGGACATAATCCTATCATAGCACAAACAGAAAAAGAGTTTAATGAAAAGGTAGATGTTGAAAATGCATATGATGTCATAATTAAAGACACATTTTTAGGACAGATGGGACAAAAAGTAGCAACTAGAGTCACAGGTAATGCTATTATATACACAATTTCTTCCTTTCTTGATGCAGAGATAGGAAATACTTTTAATATCGCATATCATAACAACTCTCTTAATGTTGGATTTAGACTTTTTATATTTGATGCATATAAGGTTATCAGTATGAATGTTCATGCCCTCAACTTTTTCTCAAAACTTGCAACAGGAGGTGCTGAGTATAATGCATCTATCTGTTTTGTTGGTATGAGTTTTGATAAAACACCTAAAGAGTTTAAAGAAAATCTTGAAGATTCAGGAATTATGTTCTTTAACCAAATGGATGATATTCTTCAAGATAAAGACCTGCTTGAAGAGTTAGGTGCTAGTAGTGCTGCGAATATTAAAGATAAAAGAGCTATAAATAAAGTTACAATTACAGAACTTCCAAATTTTATAGATGCTACTGTGGGTACTATCGAAATGATGACAAACTCTAAAGCTGTAAAAGAGGCTGTACAAATCAATAAAATAGCTATTGATAAAAAAGAAGACAAGATTGCAAGTAGTATCGGTTTTTATGGAGATATGGACGGTATGGTTATCTTAGTTTTTCCTACTGGCATCGCTAAAAAAGCTTGTGAACTCCTTATTGGTGAAGAGACTGATGACAAAGAATTAATTTTAGATACACTCGCAGAACTTGTAAATATTGTTGGTGGTAAAGTTAAAACACTCCTTAGTGATGAAAATATTAGTGTTGATATTACTCTCCCTAGAACTTATCCTGATATTGACTCTCTCTTAGAAATTGTCCAAGAGAAAAAAGGTGTTCAAGTTGACTTAGCATTTAATGATGACAAATTTCTCTTTTTCTTAACAAGATAAAAAGCAAGATTTTCTTATAATTTCACAAATAGAAAACAAGGCTTAAGAAATGATGAAAGTAGCACCAAGTATACTATCTGCAGATTTTGGAAATCTTCAACGTGATGTTGAAGAGATATGTAATAGTGGATGTGATTTAGTTCATGTAGATGTTATGGATGGTCACTTTGTGCCAAACCTTACAATTGGGCCCGTTGTTGTCTCCGCGGTAGCTTCTTGTGCTACAAAACCTTTAGATATCCACCTAATGGTTGAGAATAATACTTTTTTTGTTGAACTCTTCGCTCCACTTAAACCTAAATATATCTCTTTTCATATAGAAGAGGAAAAACATCCCCATCGTCTTATTCAAAAGATTCGTTCTCTAGGTATTAAACCAGCTATCGTTTTAAATCCTCATACTCCACCTGAAGCTATTGAGTTCTTACTTAAAGACTTAGATATGGTTTTACTTATGAGTGTAAACCCTGGTTTTGGTGGACAAAGTTTTATTGAGAGTGTAATTGAAAAAGCTTCTCGTTTAAATGAGATGAGAAATAGAATCAATCCAGAGTGTCTTATAGAAGTTGATGGAGGAGTGAATGATAAGAATATCCACTTACTTAAAGATGCTGGTGTTGATGTTGTAGTTGCTGGAAGTTATGTATTTAAACATGAAAATAGAAAAGTAGCAATCGAGAGTTTACAAGTTTAATGCGTTGTAAAATCTGTGGGATTACTTCTCTTGAAGATGCCATGATGGCTATAGATGCAGGGGCAGATGCTCTTGGTTTTGTCTTTTATAAAAAGTCACCTCGTTACATCACACCTGTAGATGCTCAAAAAATCATCTCTAGACTCCCTCCTTTTATTGAAAAAGTTGCCCTTTTTGTAAATGAAGAGGCTGCAGATATAGATAAGATGTGTAATATTGCAGGAGCTACTTTAGCACAACTTCATTTTGATGTGAAGCAAGAGTTATGTAATGCATTGCAAACACCCTATATCAAGGTTACAAGAGCTAAAAGTGATAAAGACATCTTAGAGTATAAAGATGAGTACAGACTTGTTGATGCTTACTGTGAAGCTTATGGTGGAGCCGGTAAACGCATCAATATAGAATGGTTCAAAGATATTGACTGCTCTAAAATCATTCTTGCAGGTGGACTTAATAGTATAAATGTTACTTCACTTCAAGAGTATGGCTTTTTTGGTGTTGATGTAAGTAGCGGTGTTGAGATAAGTCACGGTATAAAAGATGCACAAAAAGTAAAAGATTTTATTAACCATGCTAAATAAAGAGTTCCCACTTGACGCGAAAAGTGTCTCTAGATTAGCTACAAGAGGTCTTCCTCTTGAAATTTTAAAATCCCAGATAACAGATAGTATTGATATGTTTATTGAAATATCTCGCTCACAGGGCATAAATATTATTAAACGCCAAGGTTACTTCTACTTTGACACTAAATACATTAAACTCCAAAATGCAGAATTTTGTATAGTAGACATTGAAACTAATGGCTCAAAGGTTGATAAACATCAGATTATTGAAATAGCTGCACTTAAAATAAAAGATGGAAAGATTATAGATAAATTTGATTCTTTAGTTTTTACAAAAGAGATAAATCCTTTTATCACAGAAATAACAGGTATATCAGCTGAAGATACAAAAGATGCACCCAACTTAGAAAGTGTTATGAAAGATTTTAAACTCTTTTTAGCCGATGCTATTTTTATTGCTCATGATGTTAAATTCGACTATAACTTTATATCACAAAGCATGCAAAAATTTGGACTAGAATCCCTACTAAATAGAACACTATGTTCTCTTGCCTTAGCGGAAAGAACTGTAGTCTCATACAGATATGGACTATCATACCTAAATGATACTTTTGGTTTAAACCCTAATCCTTCTCATCATAGAGCTATGAGTGATGTTATAACAACATATGGTCTATTTAAAATGAGTTTAGATAATTGTTCTGAAAGTTTGAATAATATAGAGGATTTGATAAAGTTTTCAAAAGAGGCACCTAGGCTCAAAAGACCTAAGTTTGATCCATTTCTTGAAAACCAAGAGATGAAAGAAGAGTAGTTCTACTCTTTAAAAGCACCTGGTGCTGTTAGTTTTTTGTATCTAGCATCCATTCTTTCATCTTCACTCATTGATTTTAAATCTTTTATTTGTGCTAAAAAATAATCACCAATAGCATTCGCTGCAGCTTCTTTTTCTCTATGTGCACCAATAAGTGGTTCATTGATAATATCATCAATTAGACCTAACTCTAAAAGGTCTCCACTTGTAATTTTCATAGCATTAGTAGCAGCTTCTGCTTTTTTAGGATCATTCCAAAGAATTGCAGAACAACCTTCAGGTGATATAACAGAAAATACAGAATATCTCATCATTGCAAATCTATCAGCTACACCAATAGCAAGTGCTCCACCAGAACCACCTTCCCCAATAACAACTGAGATAGTTTGTGTTTTAATCTCTGCTAGTTCCAAAAGGTTTCTAGCAATTGCTTCACTCTGGTTTCTCTCTTCAGCACCAAGACCTGGATATGCACCCGGGGTGTCAACTAGCATTAAAATTGGAATACCAAATTTTTCAGCCATTTTAGCTGCACGAAGAGCTTTACGGTAACCTTCAGGATGAGGCATACCAAAGTTACGCTTTAGTTTGTTTTTAGTTCCACGGCCTTTTTGCTCACCTATAACCATGACTTTTTCATCACCGATATAACCCATGTAACAAACAATAGCTGCATCATCACGAAAATGTCTATCTCCATGAATTTCATACTTATCTTTTACTAAGATATTAATGTAGTCAAGTGCATAAGGACGATCAAGATGACGAGCTAATTGTAGTTTTTGAAAATCACTGATATTTCCATAAATTTTCTTAACTGCTGTATCTAAATCAACTTTTAACTCTTCAACTTTCGTATAATCATGACGAACTTGTGCAGAAATGATATCTTCTTGAATAAATTTAATTTTATGTTCAAAGTCTAAATATGTAGCCAAATTAAATCCTTCTAATTAGATTTTTTTGAAAATAAGAACACCATTAGTTCCACCAAAACCAAATGAATTACTCATACATACATTTAGTTCGGCAGCTCTGGCACCCTCTGTAACATAGTCTAAATCACAGTTTTCATCTTTAGTCGTATAGTTAATTGTTGGAGGGATAATTCCATCTCTCATAGCCATAAGACAAGTTACTGCTTCGATTCCACCAGCAGCACCAAGACAGTGACCTATCTGACCTTTAATAGAACTCATTGGCGGTGTTGCATCGCCTAATAGCCCTTTAACTGCAGCAGTTTCATTCTTATCGTTGACAGGTGTTGAAGTACCATGTGCATTCACATAGTCAATCTTCGGCTCACCCGCCATTATATATGCAGCTTTCATAGCACGAGCTGGACCATCAAGAGATGGTGTAGTGATGTGATTTGCATCTCCACTCTCACCAAAACCGATAATTTCACCGTAAATATTTGCACCACGAGCAACTGCAGAATCATACTCTTCTAAAACAAGAGCAGCGGCACCTTCACCCATAACAAAACCATCACGATCAGCATCAAATGGACGAGAAGATGTTTTTGGATCATCATTTCTAGTTGAAAGGGCTTTCATAGCTGCAAATCCACCGATTCCTACACCTGTAATAGCAGACTCAGCAGATACTACTAGCATCTTTTCAGCACCATTACACATAATAGTTTTACAAGCTTCACTAATAGCATGAGTTCCTGCTGCACAAGCAGTTACACTTGAAAGGTTAGGACCTTTTGTACCATGTTCGATAGAAACAAATCCACCAAGCATATTTACAAGAGCACCTGGAATAAAGAAAGGAGAGATTCTACGAGGACCTCTATCTTTTAAGATAACAGAATTTTTCTCGATTGATGGAAGCCCACCAATACCAGAACCAGCACTAATACCAAATCTTTCCATGTCTGTATCTTCTGGAAGTTTAGCATCAGCCATCGCTTCTTGGGCTGCTTTTAAACCAAGGTGAATAAATCTATCTGCTTTTTTAACTTCTTTTGGAGCCATAACAGTTGAAGGGTCAAAGTCTTTAACCTCACCAGCAATTTGTACACTATAATTTTCAGGATCGAAAATTGTAATTGTATCAATTCCACACTCACCATCACAGATAGCTTTAAAAGATGTTTCTTTATCGTTACCAACTGAATTTATCATACCTAAACCGGTTACTACTACTCTTCTCATTAAATATTCTCCATAAAAATTAAAATACTTTTAATAACTAATTTTAAATTAACTATTAAAAACACTTTACACTAAAGAAAGGTCTCTTTAGTATAAAAGTTAAAACTACTTGCTTTCTACGTATGCAACTACATCAGCAACAGTAGCAATTTTCTCTGCTTCATCATCAGGAATTTCGATGTCGAATTTTTCTTCTAAAGCCATTACTAGTTCAACTACATCAAGGCTATCAGCACCTAAATCTTCTACGAATTTTGCATCGTCTTTAACTTCTGCTGCATCAACGCTTAACTGCTCAACTACTACTTCTTTGATATCATCTATTAGTGCCATTATAGCTCCTGTATTTTTATTTTAATCGGGTAATTATAACAAATGTAACTTAAATAAGCCACTATGCCATATTCATTCCACCGTTAACTTTTAGTGTTTCACCAGTGATATAACTAGAGTGATCTGAGAGTAAAAAGGCTGTAGCTTCTGCAACTTCACTTGCCCCACCCATTCTTTTCATAGGGATTTTAGCATTAATTGAATCTTTGATATCATCTGCTAAAACTTCTGTCATCTCAGTTGAGATGAAGCCTGGAGTTACTGAGTTGTATCTTATTCCACTTGTTGCGGCTTCTAGCGCAAAACTTTTTGTCATTGCAATAACACCACCTTTACTTGCAGCATAGTTAACTTGACCAGCATTTCCTGTCTCGCCAATAATAGAAGAGATATTTACAACTGAACCAAATTTCTTTTTACGCATCACTTTCATAGCTTCTCTACATCCAGTAAAACATGAAGTTAAGTTGGCGTTTATAACAGACATGAAATCGTCATTTTTCATACGAAGTGCAAGTTTATCATTTGTAATACCTGCATTGTTTACTAAGTATGAAAGTTCACCGTCACTACTTACTATAGTTTTAATAGCATCAACAAATGCAGCTTCATCACTTACATCAAAACCGATAACAGCAGCTTTACCACCAGCAGCTTCTATAGCTTCTTTAACAGCGTCAGCTTCAACAGCTCCACTTCTATAGTGTACCCATACCTTTAAACCAAAACCTGCTAAAGTTTTTGCAATCTCTGCACCAATACCACGACTTGAACCTGTAACTAAAACATTATTTCCACTAAATTTCATTAAGAATTTCCTTTTATTTTGTAATTTACTTATTATACTAAACTATGATCCATTTCAGATGGAATATCAAGCCCCATAAGAGTGAGCACTGTTGGTGCGATGTTATTTAAACCACCTGCTTCAACCTTACTAACACCATCTGCTTCAACAAAACACCATACTTTACCAACGGTATGATTTGTTAAAACATTGCCTTGAGTATCTCTCATCTCTTCACAATTCCCATGATCAGAGGTGATGATAAGTGAATACTCTTTCTCTTTTGCTTTTGCAACTATCTTTGCTAACTCTGTATCAACTGTAGTCACAGCGATCTTTGCTGCTTCAAAATCACCAGTATGACCTACCATGTCTCCATTCGCAAAGTTTACAACTACGAAGTCATAGTTGTCATCCATTGCATCTAAAACAGCCTTTCCAACTAGCTCGGCACTCATCTCAGGTTTCATGTCATAAGTTTTAACATCAGGAGAGGGGATAAGGACACGTGTCTCATTTGCATAAGGCTCATCTATTCCGCCATTTAAGAAAAAAGTTACATGTGCATATTTCTCTGTTTCCGCAGTATGAAGTTGTCTTAAACCAGCGTTTGAAATAACCTCAGCTAAAGTATTTACAGGTGCATCTTTAGAGAAAAGTACTGGATAAGAAAAACTTTTATCATACTCTGTAATCGTTGCGAGGTTAATATTTAACTCATCTCTATGAAAACCAGAGAATTCCTTAGCGGCTAAAGCTGTAACTATCTCTCTCATTCTATCACTTCTAAAGTTTACAGTTAAAACACTATCTCCGTCTTTCATTCCATCATACTCACCAAGTGCGACAGGTTCTACAAACTCATCTGTTTCGCCTATTGAGTATGAACGACCTATGTATCCAGCCGCGTCAAAAGGAGTTTTGGGTTCAGCATTTACTATTGCATCGTAGCCACGTTTGATTCTTTCCCACCTATTATCCCTATCCATTGAATAAAAACGCCCAGAAATAGTAGCTATCGTTACATTTTCGTTTACATGTTGGTTTACTATATCTATATATTTTTGAGCCGAAGTTGGAGAGACATCACGACCATCCGTTATAAGGTGAAGAAAAACTTTTTTTCCAGCTTTAGCTGCTATATCAGCCAAACCCATAAAATGATTTATGTGTGAGTGAACACCACCATCACTCATAAGTCCTATAAGATGCAGTCTATCAGAAGAGTTAAAAAGGGTCTGTAACTCTTCATTTTTTTCTAATGTGTTTTCAGAAAGAGCAAGTGATATTTTTACTAGGTCTTGGTACAAAACTCTACCACTACCAATACTCATATGCCCAACTTCAGAATTTCCCATCTGACCTTCAGGAAGACCAACACTTAAACCAAAAGTATCAATAAGAGAGTGTGGAGTCTCTTTAAATAACTTATCATAAGTAGGTTTTGTAGCATTATAAAATGCATTGTGCTCGATTTTATCAGAATATCCAATACCGTCTGTAATGACTAAAATTGCTTTTTTACTCAATTTTATTCCTATATTGTAAATTTATTTTAGGATTATACTATAATGCCGCTTTATAAATATAAATTACTAGGACAAATATTGCTTTACTGGTTACATGATTTTTTAAATATTAACATTTTGGGTTACATTACTATACGTGCTGGCGTTTCATTTTTCATCGCTCTGTTCTTCACACTTTTTCTTATGCCAAAGTTTATTCGCTGGGCACAAAGAACATCAAGTGTTCAACCTATTAACGACTGGGCACCAGAGAGACATAAAGAAAAAGCCTCTACTCCTACCATGGGTGGTATCGTATTTATAAGTGCTACTATTTTTGCTTCACTATTAACTATAAAGTTTACCAATGCCTATGCAGTTGGTGGTCTTATAACTATTATACTCTTTGCTCTTATCGGCTTTCAAGATGATTATGCAAAAATCAAAAAAAATGAAAACCTTGCAGGACTTAAGGCCCGTACAAAACTACTCTTTCAAATTTTAGCCGCATTAAGTGTCAGTGCTTACCTATGTCTATATGCAGGGTTCAATACTGATCTTTATGTTCCTTTTGTCAAAAATCCGATTCTGGATATGGGAATTTTTTCTATTGTCCTTTGGATTTTAGTCATTATTTCTACATCAAATGCAGTTAATCTTACTGATGGACTAGATGGTTTAGCTACTGTACCTTCAATAGTTGCTCTAGCCACTTTTAGCATTATTATATATATTACAGGTCATGCAAAGATAAGTGCTTACCTTTTAATACCAAACTTTGATGTTGGAGAAGTAGCCATAATTGCAAGTGCTTTGATGGGTGCTCTTACTGGATTTTTATGGCATAACTGTCATCCTGCTGAAGTTTTTATGGGAGATAGTGGTTCTTTAACTATCGGTGCTTTTTTAGGGTATCTTGCTATCATTTCTAAAAGTGAGATTTTACTTCTTTTAATAGGCTCTATTTTTGTAATAGAAACACTATCTGTAATACTTCAAGTGGGTTCTTACAAACTTCGTAAAAAAAGAGTCTTTTTAATGGCTCCAATTCACCATCATTTTGAGATGAAAAACTGGGCTGAAAATAAAATTATTGTTAGGTTTTGGATTATCGCTATTCTTTCAAATCTACTAGCACTCATAAGTTTAAAAATCAGATAATGACTTCTATCGCTATTTTAGCTTCACATAACGGTAGTGGATTTGATGCTATCTATGAAGCTACTCTAAACGCCAGTTTAGCTGTTAAGGTAAAGATTATCATCTCTAACAACTCTGATTCTAATATTATTAAAAAAGCAATAAAACAAAAAATTTCTAACCATGTAGTGAATAAATCTCTTTATGAAAATCCAGATACAAAAATATATGAACTTCTAAACGCCAATAATATAAAATATGTATTTTTATCAGGTTATATGAAGAAACTCTCCCCTCTTCTAACATCCAACTTTACTATCATAAACTCACATCCTTCCCTTCTTCCAAAGTATGGTGGTCCAGGTATGTATGGGAGTTATGTACACAAAGCAGTTCTTCAAAATAAAGAAAAAGTATCTGGTGTAACTATCCATGAAGTAAATGAAAACTACGATGAAGGAAAAATCATACTTCAAAAAGAAATATCCCTAAATAAAGATGAAACAGTGGCAAGCCTTGAGAATAAGATAAAAGAACTTGAGAGTATAGCTATAGTTCAAGCACTAAAACTATGTTTGAAATAGCCGAATATATAGGTATTGTAGCGTTTACAACCAGTGGTTTCTTTGTTGCTGCAAGAAATAAGCTTGACCTGCTTGGCGTTTTAATAGCTACTTTCTTAACAGCTTTAGGTGGTGGAATACTTAGAGATCTAGCAGTAGATAAAGTTCCTTTTACATTTTCTCACAATTATCCAGCTATCATTGTTTTATCGGTAATGATTCTACTCATCCTATTTAAATTCCACAGAAAAAACTCCATAGAGAATAAACCTCTCTTCATATTAAGTGACTCAATTGGTCTTATCTCTTTTAGCATTTCAGGTGCACTTATTGCCATTGAGCATAATTTTAACCTTACAGGTGTTATATCACTTGCATTTTTAACTGCTGTTGGGGGAGGAATTGCAAGAGATGTAATCATAAATGAAGTTCCATTTGTACTAAAAACAGGATTTTATGGAATTATCTCTTTACTTATTGGACTAATTCTTTATATTTTAAATATTTTCGACTATATCACTTTTAGTACGATTTTCTTTCTGTTTATAGGCTCTCTTGGCCTTAGAATTCTTGCTTATTACAAGCATTGGTCTATTCCTCTTAGATAATTTTTAGCTTTATAAGTTTAGTTTCAGTACTAACGGGCTATAATTTCGCTCTTTAAAAGTATGGCCAATTAGCTCAGTCGGTAGAGCAACTGACTGAAAATCAGTGTGTCCTTGGTTCGATTCCGAGATTGGCCACCATTCTTTTAAAGACTTTACTATTTACACAGCGTGGCCAATTAGCTCAGTCGGTAGAGCAACTGACTGAAAATCAGTGTGTCCTTGGTTCGATTCCGAGATTGGCCACCACTTTTAATGACTCTTTTCCCTTTATGCTTCGTTGTCAACTAATTCACAAACAATAGTTTGCTTCATAAGTTTCCGCCTTGCCTAAAGAAAAAATAGCCCCTAAAAGAATTATTAATTATTTATAAGATATACTTTTACATATTTTGTATTGAACAGAACTTATGGGGACGACTTGGCTTCGACTGGAGCTGATAGTCTATGATTGCATGTCGGACTGAGCACTTCCGTTATACGGCTCAACAATTGCTTAAATGCAAACAATACAAATTACCGCCCAGCTTTAGCAGTAGCTTAAGTTTTACCCCCTCTTAGAGGACGGGCTGCTTCACCGATGGACTCTAGATAAGTCGGATTCGAAGTATAACCCTTATGTAGATATATATAAAGTCTGTCTCAGCTTTATACGAATCCCGAGGCTCGTCTTGTGTAGCTTTGCAAATTGTGTGAAGCAAGATTAAACTTTAACAATTTCTCTAAGCATGTAGACGTTGTAGAAAATTGGTTTTAGGACTGCGGTTCGATCCCGCACGTCTCCACCATTCAAAAAGCTCGATTAACTCAGTGGTAGAGTGCCTCCATGACATGGAGGTGGTCGTTGGTTCAAGTCCAACATCGAGCACCACACTTAATTTTTCTCTTAAATATTTAAAAAAATCAACTTTTTACTTTTAATTTATGTTTATTAGTTGTATAATTTCATCATTAAAGATATTTACACAAATATCTGATTTCACAATACCACAAGGTAGATTATGACTATAACAGAATTAGAAGCACTGGGATTAAAAGATGTTGGTAATATTTACCATAATTTGAGCTATGATGAGTTAATTAAACATGAATTAGATAATGCTGAAGTTCAACAGACGAATAAAGGTGCAACTGCTGTTGACACTGGTATATTTACAGGTCGTTCTCCAAAAGACAAGTACTTTGTAGATCGTGATCCATCTAACAAGTATATAGCTTGGGGTGATGTAAACCAAAAGGTTTCTGCTGAAATTTTTGATGAACTCCTTGTAGTTGCACAAGAACAACTCTCTAACAAAGACTTATACATTACAGATGTTTTTTGTGGTTCATCAATAGCTTCGAAAAGATCTGTGCGTTTTGTAACAGAGATAGCATGGCAGTCTCACTTTGTAAAAAATATGTTCATTCGTCCAACTGAACCAGAACTAGAAGTATTTAAATCTGACTTTGTTGTTATAAATGCTTGTAAAGCAGTTAATGACAAATGGAAAGAACATGGTCTTAACTCAGAAGTTTTTGTATTGTTTGACATTGAGAGAAATATGGCTATTATTGGTGGTACATGGTACGGTGGTGAGCTTAAAAAAGGTATCTTTTCTATGATGAACTACTGGTTACCATTGGAAGGTAAACTTTCTATGCACTGTTCAGCAAATGTTGGTGAACGTGGTGATACTGCACTTTTCTTTGGTCTAAGTGGTACAGGTAAAACAACTCTTTCTACTGATCCGCATAGAGCTTTAATCGGTGATGACGAACATGGTTGGGATAACTACGGTGTTTTCAACTTCGAAGGTGGATGCTATGCTAAAGTAATCAATCTTGATGGAAAAAGTGAACCAGAGATTTATGGAGCTATCAAAACTAATGCATTATTAGAAAATGTAGTTATGTATGGTGAAGGTGAAGTTGATTACGAAGATGGTTCAAAAACTGAGAACACTCGTGTATCTTACCCTATCGAGCATATTGCGAACCACAAAGAAGATTTAATGGCAGGTCATCCTGAAAACATAATCTTCTTAACTGCTGATGCATTTGGTGTTTTACCTCCAGTTTCTAAACTTTCAAAAGAACAAGCGATGTACTACTTTTTAAGTGGTTATACTGCAAAGGTTGCTGGGACAGAGCGTGGTATTACTGAGCCTGTTGCTACTTTCTCTGCTTGTTTTGGGGAAGCTTTCTTACCACTACACCCAACTGTTTATGCAAAACTTCTTGGTGAAAAAATCGATGAACATAAGGTAAATGTATACCTTGTTAACACTGGTTGGACTGGTGGTGCTTATGGTGTTGGTAAACGTATGAGTATCAAAAACACTCGTGCTTGTATAAATGCTATCTTAGATGGAAGTATCAACGAGAGTGAGTTTGATACTACTAAAACATTTAGACTTCAAGTTCCTAAAACTCTTGGAGATATTAAACCAGAAATTCTTAACCCAAGAAATGCATGGGAAGATAAAGATTTATTTGATAAAACTAGAGATGATCTTGCAGAGATGTTTATTGCTAACTATAAGAAATACCAAGATGGAGAGCATACAGATTATGCCCCATTCGGTCCTATCGTAGGAAGTTAAATACTCTTTGTTATATTAAAAGTCTGCATTAAAATGTAGGCTTTCAATATTTAATACATAATCAAGGCTCAAACATCAAAACCTTTCATATATTCTTTTTAATTTTATTAACAACTCATCTTTATAGTGCTAGCTTTAATTGTAACAAAGCTCATTCAAAAATAGAAAAACGGATATGTAATAACCCACTCATTGATCAACTTGATTCAGAAATCGGTTGGCGATACTCAGTTTATAGAGATACTCCAAAATATTTTTATCTTAAAAATAGAATTTATAAAGAACAAAAATCTTGGTTAAAAAAGAGAAATAAGCAATGTCTTGCTCTTTCTACAGAAAAAATAGATATATGTTTAATAGAAGTTTATAAAAAAAGGTTAGACGAGTTACAACTTCTCGAAAAACAGATAGCTACTTCATTTGCAATAGTAGATAATAAACAATGTTCACAGATAAATATACAACATAAAACACTTCTTAATGAAGATAAAACAATCTGTGAAAAATATACTTACTTAACTAATCAAAATCCGGGAACATTACTAGCTAATAAGCAAAAATATAAGCATTTATTTTTAGAAAAAAATGTAGAAGAAGAGGATAGTCAAGCTCTTAACTGTGATGATTTTCCATATAGTTATATCTATGAAGAAGATGTCGTTTATATAAACCCAACTGTACTTAGCTTGAAGTATTGGAGATGGGAGTATACCGGTGGTGCACATGGAGATGGTGAAAACTACTATATAAACTATAATCGTAATACAGGAGAGATCATAACATGGGATACTCTTTTTAAAGATAATAAAGTATTTTTAAATTATGTAAAAAGAAGAATTTATGATGAGTTGGTTGAAATAGCCTATGTAGGTAAAGGTTCTGCTAAAGAAGCTGGAAGTATTGTAACAAAGACTGGTTATTTTTCTATTAGAAGTGATGGTTTATACATTGAGTTTGGACCATATGAGATAGCACCCTATTCTTCAGGTCTACCATCTTTAAGTATTTCAAAGAAAGTACTTAAAAAATATATGTCTAAAACTCTTTACAGAACTTACTTTATTAATGATGGTTCTGTCTACTTAGATACTACATGTTCAAAAAAGTAGTAAATTACTTTTTACTTTACCTTTTTCTTTGTTGCTTTCTCCATATATAACCATAAACTTCCAGCAAATATAATAAGTATAACTGGTGCGATCCATGGTTTATCACTTATAATACCTGCAAACTCTACTAAAACACTACCAGAATAGTATGAGCCAAAACCAACTACTACTGCCCAGAGTGCAGAACTTGGTATATTTAAAAGTATAAACTTTTTAAAGTCATACTTTGTAAGCCCAATAGCAATAGGAATAAGTGTTTTTATTCCATACACAAACTTTTGAATAAGAATAATCCATGAGCCATACTTCTTCATATATATGTGAGCCAGTGCTAGCTTTCTTCTATGTTTACTCAAGCCTTCCATCATCATACTTTTTTGATAACGTGCTAAATAAACAAGTAAAATATCACCTAGTGCATTTGCAACAAAAG